>Ga0194049_1000173_pt1 | contig 24588 bp, 29 predicted proteins | sample JunL2225m_MetaG_FD_148665 | JGI IMG/M metagenome (GOLD analysis project Ga0194049, IMG submission 148665) | Anoxic zone freshwater microbial communities from boreal shield lake in IISD Experimental Lakes Area, Ontario, Canada - Jun2016-L224-25m | ecosystem: Environmental > Aquatic > Freshwater >... | reverse complement strand
ATGCGCTCGCGGTCGAATTCCTGAACGACTGGGAGGCGATCTTTGCCGTCCTCTCGAACCCGTCTTGGCCGTTGACCAACAACGAGGCCGAACGCGCCTTGCGGCATTGGGTGATCCTGCGGCAAATCAGCCACGGCACCCGCACGCCCCAGGGGTCGCGTCACTTCGCCTTGCTGGCCAGTGTCATCGACACCTGCCGCCGGCGCGGCCATTCCCCCTGGGAATACCTGCAAACCGCCATCACCCGTCGGCGCCAAGGATTGGCCCTCTTGCCGTTGCCGGCGTAAGGGGGTGAACGCTTACGGTCTTGTCTATCAAGATAAAAACGATCTAAATAATGCCACCCTGTTTCATCAAGAGGCGTTAAAACTAAATGAAGCCTTAAACAGAAAAGTAGGCATGGCACAAAACTACGCTAATTTGGGGCTTATCTGTCAAACGCAAGGTAATAACGCCGAAGCTATTCGTTATTACCAAATGAGCATAGCGTTGTATAAGCAACTGGGCGACCCTTTTGCACAAAATATACAAATCTTGCTGAATAACCCTGCATTAGACATGTAGCGCGTAGGTTGGGGTGAGGTACGAACCCCAACAAAACAACAAGTTATTTAACAATCAAGCCTAACTCAACGTTCCAGCGGAGCTTCGCTACGCTCCGCCCGCTGAACTTTGCGTTAGGCGCAAGCGGGCAAGGCCGATGGGTTGTTTCGGGATTGTCGGCAAAATTGATGTTTCGCCGCTGGGCAGAGGTAAAGAATCCGTTTGCGCCACGCGACACTATCAGGTTTGGCTTGAGGTTAGCGGTTCGGTGCTTTGTTCCGGTCCGCCGTTGTCGCGGGGGCTTGGCGCAAGCCTGTCCTGAGCTTGTCGAAGGGCCGGTTTTGCATGGCCGCAAGTCCCGGCCTTCCATAAGGTTTCGGGCGTGTGGGTTGTTTCGGGTTTTTGGCTTCGTTGGCGTGTCGGCATCCGTACACTGCCCGCCCGCCTAACCCGCCATTCAAGCGGACGCGGGTTGTGCTTTGTGGTGCTACGTCTGGCTTCATCCGCCGCGCCGCTTAATTGGGGCGTTGGGCAATCAGTTCAACACTCCTTTGCCAATCACAGATAAACCTGAAAACTCCAGCTAAGTATGAGAGAAATATCACCGGCCCACAATGTTACGCCGAGCGAGTTCATAGAACTAATGCCTGCTGATTTTAAACGTATCGTTGCATCTATTCGTCAACAGAAAACAGCAAAGATAAGACCCTTACCATCAGCCAGCCTTATTGATAAATCTAAATTACTTGAACACGGCTTTAGAGCATCGCTATTAAACAAAGTAGCCGAATTGGTTGACGAAAATCTTTTTGGCAGATCAGAGATGTGCGAACAATTTGCGTCATTACTTGCAATGGCTCTTAAAAAACTGGGACTTCCGGCAATAGCGGTAGTCGGCGATTCATCATATTTTTTTAATAAAATAAAGATATTTTCTTGGAGACATGCGTGGGTAAGGGTTGATAGTGAGGTTATTGATGGAAACGTCGATATTCTTTACGAAAATCCATGCGTTCCGCAGTCTGTCAAGGTTCAACCGTATTGGGGGCCGGTCTTAGATGTTCCATGTGACCGTCGGTTACGCCAAGACCACTCTGCGCGAATAAGCCACGATTCGGATGTGGGTAGTGTATGGTGGACTGATCTTGAGTCATGGCTTGGTGATTACCCATCAACGCGGTAAGGCGCAATAGCGGTACTCCGCGTATTGCGCCGCATGGATAAAAAGAGCAAAATCCATGAATCCCCGGCATTGTCCCTCTGCCCACCCGCCTAACCCGCCGTACCAGCCGACCCGAGCCCATCGCTTGCCGTGTTCGGTTTGGGTTCCGTGGCGGGCGCGGGCGGCTGAACGGGGTTGTTAGACGATTAGAGGGAGAAATGAGGAAGATCATTGTTGTTTTTGCGAACTCGGTAAAGCATGGGAAGCATTGCGTCGCGGGGAAAGACGTTCAGACGGGGATATGGATTCGTCCGGTGGGCGATACCAGTGGGGCAGAACTGAATCATGACCAGTGCATGTGCGTCAATCCTTATGGCAAGTACATGGTCAAACCATTGCAAAAGGTGGAGATTGAACTTACCACACATGTTCCACTGGCTAACCATCCGGAAAATTATCTAGTTAGTGATGCCGAGTGGACGCAGCGGTACAAGATTGAAGCTCACGATGTTGCCAAATATCTGGATACGCCTGAAACTTTGTGGGGCATCGGGAATAGTGTCGTCTTTTCTCAGATAGAAAACAGTACTGTACAAATCCGACAGTCATTGTACTTGGTTGAGATCAACAACCTTAATTTATACAAAAATATATATGGCAAGCGTCGAGCATCGTTTTATTATAACGGCAATAATTACGATTTGCCGGTAACAGACCCAAATTTTGACAGTCTCATCCAGAACTCGCAACATCAAAACATCTTGTGTGTGAGTCTTGGGGAAAAATTTGTTCCAGAAGGCTCGGAAGAATATGCTTGCTATAAGATTGTCGCTACGATAATTTGAAGGATTTTAAATGAAGACTTATACCATAGGTTTTACGCAAAAGAATGCGCAAAATTTCTTTACTCTTATCAAACGCAATAATGTAGCGAGAATCGTTGACGTAAGACTGAACAATGTCTCACAATTGGCAGGTTTTGCGAAGCACGACGATTTAAAATATTTTTTGTCCGAATTGTGTAACGCCGATTATATCCATATGAAAGAATTGGCTCCAACAAAAGATATTCTGGCTGCTTATCAAAAAAAGATAATCACATGGGAGGCTTATGAAGACAAATTTCTTAATCTTATGTCCCAGAGAAACATTGAGCGTTTTATAGATAAGTCAATTATAGAAAATGGATGTTTGCTATGTAGTGAACACAAACCGCATCATTGCCATCGCAGATTGGTCGTAGAATATCTTAATCAACACTGGGGAACTGAAATAGAAGTGGTGCATTTGCTATGAGTGCGCAACAAACTCCTACTATACTTATCGCCTATCCCAAAGATTTCTCAAATTATAGGAAATTTGAGCGAAAAGTCTCCTCAATACTTTCCAATTTATCTGATTTTCACTTAGCATTCCTATCGGACTACAATGATTTCATTTCTAAATATTCCTCATCAGACTCAAGAGTTTTAGCTTCTCTTTCGCAAGTAGATGAGGAACACATCGAAGGTATTACCCACGCAATCATATTTAACGATGGAGAGTCATACAAAAGTCTCATAGAAAAAACACAAAGAACAGGAATCAAATCGCGTGTTATAAATGCAGGCTTAACCAAAGTAGTCAATATAGATAAATGCAAGAACTACGATGTATATATTGGTCGCGGCTCAAATTGGGGTAACCCTTACGCAATAGGGTTCAGCGGGGATCGCGATGAAGTGATCCGAAAATATAAATATGATTTTGAAAGAGGATTTCTGAGATTCAGCAAAGAAGATGTTCTTGAACTAAAGGGGAAAACTCTTGGCTGCCATTGTAAACCAGCAGCATGTCATGGTGATGTATTAGCAGATTATCTTAACTCTTTAGATGATGCATAATCGTCTAACAACGCGGTAAGGCGCATACAAAGGCGCAATGGCGGTACTCCGCGCATTCCGCCGAATGATGCCCCGTTCCACAAGGGGCGCAATACGACTTCCGCTTACCCGAATTAACGTTGCGTCGTTGCGCCGTTGCGTGAGGCAAAAAATCTTCACACAACGGTAAGGCCAAGCCGCACTGCGAGAAAAGCAAAAAGCATGTCTCACGCAACGACGCAACGACGCAACGTAAAAGAAAAAAGGGCCGTAGGATGCGCTGAGCTTGCGAAGCCCATCAATCGCGAATGATGCGCCTCCTTCGTCGGCACATCCTACGATGTCAACTAGCCAGGGTGGGCAAACGGCTCTATGGTTTGCCCACGCGGAACCCAACCGCAACCCCGGCGGAATGGTGGGCAAGCAAAAAGACGCTTGCCCACCCTTGAAAAGAATGGGGTCAGGTCTCACATTCCAACATAGCCTAAGGCCGTATGGAAAAGCGAAGAACAAAAGGGCCGCAGGACGCAATGCGAAGCAATTGTACGGGCTCTGTCCATCTTGCCATTTGCAAAACATACGGCATTGCCGTATTATGGAACTAATGTTCACTCTCATCGAATCCCCAATTTTTTCAAAGCGTTGGCCTGACTACTGGTCAGAAGAAGAACGTGGCAAATTTGCTGCTTGGCTTGCGCAGAACCCGGAAGTGGGAGATGTGGTTCCTGGCTCAGGCGGGGTTCGCAAAGTCCGCTGGTCGAGCGAAGGTCAAGGAAAACGCGGGGGTGTAAGAGTCATCTACTATAACCAGATTGGCAAAAATTTGATTTGGCTTCTGACCATCTATGCCAAATCCCACCAAAAGAATGCCCCATCGCATATTCTCAAAGCATTGAAAGAGGAGCTTATAGATGATAATAATGAATGAAAATGAGCTGGTTGAGCGCGATCTAAAACGCGATGTGTGGCAAGAAGCCTTAGATGCTGTGAGAAGTATTAAAGCAGGGAATGTCGGCACTATCCACGCAATTGATATTAAACCTTTTCCCGTTGCCGAAGCTAGAAACAAAACCGGGCTTTCCCAAGCAAAGTTCGCGGAGCTTCTCGGCGTATCGGTCAGAACCCTGCAAGATTGGGAGCAAGGCCGAAGGCAACCAAGCCGGGCAGCCGCATCTTTGATTCAAATTGCAAAAAAACGTCCAGACGTGCTCAATGAGATTTTTGGGTAACTTAGGGCCGGGTGCGGTGAGGAGGGAACCGCACCGTTCGCGTAATTTTATCGCCTAACAGGAAGATATGTGTTTTCAAATCTTTAGCGAGAACGCAAATCAAAAAGCCTAACCCATGACCAAACAAGAAAAACTGCTGATATGCAGCCCTATCTAATTGAAACATTTTGGAGCGAGGAAGATGATGCTTATCTTTGTATAGCGCCGGATTTGCCCGGCTGTAGTGCAGCGGGCGATACCCCCTTAGAGGCAACGCGGTAAGGCGCAATAGCGGTACTCCGCGTATTGCGCCGAATGGATAAAAAGAGCAAAATCCACGAATCCCCTGCACCGTCTCTCTGCCCACCCGCCTAACCCAAAGAATGCCAAAGAATGGGGTCAGGTCTTGCATTGACGCATCACGCTTATTTCGAGTTAAGCTTTTTCTTAATATAGATTACGAGTTTCAACATGAAGCCAAGGATTTACATAGAAACATCCATTCCTAGCTATCTGACCGCGAGAAGAAGTCGAGACTTGATAGCAACTGCAAATCAAGAGCTTACTCAAGAATGGTGGGAAACTCGAAGGGATGATTTTTATCTTGTGATATCAGAGTTCGTTTTGCGCGAGGCATCCGCAGGCGATCCCATTGCTGCAAGTAACCGCCTAGCTGCGATTGCGGGAATCCCCGAACTCAATGTTACAGATGAAGTTGGCCTGCTTGCTCGAATCCTAATTGAGCAAATTCCGATTCCAGAGAAAGCGCAGCTTGACGCATTTCATATTGCTGTAGCCGCAGTTCACGGCATTGATTATTTGCTCACTTGGAATTGTACCCACATTAACAACGCAGAACTTCGCCCAATAATTGAAGCTTTATGTCGCTCACAAGGCTTTGAACCACCCACAATCTGTACCCCACAAGAATTATTAAAGGTGTAACTATGAAGCAAGACGCAATTATTGAGGAGCTTCACCAAATTCGTGAAGATTATGCTCGTAAGTTTAACTTTGATACCAACGCAATCTGCAAGGATATTCAAGAGAAACAGGCTGCTAGTGGGAGAGAGATAGTTTCTTTTTCACCTCGCAAGCCCATGCAACAGCATAGTCCACGAAGACAACGCGGTAAGGCGCAATAGCGGTACTCCGCCTATTGCGCCGCATGATTAAAAAGAGCAAAAATTAAAAGGGTGTGTAACGCAAGGCAAAACTTACGAGGAAGTACTTTTTAATATTCAGGAGGCTGCCGAATTGTATTTGGAAAGCCTTCAAAAAGAAGAGTTAAAAGCACTTCAAAGTCGCAAGGTTTTCATATCGCCCATTGAAGTGGCTATCCATGCCTGAACACCCAAGACTTACTGCAAAGTGAAGCAGAAAAACTTCTTCTCCGTTCCAATATGGGTCGGGAGTTACCTTTTCCTCTGGCAAAACCTCGCAAAGCAGCCTGACAATTAGAAACTATGCTCCTCTGCCGGGAATCTTCCGCTGCGGACAGCCAGTGCATAGGCGCGTATGGCAGAGGGTATGTCGCCCGCTTCCGCCATGAAATCCTTCACAAAGCGGGGGCGTTTGCCTTCCCCCAAGCCCAGCAGGTCATGCAGCACCAAGACCTGCCCGTCACAACCCACTCCCGCACCGATGCCAATCACGGGAATGTCCAGCGCACTGGCTATTTCATCCCCCAATGCGGCCGGTATGCACTCGACAACCAGCAGGCCGGCACCGGCATCTTGCAATAGAAGCGCGTCCTCCAGCAGGGCTTGTGCGGCACGATCCTCCCGACCCTGCACCAGGTAACCGCCAAGGTGATTAATGGACTGTGGCAACAGCCCAAGATGCCCACAAACCGGGATGCCCTGCCCGACCAGGAAGCGCACGATGTCCGCCCGGTTGCGCCCGCCCTCCAGCTTGACCATCTGCGCATGTCCTTCGCGAATCAAGCGCGCGGCATTTTCGGCTGCCCGTTCCGGCGTCGGATAGGTCATGAAGGGCAAGTCGGCCAGCAACAACGCCCGCCGGGTTCCTCTCGCCACGCAGCGCGTGTGGTAGACCATGTCATCCAGAGACGTGGGCAACGTGGTCTCATGGCCCTGAATCACCATGCCGAGCGAGTCGCCGACCAAGATGACATCCACCCCGGCATTGTCCAGCGTGTGGGCGAAAATTGCGTCATAGGCGGTCAACACGACGATTTTCTCACCGCGTGACTTCATGGCCGCCAATTCAGGCACGGTGATTGCCGGGCTAGTCATGTCCGATTGCCTCCAGGCCACGCCGGGGGCATGCCGAGACCAGATCGCTTAATATCCCCATGCCGGGAATTGCCAACTGGGGCGGGGCGATTTCCGCCAATGGATACAGCACAAATTCGCGTCCGGCGATGCCCGCATGGGGTATGGTCAGCCACTGGTCGGAGATTTGTTCGAGACCGAACATCAATAAATCCAAATCCAAGGTGCGCGGCCCCCAGCGCTGATCGGTGCGGACCCTTCCGTGAGACAACTCGATCATTTGCAAAGCCTTCAACAGATCGCGGGGGGCAAGGGAGGTTTCCACCGCCATCACCGCGTTGACAAAATCGGGCTGGTCGACAGGACCCATCGGCGCACTGCGATAGAGGCTGGAAAAGGCAAGTTCGCGGACTCCGGGCACTGCCGCAATCGCCTTGCGTGCCGAACCTAGCAATTCCAGCGTATTCTCCAGATTGCCGCCCAAGCCAATGTAAGCGATGGCGGACAGGGTGGATTCAGGTGTCATGGGTGACTTTCGGCCTTCTCGGCCCCCGGCGGCGGGAGCGTGACCGCTGCGCCCCAGTGCGTGATGATGCGCCCTCGCGGGTCATGGCCCGCTGTTCGGCCTCATTGGCACTTTGGAAACGGGTCCACCAATTGGCTAGTTCCGGCTCGGCTTCGCCGGTTTCGGCTCGCAACACCAGAAAATCGTAAGCCGCGCGAAAACGCGGATGGCCCAGCAGTTTTAACGGCCTAACTCCCTTGGTGCGCTCCAAGCGGGGCTGCAATGTCCATATTTCGCGCATGGTCATGCTAATCGTCCTAGGGATGGCCACACTGCGGACTTGTCGGTTTAGCACCTCGGACGCCGCATCCTGGTAGGCGAACACTTCATTGTCACCTGCCTTGATTTTGGCATTGGCAAGAATTCTCACCGGTTCCCAAAGCAGGGCGGCAAACAGGAAAAACGGCGCGACCCCCTTGTTTTCCTGAATCCGCTCGTCGGTGCGTTCCAAAACCTTGGCCAAAAAAACCAGAGGGAAACCTTCGGGCTCCCTTGCCAGGCATTGCTCGGTCTCGGGAAACAACAGCCCAAACAATTTGTAATGGCGCAATTCCTCGAAGGTTTGCACCGAATAGCCCGAAAGCAGGAGTTTGATGACTTCGTCAAACAGTCGGGCCGAGGGAATGCCTTCCAGTAAGCTTGCCAGACGGGGCATCGGCTCGGCGCAACTGGGGTGGATGGTGAAGCCAAGCTTCACCGCGAAGCGCACCGCCCGCAACATGCGTACCGGGTCTTCGCGGAAGCGCTGCTCGGGGTCGCCGATCAGGCGCAGAATGCCCGCCTTGTGATCGTCCATGCCGCAGACGAAATCCACCACGGAAAAATCGCGGATGTTGTAATACAGGGCGTTGACGGTGAAGTCCCGTCGCCAAGCATCCTCCTCAATCGTGCCATAAATGTTGTCGCGCAGGATGCGGCCATCACGGCCATGCTGCCGATCGCCCACGCCGTCGTCGTTCAGTGCGCGGAAGGTGGCCACTTCTACGATTTCATTGCCGAAGTGGACATGGGCCAGCCGGAAACGCCTGCCAATCAGGCGGCAATTGCGGAAAACGGCGCGAATCTCATCGGGGTGCGCGTCGGTCACCACGTCAAAATCTTTGGGTTCGCGCCCTAGCAGCAGATCGCGCACACAACCTCCCACCAAGTAGGCTTGATAATCTGCTTTGCGCAAGCGATAAAGCACCTTCAGCGCATTGTCGCTGATCAAGGTGCGCGAAATGGTATGTTCGGATCGTGCGTAAACCTTGACCGACGGCACGGTTGACCCGGTCGGTTCGGAGGGCGGCGGTTGCCGGGACTGGAACAAATTGTGGACAAAATCGAGGATAGTCAGTGGAGTTTTCTGGTCGCTTGGTTAATTTATCTGCAAAATATTAACCTACCCGAACGCCAGTCTCAAATCTACATGATAAATTTATCTGCAACGGGCTGTCGGAAGCAGGCGGAATGGGGGAAAACCAAGCTACCAACCTCACTCCCAAACCGTATCCGGCTGGGCGAGTTTGTCCAGCAATTTTAGATAACGCTGGTGGCGGGCCGGGGCGATTTCGCCTTTTTCCATCGCCTCGCGCACGGCGCAGCCTTTGTCGTTGATATGGCGGCAGTCGTTAAAACGGCAATGGCCGATGTGGGCTTGGAATTCGCGGTAGCCCCAGGCCAAATCTTGACCTTTGATGTCGGCCAGGCCGAACACGGCAACCCCGGGGCTGTCGACCAAGTCGCCGCCCGCAGGCAAATGGTAGAGCGTTGCGGCGGTGGTGGTGTGACGGCCCAGGCCGCTACGTTCGGAGATTTCATTCGTGCGCAAATTCTTCTCCGGCAACAGGGCGTTGGTCAGGGAGGACTTGCCGACACCGGATTGGCCGGCAAGCATTGAGCAGTGTTCGTGCAAGGCTTGTTTCAATTCGACTATGCCGAGTCCTTTGCGGGCGCTGACCGGGTGGACCGGGTAGCCGATGCGGACATAGTCGTTCAGTTCGGCCAAGGCTTGGCCCTCGTTTTCCGCCAAGTCGATTTTGTTATAGATGATTTCGGCGGGAATGACGCGAAATTCACACACCGCCAGATATTGGTCCACCAACAACCAATCCGGTTGGGGGGCAGGGCTGATGACGACGAACACCCGGTCCAGATTGGCGGCCACCACTTTGTTTTTGCCGGCATAAGCCGGGCGGACGAGGACTGAGCTTCGCGCTAGGACCTCCTCCACCCTGCCTTGCAACCCATCCTCACTCGGCGTCCATAATATCCGGTCACCCACCGCCACATCGCCCAAACGACGGCGGGTTTGGCAAAGAATGATGTTTCCGTCCGGTGTTTCCACCGCCAAACCTTGGCCTAAATGGGAAATCACCAGCCCATGCAGCAAGCTAGTGGGGGAAACCGGGCCGGTTTTGGGCTTTTGTGGAGCATTGCGGCGACCTTTTCCCTTCACATTAAGCCTTGGTTTCGAGGTTGGCGATGCGGATTGCCGCCGGCGGATGGCTGTAGTGGAAAGCCGAGTACAACGGGTCGGGAGTGAGTGTGTTGGCGTTGTCGCGGTAAAGCTTGACCAAGGCACTGATGAGATCGCGTGGACGTGCGTAGGTTGCGGCGAAGTCGTCCGCCTCGAACTCAAACTTGCGCTGAAAATAAGCCGTCGTCGGTTGCAGAAATAGCGTGAAGGCCGGCGATGCCAGCATAAACAGCAACAAAGCGGTGGAGTTGGATTGCTGGCTCACGCCCAAGCCTTCGTAAAACCAGTTTTGCCCGATCAGCCAACCCAGAAGCCATAAGCTTAAGAGGGTTATGACGGCACTGGCAGCGAGCATTTTCAGCACATGCTTGCGCTTGAAGTGCCCTAATTCATGGGCCAGCACGGCCTCCAGTTCTTCATGGTTCAGCGAATTGACCAAGGTATCGAAAAAGACTATTCGCTTGTTGTTGCCAATGCCGGTGAAATAAGCGTTGCCATGCCCCGAACGGCGGGAGCCGTCCATCACAAAGATGCCCTTGCTATGAAAGCCGCAACGGCCTAGCAAGGCTTCGATGCGTTCGCGCAAGCTGGCATCTTCCAATGGCGAGAATTTATTGAATAGCGGCGCGATGAAAGTGGGGAAGGCCCAACTCATCAAGATCGAAAAGCTTTGCAGGATGGCCCAGGCCAATACCCACCACAACGGCCCGACCGCGCCCATGACCCACAAGATCAAGGCCAACAGCGGCCCGCCTATGGCCAGCGTCAAGCCCAGTTGCATGAACAGGTCGGTGACAAATTGTTTGGGCGTGTTGCGATTAAAGCCGAAGCGCTCTTCAAGATCGAAGGTCTTGTAAATGCTCATAGGCAAATCAATCAGTTGCATGAGCATCAACGTGGATAGGATGATGGCGACGCCGATCAGCGTGGCAGGCCAGGCAAAGCCCATCCAAAATTCGGCGATCCAGTCGATGCCGCCACCCAGCGTGAACAGCAGTAGCACAGCCAAGCTGACGGCACGGTCAATTTCCGCCAGTTTGCCCTTGGCCAGGGTGTAATCGGCGGCCTTCTGGTGGGCCTCCAAGGTGATGCTGTCGCGAAAAGCCTCGGGGACTGAGTCGCGGTGAGCCAGGACATGGGTACATTGCCGTCTTGCCAGCCAATATTCCACGGCATAGGAAACGGCGACGGCGATGAGGAAAATAATCGTAAATGCATTCATCAGTAAACCTTGTTGGTATGAAACCTCCCCTTGCGGGGCGTGGGTGTTGTTGGCAGAGCGGCTATGGCATCGTTAACCTTCCTCCTGTTATCCTTATCCGTTCGAGAGGAAGAACAAACCACAAGGCGATAATATGGCTATTGACCCGCAAAACATGATCTGGATCGACCTGGAAATGACCGGACTCGATCCGCAAAACGACTCCATCATCGAAATTGCCACAGTGGTCACCGATAAAAACCTTAATGTGCTGGCAGAAGGCCCGGTGTTGGCGGTGCATCAACCGGAAGCAGTTTTAGCCCGCATGGACGATTGGAACCAAAAACAGCACGGAGGTTCCGGCCTCGTTCAACGCGTCAGGGATAGCGTGCTGGATGAGGCAGAAACTGAACAAATAACCTTGGCGTTTATTCGGGCGTGGGTGCCGGCCAGAACATCGCCCCTGTGTGGCAATAGCATATGCCAGGATCGCCGTTTTCTCTACCGTTGCATGCCCAAGCTCGAAGCTTTTTTCCACTACCGCAACTTGGATGTTTCCACGGTCAAGGAATTAGCCTCGCGCTGGGCGCCGGAACTGAAGGATTCGTTCAAAAAATCGAATAACCACTTGGCTTTGGATGATATTATGGAATCCATCGCCGAGTTGCGTTTTTACCGCGAGCATTTTTTCAAATACTGAGTTCCCGTGAAATAGAGGGCTTTTTATTGTCTTAAGCAACCCAATCGCTTAGTATCCCAACCAATATAGTCAACTTACGCCAGCTTTCAATGTCCGCACACAGCGCCAATAGATCCATCGAAGATGTCCAAAACAGCGGGGATACCCGCCGGATCGGCATAGACCGGGTCGGCATCAAGTCGATTCGCCATCCCATTCTGTTCCGGCAGCGTGACGGCGGATCGCAAGCGACCGTGGCCGTCTTCGACATGACGGTGAACCTGTCCCATGAGCAAAAAGGGACGCATATGTCACGCTTCGTCGAAATCCTCAACGAGGAACTGGGGGAGTTGGACATCCAAACGTTCCCTCAAGTCATTGCAGACATGACCGCCCGGCTGGAGGCGGATTGCGGTTTCATCGAAACCCGCTTCCCGTTTTTTGTGCGCAAGAAGGCACCGGTCACCGGCGTCCCCAGTTTGTTGGATTACGAAGTCACCCTGACGGGCGAATGGGTTAAAGGCGCGGCCAAGCTTTGGCTCAAGGTTGTGGTTCCGGTCACCAGCCTTTGCCCCTGTTCAAAAAAAATCTCCGACTACGGCGCACACAACCAGCGCTCCCATGTCACCCTGACGGTTCGGTCTGAACAACCGATGTGGGTGGAGGATTTGATTGAACTGATCGAACGGCAGGCATCAAGTCAGATCTACGGTTTGTTAAAGCGCGCCGATGAAAAATATGTCACCGAACGGGCCTACAACAACCCGAAGTTTGTCGAGGACATTGTCCGCGACCTTGCCAACGACCTCAATAAACAAACCGGCTTGCTTTACTACAAACTGGAAACGGAAAATTTTGAATCCATCCATAACCACTCTGCCTATGCCGTGATAGAAAAATCCAAATAGGCGGAGAGGAACAGTATCCCTGATAAGACAGCCGCTTACAGTGGCTCCGTGAGCCGCTTAAAAATATCAATACGAGGTAATCCATGAAAGCCATACTGATGACTCAGACTGGCGGGGCCAATTTGCTGGAAGCGGCGGATATTCCCGAACCCGCCATTACCGAACCAAACCAAATCAAAGTCCAACTAAAAGCAGCCGGGGTCAATCCGGTTGACACCAAGCTGCGCCAGCGTGGCGTATTTTATCCTAACGCGCTTCCTGCCGTGCTGGGTTGCGATGGTGCCGGGGTGGTGGTGGAAACGGGAAGTGCCGTCAGCAAATTCAAGGTCGGCGACAAGGTCTGGTATTGCCACGGCGGACTCGGCGGGGATCAAGGCAATTACGCCGAGTTCAATGTGCTGGACGGGCGCTGGGCCACGCATATGCCCAAGACCCTCAGTTTTGAGCAGGCCGCAGCGGGGCCTTTGGTGTTGATTACCGCTTGGGGCGCCTTGTACGACCGGGCCAGGCTGCAACAATCCGACACGGTGTTGATCCATGCCGGGGCCGGCGGCGTGGGGCATGTCGCCATACAATTGGCCAGGCTGCATGGGGCAAAAGTCATCGCCACCGTGGGCACCGATAACCATGTCGCATTGGCAAGGTCTTGGGGGGCCGACGAGGTGATCAACTACAACACGCAGAATTTTGTCGATGCCGTCAACGACCTGACCGGAGGCATGGGCGCGGAGGTGGTGCTGGAGTCGGTGGGACAGGAGACTTTTGAGCGCAGCATCCATTGCACCGCCCATTTCGGCACTATCGTCACCCTGCTTGAAATCGGCAACGCCGACTTAAAGGAAGCCCGGATGAGAAATTTGCGCATTGGTTTTGAACTGATGCTGACCCCTCAACTCCGCCAACTTGCCGGCGGGCTGGACCTGCAAGTGGACATGCTAAACCAATGCGGCCGGTGGATCGACCAAGGCAAGTTGAAAATCCACGTCGGCGAAGTCCTGCCGCTGGAGCAAGCCGCCAAGGCCCATGAGATTATCGAGGGTGGACATGCAACCGGCAAGGTGGTGTTGAAAATAGGCTGATTGTGCAAATCTTTCAACAACTGAATCCGTGGGAACGACTAATGAGCGGACTATGAAACCAGACCCGACTAGCTACAACCCTGACCCAGACTATTTGCAGGGTTTGCTGGCGCAAGCGTACCCATCCCTGCCGCTGTCGGAGCGCTATGTCAAGGCGGCGGCGGCGTTGGGTATTAGCGTCCGATCCTTGCAAGCCTATCTAAACGCCCGCGAAGCGGTCAGTTCCCGCGAAGTTCCTTACGCGGTGCAATTTGCGCTCGAATGTCTGGCCCGAGGGGAAGATTTATGCCCCGTGTGCCATAAGGGGCAACCGATGTCCGCCGCAATCCAGCCAACAGCCGTGTATGATCGCCTACTCCAACTGCCTGAGAATCTTATCGGGGAGATCATTAGCGGAGAGTTGTACACCCAACCTCGTCCCGCCGCGCCTCACGCACTATCCTCGTCGGCATTGGGCGGAGAGTTGTACGGTCTTTTTCAAAAAGGCCGTGGCGGGCCGGGAGGATGGTGGATCATTGACGAGCCGGAACTGCATTTCGTCCGTGACACCGAGGTTTTAGTGCCTGACATCGCCGGCTGGAAGCGTGAGCGCATGCCGGTTTTGCCGCAGGATCACCGCTTTGAGATTGTCCCGGATTGGGTCTGTGAGGTTCTGTCGCCAAGCACTCAAAGAAAAGATAGGGTAATCAAAATGAAAGTGTATGCCCATTACGGCGTGAAGTTTTTATGGTTGATTGATCCTTGGTCTCGGATTCTGGAAAGCTATTACCTAGACGATGGGCATTGGGCTGTGAGCGGTTTGTTTCAGGATCAAGACGAGGTTTCCACCCCACCCTTCGATGCCGTAGTGATTGCGTTGGGCGATCTTTGGCAGTAGAAATAGTAATAAGACCGCCTTGGCGGCCGTTTCGGGCGAAACACTGAAAATGAAATGGTGAGTGGAGTCTAATACATGACTGATAATACAGAAAATCTGGTGCTTGAAATATTACGACAAATGCGCGGCGACATAAGTACTCTTCGCAACGAAATGCGCGACGGTTTCAACCGCGTCGAGGTTCGGCTCGGCTATGTCGAGCAATCCTTAGCCTGCAATTTGGCGGTAGCGGCTTCCGACCGTGATGAAATTCGCAGTTTGAAGCAACGGATAGAACGTATAGAAAGGCGGTTGGAACTTCAGGGTTGATTTTTGCTAGGTTTTATATAAATCCAGATAAGAAGACCGAGTCGGTCCTTGGTTGCTGGTTCCCAAGCCGGAGCTTGGGTGATCTAGCGTCAGGAGTTACTTTGCCTTACGCTGCTTCTGCGGCTTTCTAGTGATCGCGGCTCCTAGGCCAATCAGCATAAGGGCCAGCGAAGAAGGTTCTGGTATGGAAGACGTTGGGCCGGAAACGTAGTTGACGCTGACATTATCCATCACAGGGCCGTAAGTGGTTCCCCCGTTCTGGTTTGTGCCGAAGAACGTAATTGTTGTGGAAGTTCCTGCTGCTGTGAATTGGTAGGAGAATGGATCAAAGGTTTGGGTTGCAAACGAACCGCTTCGTGTTGTCGTAAAGCTTTGGTTCACCAAAGACCCTGCTGTTACCAACCCCGTGTTGAACTGATTTAAAACAGACGCTACACCAAAACTCAGATCATATACAGCGCCGCTGATGGTTGGAATGGCTGTGGCGATGGAGCTAGATGTCTGGTGAACAAGATCAACTGAATACAAGCCATTCATAGCCCCGTATGTAGGGGTTTTAATCCAATCAACTCCGTCCCCCGGCCCACCAACCGTCCAGCCTGTGATTGTCTTACTTCCTACAGCAAGCCCCATTGCATCAGGCGGTACATTTGCCACAAAATTTCCTAATTCAAAACTACCTGCCCCAGCACCGTAGGTGTCATTGATGATATTGGCATAGGCAGTGACCGGCTGAATGACGCTAAACGCCGCAAAAAGAAATGCCCCTCGGAAGATTCCTTTGGAGTGTGCGGTGCTAAGATTTTTTGTGACTTGTGACTGTTTCATGATGGTTTGCTATAAATATCAGGGTTTATTGATCTGCATGTCTGTACATCCGATTCCTTCCTGTGAACCGTTTACACTAAGCCTGCCGAAGTGCGAAACTCTTCAACATCCCCAATACTGTATAATAAATCAGAAAAATGTTCCATACGTATAATTACTTACGGATTTGATGTTACACAGCAACGGTTCTGGGTTGCCGTAGGGTGGCCTTCGGGCCGCCAAGCAAGCCCCAAGTTTCGCTTTACCCACCGAAGCGGCCTGAAGACCGCCCTACGGGTGCGTAACCGTTCACTCCCCCCTGGGAGCGCGGGCGTCTCGCCCGCTGAAATGGCGGCCAAGATGGCCGCGTTCCCAGGAAAAGGCAGGGGGGAGTGAACGCTTACACGGGTGCTAACTGCGTAACATCAGTTACGGATGTAACGCACGACGAACGCATTTGGCTTGTAATGTTTGCTGGTTCCCAAACTCCAGCTTGGGAACCCTTAACCCTGCAAGCTCTAGCTTGTATTGAGTCGAAAGCGTGAGCGGTCACGTTCCCAAGCTGGATATCTCATCGTTATACACAAGTCGTTGCGGGAGCAGCAGAACCCCGAAGGGGTTCAAGCTATTAGCCGGGGGTTGAGCGAAGCGACACCCCCGGGCGGCAAACCGAATAAAACATCGACCCCGGAGGTGTCGCAGTCTCTTCGGCACGGCCTTAGGATACCACCAGTCTGAACCTAGCATTTGTAGCGTTTTTGGAAGAGCGCCTAGGTTCTTGGGCCGATTGCTGCGACCCCTCCGGGGTCGTGGGTCTTTTTTCCGCATTATCCGGGGGTGTCCGCTTCGCTCAACTCCCGGCTAATGTCTGGCAACCCTCCGGGTTGCAATAGCTCGGCATTTTTGGCCCAGCGGGACTTGTGTATAACGATGAGAGCTGGAGCTTGGGAACGAGCGTTAACTGGTTAACTCAGCGATTGATCTTTGTGGTAGTGCGATAGCTTATGACCAACCAAAACCTTTCCCAACGCGACCACGCCGTCCTCTGGCATCCTTGCACCCAGATGAAGGATCATGAGCTTCAACCGGTCATCCCCATCCGCCGGGGGCAGGGCGTGTGGCTGGAGGATTTCGACGGCAAGCGTTACCTGGACGCCGTCAGTTCGTGGTGGGTGAACCTGTTCGGCCATGCCAATCCGTATATCAATGCCGCATTAAAAAATCAGTTGGAAAAGCTAGAGCACGTCCTCCTTGCCGGCTTCACCCACGAACCCGCCGTCTGCCTGGCCGAGCGTCTCATTGCCTTGGCCCCGCCCGGATTAAGCCGCTGCTTCTATGCCGACAACGGTTCCTCGGCAGTGGAAGTGGCGTTGAAAATGAGCTTCCACTATTGGCTTAATGCTGGCCAGACTGGTAAAACCCGCTTCATCACTCTGGAAAACAGCTACCATGGCGAAACCTTGGGCGCATTGGCGGTGGGCGATGTGGCCCTGTATAAAAGCACCTACGCACCACTATTGATGCAAGTCATTACTGCGCCATCCCCAGATTGTTTTCACCGCGAGCCGGGCGAGTCTTGGGCTGATTATTCAATCCGCCGTTTTGCAGGCATGGAGCGTATTTTGTCCGAACATGCCGGTGAGGTTTGCGCCGTCATCGTCGAGCCTTTGGTGCAGTGCGCCGGTTCCATGCGCATGTACGACCCGGTTTATATAACCCGGCTGCGGGAAGCGTGCGACCGTTACGGTGTCCATCTGATCGCCGATGAAATCGCCGTCGGTTTTGGTCGAACCGGTACGATGTTCGCCTGTGAGCAAGCCGGCATCACGCCTGATTTTCTCTGTCTATCCAAGGGTATCACCGGCGGTTACTTGCCGCTTTCCGCCGTATTGACAAAAGAGGGGGTTTACCAAGCGTTTTATGCCGATTACGTCACTCAAAAGGCATTCCTGCACTCCCATAGCTACACTGGCAATGCTTTGGCCTGCACCGCCGGGCTGGCCACCTTGGACTTGTTTGGGAAGGATGACGTGCTGAACCGCAACCGGGAACTGTCCCGCTTGATGGGCGAGGCCGCAGCGCATTTTGCGGACCATCCCCACGTTGCCGAAGTGCGCCAGACCGGCATGATATTGGCGATTGAAATGGTCAAAAACAAACAAACCCGCGAGCCTTTCGACTGGCGCGAACGCCGCAGCCTGAAAGTTTATCGCCATGGCTTGGCACGTGGTGTGCTGCTGCGGCCTTTGGGCAATGTGGTCTACTTCATGCCGCCTTATGTGATTACCCCGGAAGAGATTGATTTCATGGCGAAGGTGGCATGGGAAGGGGTTGATTTGGCGACAAAGTAGGAGCGGGCCATGCCCGCGAAAAATGTCGGCCATGCCCGCGATAGAAGCGGGCCAACTCATCAAAAGTCTGGGGAAATTCATCGCAGGCATGGCCCGCTCCTACGCTTTGTGTGTAGTGGCGGAACATCAGTCGATAATTCCGAGTAGAATGGACTTTGGCATTCACGAATCCTTAACCCATGCGCATTTCCCGATTCTTTCTACCCCACCCGTTAAGCTCCGGGGCGACTATTCACCTTGAAGAGGAAAGCGCCCATTATGTCCGCACTGTATTGCGCCTGAAAAAAGGGGCGGATTTGATTGTTTTCAACGGGGAGGGCGGAGAATACCCGGCCACACTGCTTGAGGCCCACAAGGAAGCTGTCAGTGTCCAGTTAGGTGAGTTCAACCCACGCGAGACGGAATCGCCGCTTATCATTTCCTTGGGGCTAGGCATCTCGCGTAGCGAACGCATGGATTTGGCAATCCAAAAAGCGGTGGAATTGGGTGTTTCATCCATCACACCCTTGCTTGCCGAGCGTTGCGTGGTGCAACTGGACGACCCTGCGCGCAAGGGCCAGCGCTTGCGCCACTGGCGCAAAGTCGTCCAAGGCGCTTGCGAACAATGCGGGCGCAACCGCCCCCCGCCGATTTTTGAGCCAGTGAAATTGGAAGACTGGGTTACCTGCCAGACCGGGCTGCGACTGTTCCTAGACCCTGGCGGGACAAAGACATTGCGCGAACTGCCTCAGCCGGAAGGCGCTGTGTGCCTGTTGACAGGGCCGGAGGGCGGATTCAGCGGACACGAACGAAAAATTGCCTTGGCAGCGGATTTTTTCGCCCTGCGGCTGGGTCCTCGTGTCCTGCGCACCGAAACGGCGGCCTTGGCGACCGTTTCGGCCATTCAAACGCTGTGGGGAGATTTGGGGTGATAAAGCAGTTTTGGGTTTTTCCACGTAGACAATTTCGATAGGCGTATAATGTCCGCTCCGCAATGGCGGGACGCCATGCTCCAACCCTACATTATTCAACGCTGTCCATGCAACCGACTAGCCAAGCCTTTCTTGTCCAATTAAGCCGTTCAGCCGCTGCGGTCGAGGCATCCATTGCCGACAACTGCCGGTTTGATGAACGGGCGGCGGGCGAGCGGTGGGCCAAATTTGAAGAAAAACTACCGGAAACTGACCCAATAAGCTTAGATGATTGGGCAGAAGCCAATAAACTGAACTATGAAAACAGCATTATCGCTGTCAGCCTCAGCGTTCCTGACACGTTTCTGGCCATTAACCAACCAGCTTGGCTTACCGGTCTGATTGACAATCGAACCTTGGTGCGTTTGGAGTGCTTGCAAAGCCCACTTTTTGACTCATCCCTAAGCTTCGATGAACTGCAAGGCTTGCTGGTGCGGGCCAAGGCCGGTGAGGTGGATGCGGCAAACAGCGTCAAAAACTTTGTCGAAACTTGGAATAAACAGCGCGATGCCCGTCCGGCTTTCGCCACGTTTTACGATGAGGTGAAAAACGAGGCTGATGATGCCGACTGGCCCCATGCACTGCGCGACCGGCTCGGCATAGGGCATTACGGGCGCGACGGCGGCGCACCGTTGGCTGTGGCGCTGATGCGCTATACCTTGCCCGAAGTCCTCGCCGCGCAAATTGACCGCAAACTACCCGCCGCCTACGCCCTGCCCACCGTGCTGGACGGTGGAATGCATGAATTCTTCTTTCCCGCCCCCAAAGGCCACCCGTTTGGGGCCACTTTGCATCTCGACGCGGACAAGGCCGACTGGCTGACTGCCGAAATCTTGCATCGCCGCATCGAATACAAACCCGAGCATTTGTGGAAAATCGGCTGGATCAACCGGGCCCATCGGGTCAAGGATGTTGTCTTGCGCGAGTCGCGGGACTTGCATCTTTACGCTTTGCGGGACGCTTGCAAGCGCGATGATTTTGGCGAAGAAATGCTGGGGCGCACATGATCGACCGTTGGCGCACCGCCTTCAAGACTGACCCAAAACAAGCCATCACCGATTTGTTCAGCGGCAGGGCGGGTTTGGGTGCTGGCTTGCGGCTGGACATCCCCGAATTGCTCTACCAAGAATTCCCCGACACGCCCGGACTGGCCGACGAGCGCGAAGCCTTGGATGGTGCTTTGCTAGGTTGGCTGGTGGCGATGCGCAAGGACTATGCGGCCCAAGTCAAGCGGCTAGGGTTTGGGATTTACAGCCTACGCTTGTGCGATGCGCTGTCTGCTGCGCAATTGCTGGCATTGCCGCGCACGATTTATCACATCAGGCAAACTCTAGGCGCGTGGCTGGATAGTCTGGTCCCTTTGCGGGTGGCCCCGGAGCGTGACCCGGCGCTGGAATGCTGGCGCTTGCTGACCCTGCGCCAAACCGATACCGCCCATACCGCCGCTTGGCTTAGGCTGGCTGCGGATGTGCGCCCGGAATATCTTAGCGTGGCCCTAGCCGGCCTGCAACGCCTGCCCAACCAAGGCGATGCCCGTCTCAACCAAGTGTTGATGGTGACGGCCCTGTTGCACCATGCCGCCCGTGATAGTAACGTCGATGCGGCTCATGAATTTTTCATGCAACGCTATTCCGCTTTGCGCGGCTTTTACCCCGCAGGGCCGGATCATTGGCAAGCGGTGTTGGACGATGCGCTCAAAGGTTTCCAGAACCACGCCAAAAAGCAACCGACTGCACAAGCCTTGATTGCACAAATCAACGCCGCACCCAAACCCAAGCAGCGAAAAAAGCCGCCCGTGGTGACGGAGAGAGTACGTCCTTCCGATAGAGGTGATAACGAGCAATTACTGCGGGATATTCGACAGACTCGGCAATCCGGCGATAGCCTAGCCGAACGGTTGTTCAAGATTTTGCAACAAAATCACCGCTACGCTGATGCGACCGGGGACAGCTATTACTTCGTGCATACCCTCAGCAACCACGGAACCCAATTATTGAAACGCCACCGCCTCAGTGCGGACAGTTTGCGCCGCTTGTCGGGGATGATAGAACGTGGCTTGGACTGCGAACCGATGAGCCCGTTTATGTGGATGCTGTGGGCGAATACCTTGGCCCACCAACAACACCGGGACGCGCAGGAGTGGGTGTTGCAGGAAACCGCCCGGCTATTTCCGGGCGATGAACCCTCGCGGGTGGAACTGGCGCGGCTGTTGATCCGGCAGGGTGTTGATCGTTGGGACGAGGCCGAGCGTTGGTTGCGGGAAGTGGCCGAATTCAGCCTAAATGATGAATATTCGCGGGTGGAACTGGCGCGGCTGTTGATCCGGCAGGGCGTTGACCGTTGGGACGAGGCCGAGCGTTGGCTGCGGGAAGTGACCGAGTTTAGCCCCAAAAATGAACCCTCTCGGGTGGAACTGGCGCGGCTGTTGATCCGGCGAGGGGAAGACCGTTGGGACGAGGCCGAGCGTTGGCTGCGGGAAGTGACTGAGTTTAGCCCCAATAATGAACCCTCGCGGGTGGAACTGGCGCGGATGTTGATCCGGCGAGGGGAAGACCGTTGGGACGAGGCCGAGCGTTGGCTGCGGGAAGTAACCGAGTTTAGCCCCAATAATGAACACTCGCGGTTGGAACTGGCGCGGCTGTTGATCCGGCGGGGCGTTGACCGTTGGGACGAGGCCGAGCGTTGGCTGCGGGAAGTGACCGAATTCAGCCCCAATAATGAACCCTCACGGGTGGAACTGGCGCGGCTGTTGATCTGGTGCGGGGAAGACCGTTGGGACGAGGCCGAGCGTTGGCTGCGGGAAGTGACCGAGTTTAGCCCCAATAATGAACCTTCACGGGTGGTGTTGGCTCGGCTGTTGATCCGGCAGGGTGTTGAGCGTTGGGACGAGGCCGAGCGTTGGCTGCGGGAAGTGACCGAGTTTAGCCCCAATCACGAACCCTCGCGGGTGGTGTTGGCGACGCTGTGGGCCAAGCAAGGCAAACATCCTGAAGCCATCGAACTGCTGGAGGCGTTTTTAGCCCGTTATCCGCAAAACCCCAATGCCCTTGGTTTGCTGAATAAGCTTCAGGCCGGGTTTGTCGATCAGTTCGACGAATTCGCTGAGGACGACATGGATTCAGAGGCTTCGCCGCCATTTGATCGCCCCCCTCCTAACCTCCCCCCGTGGGGGGGAGGAACTAATTCAACAGAAGTAGGCCGGAATAAGCCCGCTTTAGCGGGCGTTTCCGGCAAACCGACAGGCCAAACGCCGGAAACGGTCGTTGCACGACCCCTTCGACCATGCTCAGGACAGGCTTATTCCGGCCTACATCAAAGCCTTAATTCAACAGTATTACCCTCGGAGGATGCAGGGCTTGCCACGACCTCACTGGACTGGGCCGGGGGCGAGGTGGCGGAATCCGGTTTGCTAAACGAACTGGCACGCCGGGGAGGTTTGCAGAGCGAGTTTCACCGCGCCCTCGCGGCCAAGGCCGGCAACCCCGACACTACGCTAATCGACACGGCACTGGCTAATGGCGATGCCTTGGCCGGCTTGTTCCGTCAGTGGCTATCGCCAGACTTCAGCGCAGAACCGCCGCCCCATGCTTGGGCATGGCGGGCTTGTCGTTTGTATCAAACCGACGCGCCGGAGCAGGATTGGCAACAACTGGAACGGGATTGCAGTGAATTCTTGGTGGAAACCCGCTTTCTACACTTGCAAACCCTACAGCAAGCAGACGTTCGGGAGGAACATGCCCGCCGGTTTCACAAGCGCTTCATCGAACCGGCGGGCGCTAAGGGCTTGACACCGTTGGAGCAGTTCATGGCGGAAACCCTGGACCGTCCCCCATCCGGCGAGCTGGCCTTGGCGGTGCTGTCCAGTGCCGCCGTCGGCGCACCGCAATTCCTTACCTGACTAGGAAGATGTTTCAGCCAGTGAAAAAAAATGCCGTCATTCCGGCATGGATGCCGGAATCCAGTCACAGGGATGTGAATCTGCGCCTGACTCAAGCACTGGTGCAAGCGGCATGTTACCGTCCATGGCACTGGATACCGGCATCCTAAGCCGGTATGACGAAGTTCTCGGTACTGGCCGAAGAACCTTGCTAATCGGGATTCCTTACATGCGGTTAAGATGATTTCAGGCGTCTTGCCAAGCTGAAGGTAGGGGAGTCTGAATCAGTCCGAGTAGGCAAGCTGCTTAATTGTTTGCCCACGCGGAAAACTTATGGCTTGTTTGACGCTTGATGTAAGGCGGGCGGCTTGCTTACGTTGGCTTTGTTAGCCGTCCGCCTAGTTTGATTAACGCTGTTCAACCGATGCCATGCCGGTGGGACACTATCGCAAGTTTTGGGTCACTTGCGTAATTCCTGATCCCGGTAATGGGCATCCACCCAGCAACGCGGAAGTTCTTCGCCGGAGGGGAAGAGCAGGTTTGTCTTGGGGAACTTGTCAGCTTCCCCCATCTCTTCGCCATAATGCAACCGACCGACCACGCTGGCATGGGTGGGGTTGAACAGATCATTGAGGCTTAACACCTCGACCAAATGGCCTTCACTTTTTTGTTTGAGAAACATGGCTGTCACTCCTCTTTTACATAACTGATGTTACGCATGGATCTAGGGCTGGAGCGTCAAAGATTGCTTTGACTGGCAAGGCTTGCCTTGCCTCTGCCTGTCTGCGACAGGGGGTCAAAGCAAGCTTTGACGCTCCGTGCGTAACATCAGTTACATAAAAGCACGGGTTCACTTTGAACTCCACTTACTCAGCGGATTGGACAATAGTATCGTTCCAAAATTCGCTGCCCATTCCCGTTATAATTGACGTTTTTCCGCCTTCGACAGAAAAATTATTTATCATGGAACAACTACCTCAAGAAGGGTTGGCGCTGATTCTGTTAGTGTTCGTACTCGGCATGAAGCATGGCCTGGATGCAGACCATTTGGCCACCATCGACGGTATGACTCGCTATAATGCGCCCGTCAACCCGGCATTGGCCCGCTTCTGTGGCGTTTTATTCTCGTTGGGTCATGGTGCCGTGGTCGTGGCAGTCGCCACCATTGCCAGTTGGGCCGCCAAAACCTGGGCAGCCCCGGAATCAAAGCCATTAACTTAAGACGCATGTCATTGATTATATTGCACAATGGAGCAACCATATAAAACCATTGTCTTCAGGACTTGCTGCCAACCTGAATAAGGTGCAAAGTAGAGCTTTAATCATTGCAATGCCCATATTAAAAAACCATGCCTGTCCGTCAGCCAAGCGTTGATCCACGATGCAGGCTTCAAAGCCCGCCACCGCCAAAAGGCGACGGATTTCACCCGGTCGCGCTCCCTGGTCTTTCCGCTGGTGATGCTGTTCGTGCTGCGCAAGGGCGTCAAGTCGATCCAGTTGATGGTCAACGAATGG
>Ga0194049_1000172_pt1 | contig 24627 bp, 20 predicted proteins | sample JunL2225m_MetaG_FD_148665 | JGI IMG/M metagenome (GOLD analysis project Ga0194049, IMG submission 148665) | Anoxic zone freshwater microbial communities from boreal shield lake in IISD Experimental Lakes Area, Ontario, Canada - Jun2016-L224-25m | ecosystem: Environmental > Aquatic > Freshwater >... | reverse complement strand
ACGCGGCGGATTATAAATTCACTCGGCAAAACGGGCGAGGCGTTTTTAATCGACGAGAGGATTTTCCAAGCTGCGGAAATCGGCAGGATTCATGCAAAAGCAGCATGATTTTTGGCGAAGGTATTGTTTGAGTGCTTCGACTATCATCCCGGTCTGGAATATTCTAACCCATCGCTCCTGGAAAAAATCCAGTAGTGGATCGGGTAGATAATAACTTATGAGTCGGTGGTTATATTTTTTATGCCCCAATGCCTTTGCCATTTTTTCCAGGCTATGCGTGTTTAGATAGACGAGGACGCCAGCGCTAGCCCTTAGGCTTGTAAGACTAAATCGAGTCGCAAGTTCGAGCCTTTTCTCAAAGCTCAACGAGGAAGTATCGCCAAGCGCATCAGCTAGTTGGCGTACGCGATACGGGTCACCCAAAAAATCCGATAATTTTTTGATTCTTACCGGATAGGCAAACCCCTGGCAGCAGGTCAGAAGCAAATACCGCCACGCATCATCTTTGCGGTCTTTCAAATAATCCCGCAACGGTTGAGTCAGTGCAATGATCTGGGTTACAACTTCTGTTGTGCGCACCGTCAGAGGTATTATTTGTTGGGCTAGTTTGTACCCTCGGCGGTCTTTGTGGCTGATTAGTTGATATCCACTATCCGTAGGAAAAAAACCAACTTGCTTACCATTCTTGTCAAACAATTCCAACTTTTCTAAAAATGAAGGGGTAATTGCTGGATGGGAGGTTACCAGTAGGATGCAGTGCGAAACCAATGAACCCGTGACCGGCAGACCCAGTTCTTTGGCTGTCTGGGACAGAGGGCAAGGATAAAGGCTATGGACAGCGGCATCGGCTTCCGTCATGTAGCCGTATTCGGCGAACGTCGCCGCAGCATTTTGCAGATGCTCCGGATTATTTCGATCTGTCTTCCATTGGTGTCCGCCAGAGTTAGTGCCTTTGATCTGTATCCGCCTAACTTGCCCATTTTTGACCATTGCATGTCTGTTCTTATAGTGGCTCCAAGTATCCCTGACAGTTTTTTCAGCCCAATGCACGAACACATCGACATCATGCTGAATGTGTTCAAATAAGATATTTATAGCCTCCTCATCAGAAACATGAAGCGGGACGTGAGTCAACAGCTTGGTTTTCACAACTGCCCCGTCATCTTTGGTAATCAAGCGAGTATGTGAGCCATAAATATAGCTTGATTTAGGGGAAGGAAAACCTCCCCACGGTTCTGCAAAAAGTCCAGACGGGATTAGCGTGCCAGTCACGAAATATCTAAACGTACATCGCCAATCGGTTATCAATGTTGAAATACATGCGCCGTTTCCATCGCCATAGCTGGTGGTAACGTAGTATGCGAAAAAATCACGCCAGAATCGCCCCATGAATTCAGGGTTCTGAAAATCAGAAGGTGCTAGGTTATTGGAATACACGCCTATATATTTAGTTAAGGATTTAAGGCAGGGAATACGTTGTGTCTTTCGAGCACTAAAATATTGGTCGCAGACTGAATAAAACTGCTGCGTGAATGCTCTCCCCAATTTTTGATAGACTGGAAACATCGAAAAATAGGTAACGTATCCATCGCGATTAGTGGATGGCCAGCCTCGCCAAAGCCAAACTTTTTCCTCAACTAGCGGCTCCCTGTTGAATAGGTCAACACAAGATTGAACATCGTCTGTAACGCTAGTTTTTCTCAACTGGATCTTTGTGCAAGCCAGTAACGCCTTCGTTTCTGATACTGCAGATAGTAAAAGAAGCCATACACGACCTCTTGCATATGCGATTTTGTGGGTATAGCCAATAAATTTTGTTGAATGCAATGCCCCTATAAACGATCTACATGTGTCCTCAAAACCTTGCTTGGTCAAATCTGTTTCACATAATTTGCGACCAGTGATCTGAAGAAAACACTCAAAAACCCGCAGTAGCGGATAGCAATTTACCTTATTACCTTCCAGTTGGATATTATTTATGGCATTTCTTAGAAGTGTGAGAGCGGTTTCATCCATAGCTTCAAATGGATAATTCTGAAGAACACGTACATTACGGATAATTGTCAGCATATGAATATGACTCAATGTTAATCCAAGCATATGATTGTACTAAACAAATATTAAACTCACAACATTGAAAGAAAAGTTAAAAGAACATTGAAGACTCTAACCTAACCCCGCATACAACTCTGGCCAATGCATTTATTTACCGTCCTATTGTTGATTTGACCACTGATGATGTATGGGAACTTTTGGCTGAAAACAACCCTCCTTGGGGTGGATCAAACCGAGACCTTATCCAACTTTACCGGGATGCTGAAGGTGGGGAATGCCCCGTTATTATGAGTAAAGATGACGCTCCAGGCTGTGGTACAAATAATAGCCGTTTTGGCTGTTGGACATGTACTGTGGTAGAAAAAGATAAAAGTCTTCAAGGTTTCGTGGATAGCGGTAAATCACAATATAGCTGTCTAATTGAGTTCCGTGATTGGCTCAAGGAAATTCGGAATAAAAAGGAATATAGGCAAGTCGAAAGAAGAAATGGGAAAGTAACTTTTCAAAATGGAAATCTAATTCCTGGGCCTTTTACAGTCGAGGCTAGGCAGATGATTTTTAAAAAGCTTTTAGAGACACAGAATATTTACGGTGCATCGTTGATTAGCGAAGAGGAGATTGAATTGATTCGTCGCGAATGGACGGACAGCCTAGCCCATAACATAAATAAGAAGAACAGGAGTTAAAAATGGCTGGCGTTGAAACTTTATCAATACTAGATGAAAAAGGTTTATTAGACTTGCTGCGTTCGGCGCAAAATCTACAGCATGACCGACAAATCGAGCGACATGTTCAAGATTTACCTCTTTGGAAAGATGCTGAAGCATTTTCCGTACTTGAGGAATTATGTGATAAGCATAAGGTACCAACCGATATTTTACGCGAATTGGTGGCTATACAACGGATGAATCAACATAGAGGCAGAGCGCGTGGTATATATGATGATCTTGAAGAAGTATTTAACAGGATGGATTGATAGCAATGTGGATTTCAAGAATTGAACTAACGAACTTCAAAAGTTACGCCCACCAAAAACTCAAATTTCCAAAGCCACAAAACGGCAGAAATCTTGTCTTGATTGGTGGTATTAACGGCTATGGAAAAACGACTTTACTGGAAGCAATATACCTTTGTTTTTACGGCAAAGATGCGAGTACGCATTTAGCACGGGCTGGCTTACACGATGAGTCTTATGGGAAATTCTTAAAAAAAGCCTTGCATGGGAAGCCATCACGATTTAATCAAAATTTTATGGAGGTATTGATTGAGTTTAAGGTTGACGATGATTCTGGATATGAGATAAGTAGAAAGTGGCATTATAACTCTACCGGGGAATTTGATGATGAAGAAGTTAAGGTTTATCCAATTCGTCGTGGTGTAAAAGATAGTCCTTGTCCTTCAGACGAATTAAATGGATTGTTAGAGGATTTTGTTGTTCCAGTCCATCTAGCACCATTTTTCTTTTTTGATGGCGAAGAAGTTAAGCAATTAGCAGATCAGAATAGAAAAGAATGGATTAAAAAAGGGATGGAGAATTTGTTTGGAGTAGTTTTATTACGCGGGTTAAAAGATCGTCTTGAGCAATATCTGATTAATAAACGATCTGGCACTTCAAGCATGGATGAGAACAAAATACAGGAATTATTTAAAAAATATGATGCCGATAGACAACAACTAGAAGAGCTTAATCATGAGAAACTCACCCTTGATGAAAAGCAACTAAATTATCAAACTCTACGTGATAATATTCAACAGCGGCTAAACATCATTGGTGCTGGAGGTGGGGATATCAAGCGAGTGGAAGGCATTGTTTCAGATGAATATGAAAGAAAGAATTTTCTATCTATAATTGATAAAAAACTTGAGTCATTATTATCAGATAAGCTTCCTTTTCATTTAGTGAATCCTAAAGTTGTAAACAATTTGCGTGAACAACTTAGTGCTGAAGAGAAACGATTGGAGTGGGAAGCTGAGAAGCAGGGCTTAGAGCCTAAGAAGGAACGCTTTATGGATTCTTTCTTCTCACACTTTCCATACCCTTCAGTTAGTCAGCAGCTAAAACCACAACTTGAAGAATGTTTAAACTATGCTTGGCAAAGCCTTTTTTATCCTAAGCCTGATGGATTGGCTAATGAAATTATCCATGATTACTTAGAACGCAGACAGCGCCAAAAACTAGACGAACAGTTCAGCAAAATCAGCATAAGCATAGAGTCAATAAAATCTTTATTGCAGAGCCGTTTTTCTTTGGAAAAGGAAATTCATGAGCTTGGAAATCAACGTATCAGACTTGACAGTCTGCATGATGATGGAACTTTGCAGCAGTTGCTAGATGAGTTAAAAACAACGCAAAGCGATCTCGACGAACTCAACCGAAAAATTGGTGATCTGGATAGACGGATTACCTCGCTAACCAGTGAAGTTCATTCTAGTCATAGTACCTTCGAACGTGAAAATGAGAAATATATTGCGGCTTCTCCAGCCAAAAGCAATGTGCGAAAGGCAGAGCGAGTTATCAAATTAATTGATGAATTGCTCCCTAAGTTGTTTTCCCTAAAAACTCAGGAAATCTCACGCGAAGTCACAAAAATATTTAAAATGCTTTCACATAAACAACAAGTTGATCGCATTGAAGTAAATGAACGAGGGGAATCAAGCCTACACAGCAAGGAAGGCAACGAAATCACCCTTGATCGTTCAGCAGGAGAAAACCAGATTTTTGCTACTGCAATCATTGCGGGTTTAGCTAAAACCTCAGGATTTCATATTCCTCTAATCGTAGATACACCTTTGGGACGTTTAGACGTACAGCACAGAGATCGTATTCTTGAGTATTGGTTATCGGATGCAGATCGCCAAGTTATATTATTGAGTCATGATGCAGAAATCGCAGGTGAATTTTTCGAAACTTTGGCGGATAAAGTTGCAAAAACTTATTTACTCAAACATGAACAGTTAGGCCATGGTGTTGGAAAAACTGTCGCCATTGAAAATCAATATTTTGGAGTTCCTGCATGAGTGAATTCAACCTGACCACAATTTTGTTGAGTAATTTTAGTGCCAGCAAGCAAGCTGATGATGATAGCCGAGAAATTAGTAGTCGTCTTGGGTTTACCGCTAATTATCAACTTGCCCGTTTAGCCTTGGGGCGGTCTTTGGGTGAACTAGACTTTCCTGATTCTGCACCAGATCCAAGGGGACGGACGATTAAAGGGCTGCAACTATTTGGCGGTGAAGATGAAGGTAGCACTTTATGGATAAGTCTATTAGTTACTAACCTTAAAGAACATAGCCAAAAAGTGGTAGTGACCTTAGAGATATTTCAAAAATTAGTACGCGATCATTGGCATCGTGGCATCCAACTATTACTTGTAGATTGGCAGGAAGCTGAAAAAGATTACAAAAAGTTTGTTGAAATATTAATTACTAGGCGGGCATCCTTGCCTTATAAAGATTCTGATATACCAGAATTAGATGAAACTAATCCAATGCCAAAATCATCGGCATTGCCCATTTGGTTAGCGCTTGGTTCGTTGGTTGACGAAAACATAGAAGCTCGCTGGCTAATGAATGGTACTGGCTATGCGCCAAATATTGCTCTAATGGGACAGGTAGGTTCGGGGAAAACTCGAACTATGCTGAACCTGCTTGAGCAAGCACGGCAACAAACTAATGCTCCAATAATTCTGTTAGATTTAGGTAAAGGCGAACTCGCCAACAAACCTGACCTTATTAAGTGTCTGAGTGCTAATGTTTTGCAAGTGCCAGAGCAGGCGATACCTTTGGATATGTTTCAACGCTCAGATGCACCAAACAGCCCGGCAGATGTACTGCAAGGGTTCAGAGACTCATTTCAACGTGCCATGCAAAGCAAACCAGGTGCAAAGCAACTTGATGCTTTTCGTGAAGCTTTAAATCCATTATTCAATCAATTAAATAATCGAATCACATTACAAAACATAAAACAAGAATTACATAGATACTACTCTGAGTATAAAAAAGGAGAGGTCGATTCAGTTATTGCCACCATTAACGATCTCATCCAATTTAAACTTTTTGAGCCCGAACAATCACCCGAGGAGTTTTTTCAGCAATCTTGGATTATTACCTTTGGCAATGCGCAGGAGACTAATAAGAAACTTTCAGCTTATTTGTTGATTGATTCGTTGCACAATTATTTGAAACGCTGTCAAGAAGCGCCAATTGATGACAAGGGGCATCGAGCGATTCGCTTGATTTTGGCGATAGACGAAGCCCGATCCTTATTGGCCGCCCGCCATCCAGGACTAAGCAATTTGTTGCGAGTGCATCGTTCAAAGGGTTTATGCGTAATGCTGGCTTCGCAAAGTCCAGATGACTACGAAGGTGCGGCGGATGATTATTTGGAGCAAATCGGCTTGCCAATTTGCTTCCGCACGAATGCGACTAGCACAAAAGTGCTTAATAACATGTTCCGTAGTGTGCCAAACTTCTCGGCGCTGGAACCAGGGTTTTGTCTGAGTGTTTTAGATGGAACCACACGCAAGGTACGTGCGTTTTGAGATCCTTATCCCGGAAATACTAAGCAACTAAGCCCGAATTAAGCGCAGTGAAATCCGGGTATTTCCAAGTCTGGACAACACCGGATTCCGCAAGCTTCATCCGGGCCACATTTATTCAGGAATTCTCTTCAATCATGCTTGAAACGGATGACCCTTGCCCCTTTTGCTCCCTCCCTTCATCCCGCATCATCAGCGAGGATTCTTTAACGCTGGTGATACGCGACGGCTATCCTGTTTCTCCCGGCCATAGCCTGATTATCCCAAAGCGGCACATCGTTTCTTTCTTCGACCTGAAAGACGAGGAACGGATAAGTCTATTCTGCCGATTGACGGAGGCCAAAACCGCCTTGGATGCCGAGTTTAAACCCGATGGCTACAACATTGGGATTAACGAGGGCGCTGCTGCCGGGCAAACGGTGTTGCATCTTCACGTCCACCTGATTCCCCGCTATCGCGGTGACAGGACCGATCCGCGTGGCGGGGTACGGTGGATTTTCCCCGACAAAGCCAATTATTGGACATAAGCAGGGATTGCGTTAATCAACTTGACTTAAGGATCGGATTCACTATCCTAAGTACACCATGGATGATTTGACCGTGTTGCATGTCCTCGGTGAAGAGTTCTGCACAGCCAGCCTCCAAAGCTGCGGCGACGATTTGACAATCCCAATATGAAAAGCCATAGCGGTTGCGAATTGTCAATGCCCGTTGCACTAACGATGAATCAAGCGGTTGCATCCGGGTATAAGCCATGATGGAGGTCAAGTTGGTTTGAATCCATGCGTCATCCTTACCGTTTTTCAACATCACGTTGTAATACTCAGCTACGACTTGTGGGCTTATGAACCCGTTCTTAAGTTGTTTGACGAAAGCCAAGGCTAACGGATGGCGTGGGTCACTGATCTTTCGCAAATGCGCATACACCCAAATATTGGTATCGACAAAGCTACTTGCGGGCATTTCGTTCATCCCTAGATGGCATGATGATGTCTTCCACATCGGCAATTAAAAATTGAGGTTCACCAGTTTCGATTGTTGGTGAAGTTTCCTCCAATGGCCATAGGATAAATTCAATAGGGCGATGCCGAAATTCAAGTGGTACAGGAATGTAATCGGGTGCATCCTGAATGATTTGGCGAATGGGTTGCATAGCTTGTCTTCCGAAGGTTTGGTATACGAATAGGTTAAAATTGGCGTAGGTGTCTTTGTTCACTTAGTTTAAAACATCTGCATTTTGCTGTCTGAAATTATTGACTGTCAGATTTAGTTCGATGGGCTATTTGAAAACCCTCGGCACCCTTCTCCCATTAACCTCGCGCATTTCCCACGCCTTCCTGTCTGGCTGCTCCGAATAGCTGACATGGATAGGCCGGTCCTTGCCATAAAAGTACAGCCGGTCATAAGGCAAATTGGCGATGATCCAACGGGCGACTTCCCCCATGTCTTCGTCTTCAATGAGGAAATCCACCGCAGCACCCAAGCGTGGGCAGACGGGTTCGCCTTTGCGGTTCAGTTCGCAGGCGGCATGTTGGTCGAGCTTGGGGGCGATGCGCCCCTTGATGTGCCGGGCCAATGCTGGCGAACTGAAGCCATAGGTGAGCTTGACCATGCCGAAATATTCAATCACCGGATCGAGAATGTTGGCGGCTAGATCATGAAGTGCGGTGTAGCTGTCCGGCTGCTTGGGGAGGTTGGGCAGGACGGTCTTGGCTTGGGTTTCGCCGCATTCAATCAATTGCCGGTAGGTGAAATGCCGTCCACAATTGTTGCTCGGGTCGGGGATGGTTTGGCTGCGTGTCAGGGTGAAGCCATCCACGGCCCAGCGGGCGGCTTCAAGCCGGGTGTCGAAGTCTCCGGGCTTGGGGCCGTAGCCATCAAGATCGAACAGGTTCAGGTTTTCCAAGGCTTCGTCAAAGGCCAGTTGCCCGGCGTAGTTCGGCATCTCTTCGTTGAGATAGCGGGATTTGCGGTAGAGATAGGGAGGTGGGTATCCGCCACCGTAGTCAAACAGGTCGAAATCCTGTTCACGCAGTTTGAGCTTCACCCGTTCCCGCAAGCGAGGCAGGGGATGCCCCAGGAAGTCGTCGAAGCGCATTAAGGTAAGCTTGCCAGAGCGGATGTGGATTTTAATCAGGTCGGCGCTTTCCGGGTCGCCGTATAGCTTAAGGCCGCAGCCCACATAAACGCGCAGCACCGGGGGCAATTGCGAAATCAGGCTAGTGTGCAGTTGCAAGGACTGGTTTTCGGAAATCCCCCCCTGCCCCCCTTTTGCCAAGGGGGGAGTTTTGAGGTTCCCAATCCCCCCCTTTGAAAAAGGGGGGTTAGGGGGGATTTCTTCCAACCAACCCAAGCCCTGTTCGGCAGCTTCGCGGCAGGCTTCGGCGATGGTTTCCGGGCGTCCGGCGGCGAACAGCAGTGCCTTGCCTTCTTCCATGGCTAGGCGGTAGTCGCCAAAGAAAGCTTTGATGTCCCGTTGCAAACCAGCCTCCAAATGCCGGTAGGCCGGGCATTGCCGGAATTGGAATTCGGCAAAATAAATACGCAAATCGTCCAGCCTGGACAACCGGGCTTGCTCAAGAATAGCCTCGGCACTTTCCTTTCTGGACTGGATAAACCTCAGCGCAGCCGGGATGGAGTTGAACTGTTGGACCAGTATGTCGGCATCCTTGATTTCACTGCGTTCCGGCAGTCGGCCCAGACTGATGCGGGTTTCCCACAACGTTTCCAATTCCGCTTGGCTGGCTTGGTATTTGACATCGGCCTTGCCCGCTTTAAGCGGTATTTCCGGGCGCGACAGCCGGGTGAATTTAAGTACATTGCGGCGGTTTTCCTGCCGTCCGAGCTGGAAGCGCTGCTCCAGGTCTTGATCCTTGAACACATAGAAAATGCCGGGGCCGACCGGAACCGGCTCGGTTTCCAGCGCCTCGGCCAGCCAGCCGCGCAGTTCGGCCTGGGTGAAGTATTTCTGGAAGGTGTTGCGGGAGGTCAACACGCCATCGCCATAAGGGATGCCACGAACGGCTTCCGGGCTGGCAGTCATCGCCGACACCACCAGCAATTCCTCCGCCAAGGTGTAAGCCCCTCGCAAGGCTTCCAGGCGCTCCATGGGGTCTTCGATGACATTGATGACGAAACCCAAGTTGACGATGTGCGCCGGACATTTGGATTCGTCCGGGGCGTAATAAGGGTCCCAGCCAGTGACGGTGATTCCATTTTCCGCAAGCCCGCGCACATCACCGCCGCGCCCACAGCCATAGTCGAACACCGTCTTCGACCCGTCGAGAAAACCGAAGCGGGCCAAGGTCTGCACCGGGGCGGAAAGGTTGCTACGGCTTAACGCGGTCAGGTGGCGGGCCACGCCGGAGAATATCCCGGTGTCAGCAGTCGAGGGAGTTTCGTCGTTGCCGACCGGAACCAGTTCGTGGCCCGTCAGCCGGTAGCCCCGAGCCTGTAGCAAAGCCTCCCATGCCCGCTTGAAGCCGATGCGGCGGGGGTCGTCGAATAAGCCGACTTGCCCGGCGGCGAGGGGAAGCTTGGAGAAGGTCTCACGCAAGGGATGCTTATCGACCAACAACAATTCTTTGCGATGCAGGATGGGTGGATTCAGGGATTCGGCATAAGTACGGAACCGAACCGTGGACTTTGCCAAATCCACCGTCCAATAACGCCGCAGCACCGGAAACGCCTCATCGAAGAAGCCGGAATAGTCGAGCAGGCTTATGCTGGTGCCGTCTTGGTTCAGCTTGACGACGTTAAAGTCCCTCCCGGTTTCAGCCTTAGCCAGCATGGCGGCATGTGCCACCGCCTCACGCCATGAGGGGTCTAGCATATCCAATGAGTCAATGTGGACATAGGTGTTTTGGGCGACGGTTTTTCCGGTTTCCATGCTTGATGGTTGAGTTGCGTTATTTCCGAATATAGCTTGGCTGATTTTACCCGTCCCGGATATTGGGATGCATGGAATCTTAAGCTAAAGAGATCGTAACTGTTTGCAAGTGTCAGGGTTTGCGTCTGATATTTTATCCGCCAATCAGGCGAGGCCAAATAAGTTTACACCGGGGATTGACATTGCTCTCGTATTTGCCTATCTTGCAGATTCAGGGGGCTGACCGGCAATGCGGTTGAATTAAGGGTTTCCCCGTCGTTCCGGCAGGGAGCGCCGGAACCTAGGCTCCAAGGATGGCGGGTCTTGGAAGCGTCCATGCAATCTGGATTCCGGCAGTCCATGCCGGAATGACGGCTTAATTCAACAACATTGGGGCTGACCGGGCATTCATCTGGAGCGCCATCGCCAGTGTACTGATGCGCTTGTCCACCCCGTCCCCGCCGATGATCGAGGTGCCCTGTGTACCCCGGAAATGGGATTCGCGCCCGGCATGGAACAGATTCCTCTCGCTTGCTGTCCCCGATGCCAACTTTAGCCTCTCACCCCGTCAATCAATTCGTTTGAAGGCAAGCCCGGATCAAGCACTTTTCGCGCGGTGTCCATTCCGGCAACCGGCAGTCCAGCCGGGTCAAGCAAGCCGAGTTGGACGAGGACCGATGCCTGATCCCAATAAATGTGCTCGTGGGCCAGCTTGCCCTCGCGGAAATGGATGATCGCGACCAAGGGGATTTCCACCCGCCGACAGGTCGGGGCCACACCCGGCAACATCCACGGCATCTCTTGGGTGTGGGTGAAGCTGAAGATCATCTCGTCCACCAGCCGGTCGTTGCCGACGGTGCGGGAAACGGGGATGATTTGGGTGTCGGGCGGCATCGCCGGGATGAAGTTTTTGGAATAGAACTCCCGCAACGCCTCCCGTCCCGCACCTCCAGTCATTACGGGTATATGGTTCACATAAGCATCGGGCAGCATGGTGTCCAAGGTAGCCTCCGTGTCACGCACGGTGAATTCGTCGCTGATATGTTCGTCCCAAAGGTCGTTCAAGAATTGCTGTGCCGGGGTCAGGCCGGATTCGGTGTTGCCAGTTTCGCCCATCGTCTTTGCCTCAGTTTGTCTCGATTGACCGCATGGAAAGGCCGGTTAAAAGGCCGATATTCTTGGAATTGTAACCCAGACTATGCCGCGCAGAGCAAGTCTTTCCTTTCACGGCAAGCCACTGTTGGGTAATGGGGGGGCTCGGTCAGTCCGCAATGGCGTCAGGCAATGCTCGATTCGCTTTGGGCCAAAAATCCAATTGACGATTTTTGGGGGTGCAACGACAACACCTGGAGAAAAAACCTAGTGCGAGACCACGGCCGCACGGTTTGGTGCGGGAGGTGCCGCAGGCATCCTTGTGCCAGCGTTAGCCTCCAGAAAATCCTTGAATCGCGGTTCGTTTCGTAACAGACTCCGGCCAGCCCCGATCAACATGTCGACCTCATGATCGGACAGTTCCAACGAGGTGGGCAGATTATTGAAATAGGATTTCAGCGTCTCGGTCTGAATGGATTCGAAAGACACCTGGGTGTTATAGATACTGACATTATGCCCGCGTTCATGCAGTATATTTTCAAGGTCTTTGAGTTTGTTCGCCAACAACAGCTTGGTGTCTATGTCGTACCGGGACATCTGAACATTCGTGAACGCATTGAGCGTATCGACCAGCGAAGGTTCTGCAGCCGATTGGTCGATGCCGGGTTCCGGGGTCGCTTGGGCATTGACAGAGATGACCAGGACATCCTTAGGGATCTGACTAAGATTGCCGAACAGGAAACCACCGCCGATGGTATCAATACGATCCGTCAGTGCGCGCAACCCGAGGTTGTCTGCAACCCCGCCATCGACCAAGTGAATGTAGGGGTACGCTTTTCGGTTGGTATAGGATTTTACTTGCTCTTTCAATGCGCGGATGCTTGGGTTCTTGGCATCCTGCTTGTCGAGAAAACGCACGAGATTCGACTGATTGACATCGCAGTCCCCAGTGTAATTCTTCAGCACGACGGTCGGAAACGCCACCGGCACCGCCGAAGAAGCTGTCACGGCGCGTGCCACTGAAAGCGCGCTTAGATCCGAGCAGATCAGATCGAAATACACTTGAATGAACGAAAATCGATTCGCGCTGCCCAGATCCGTGGCGTTGATCTCGATATGCGGGCCATGACCCAACGGGAAATCAGCGAAGGTTTTGTGTTCGAAGATGTGGCTGTTGTAATACTCTATTGCCATCTCGGTGCGGTCGAAACCGGTGAAAAGGCTGCGCCACCAGTAAGCTGGATTAAACAGTTTGCGAATCAGCGTGCCTTGAATGCTCTGCCGCAGGAAAACATTCTCATAATCGCTAAAGGTCTTGTCGCCAAACAAGCCATAGTAGGCGGCGGTAAAACTGCCACCCGATACCGAACTGATGCTATCGACCTCATCAAGCAATCGGACCCGGTGGTTGCGGGCATCGACCTGCGTATCACGGAGTTCCTGCAAGACACCATAGGAAAGGGCAGCAGCCCGGGTGCCACCGCCAGAAAAAGCGAGCAAAATCAGATGGTCACCGTGATCACCGCTGCGACTGTCCACCAGACGGTAGCCCTTCGCGTTGTCAATGGCGGTGATGCCTTGGTTTTGAGGCTTATAAATGGCTGAACACCCTTGCAAGAACAACAGCGGAATAAGCCAGAGCCACCCGCCCCTGTTGCGAAGCAGCACCCGCGCCGCCAATTTAATTATATTTATCATTTAGTTACCCGTATATTACAAGAAGCCACTGCGTGAGAGACATAGTGCTGTCAGTACAGGCATAAGGCGACGACGTCGAACCCAGACAACAGATACGCCAGCCCGCATTTCCCACCCATCGCGGGAGGGATGGATTCTTTGAATTCGTCTGCGAACCTATTATAGTGTGAGCGCGTAATGCATTGTATTCAAGTTCCCGAGCGTCGTCTAACGCCAGAGATGGCAGTCGACAACGGCTCGCATTCAAGCTTTGACGCTCCTGCACAAATGCTGCGTGACATCGGTTGGCAGGCCACCAACAATTGACAACACTGCCAGACTTAGGTTAACTGTAAAATATTGCCCCCCCAATACTGTTGAATTAAGGATTTTCCGTTCGCCCTGAGCGAAGTAAGCCCCGCGCGCGTGGCATGGCGTTGCCAAGAAACAGCCATGCTTTTCGCTGTTTGACGAATTTTTGGTGGTCGGTAAGTTCATGATTTTCATGCCACAAAAAAGCTGTTTCTTGAGAGCCTGTCGAAGGGTGAACGGAAAAATCCAACTACTTGGAAGTTAAGCCCTTCATGGTTCGACAGGCTCACCACGAATGGCTTAATTCAACAGTATTGCCCCCCCCCCCGATTCTGATAGAGTTAAAGTCGTTTTGTGCCAAAAAGCGAACCAACTTTTTAAATGAACAACGAAAAAGGGGCTAGATTATGATTCCACTGTACCGGCGACAACGCCTGCTTCACTCTGCGGCATTGGCGCTTATTGCCTTAACCGCATGTTTTATCTCATTACCCACGCAGGCGGAGGACAAGAAACCCAACATCATGTTCATCATGGGCGATGACATCGGCTGGATGCAGCCCAGCATCTACCACCGCGGCCTGATGGTCGGGGAAACGCCCAATATCGACCGCATCGGGAATGAGGGTGCGATTTTTATGGACTATGTGGCGATGCAGAGTTGCACCTCCGGGCGCAACGCCTTCTTCACCGGCATGTATCCGCTGCGCACCGGCATGATCCCTCCGCAACTGCCCGGAATGCCGACTTATCTGAAACCCGGCACCCCGGCGCTTGCCAAGTTCCTGCTCGATCTCGGCTACAACACCGGCGAGTTCGGCAAGAATCACCTGGGTGATCATACCGATGCGTTGCCGACGGCACATGGCTTCCAGGAGTTTTGGGGTTATTTATACCACTTGGACGCCATGCAGGGCGTGAGTTTTAACGACATCAACAACAGTCCGACCCAGCAGGGCATTGCGCCGCCGTGTAAGAACACGCCAGTGCCCGGACTGCCTGAGGTTCCCGGCGCGGTCGATCCCAGAACCACGACCTGTATGACCCCACCACGCCCGGTTATTGCGTGTACGTCCAAGGACGGCACGTCGAAGAATCAGACCTGTAAGGACGAAGGCCCGCTGACGCTGGAACGCTCGAAAACGGTAGACGAGGAGATTTCGGCCAAGGTGATCGACTTCCTCGACCGCAACGACCCGAAAAAGACCAACAAGCCTTTCTTTGTCTGGTACAACCCGGCACGCATGCACGTCACCACCATGCTGCCAGACAAGTACCTGGACATGCTGGGCACCAAGGGCGGCAAGGATTGGGGCATTCAGGAAGCCGGCATGAAGCAGATGGACGACAACATCGGCTATGTGCTGAAAAAGTTGGAGGATATGGGTCAGCTCGACAACACCATCGTTGTTTTCACCACCGACAATGGGGCAGAAACAGTGACCTTCCCCGACGGCGGCATCACCCCGTTCAGAGGCCAGAAGGGATCGGCCTGGGAAGGCGGCTACCGTGCGCCGATGGTTATTCGCTGGCCGGGACACATCAAGCCGAACACGGTGAAGAACCAGTTGTTCGCAGCGCTGGACTGGGTACCGACGTTTGTCGATATCGCCGGAGGGGATAAAGGCGACGATCTGAAGAAGAAGATCGAGGCCGGCAAATATCCCGGTATCGTCAAGACCACGCTGGATGGCTTCAACCAGCGTGACTATCTGGAAGGCAAGTCCGAAAAGTCGGCGCGCGATGTCTTCTTCTACTACTCGGGCGCGACGCCCTCTGCGGTGCGCTACAAGAACTGGAAGTTTTACTACACCATGACCGACACCCAGTCGGGGGGTGCAGGTTGGGTCTTCCCGCTCACCAGTTTCCACTTCACGTTGCTCCAGAACATCAAGCGCGACCCGTTCGAGCAGTCCATCCTTCCGTCGAACGATAAGTCGGTGATGAACTTCGGCGGTACATTGGCAGCCCCGAGCACGGCTTATCTATACAACTGGAACATGCTGCCAGTCGGCCAGTTGCTGTGGACGAAAGAACTCATGTCGTATAAGGAGTTCCCGCCGCTGCAGGCGCCTGCGTCCTACAACCTCGACGCGATTCTGACGGCGGTCCAACAATCGAGCCATCCGAGCGAGTGACAGGTGGAAGTGAACGCGAAATAACGAAGTGGGCACTCTTAAATGTAGTGCCCGCTTCTTTCATTGCTAGCAAGTACTTAGATGGCAGGTTTTTCTGCCCACCTTACACCAGAGGCCCGATCCCAGAATCGTCCTATTGAAGTGACCTTGTTGGGGCCTGGTAATTAAGCTGATAGGTGAAATTGTGGAAAAACTCAGAGCAATGTCGGGTAAAAAATTATTTTTACTGGTATTTCTTATTATCATCGGTTGTGCGTCCATTATTTATAAGGCCATAGACTATGAAAGCCTATATGGGCCGTCTGCGCCCAAGCAGCGGGTAATGACGCCGGAGCAAGCCACACTTTATCAGCAAGAACATAAAGTATCATTTTATAAAGAGGTCAAGCCGATACTGGATTCGCGCTGTGTGTCTTGTCATGGTTGCTATGATGCGCCTTGCCAGTTAAAGCTGGGTTCAATTGAGGGTCTGGACAGAGGCGCAACCAAACAACTCGTCTATGACTCTACCCGATTGGAAGCAGCCGATCCTACCCGGCTTTTTATCGATGCCACCGATACGGAGGGCTGGCGAAAAAAAGAGTTTTATCCGGTCTTAAATGAACGCATTGATACTAAAAAAGCCAATCTTGATAATTCAGTTTTGGCTAAACTAATTGATTTAAAACGCCTCAATCCTCAGCCGGTATCAGGAAAACTGGGTAAGGATTATGATTTGAAATTTGATCGAGAATTGCAATGCACGACCATAGATGAATTCCCAAAATACCAGCATGAACATCCCCAATGGGGAATGCCTTACGCCATGCCAGGCTTGTCTCTGAAAGAAGAACAGACCCTTAAGCAATGGCTGCAAGAAGGCTCCAAAGTCGCACCACTGCCGCCCTTACCCGACCAAACAGTCCAGGCCGTTGCGCAATGGGAAACTTATTTCAATGGTGCCACCCTCAAACAAAAACTGGTTTTCCGTTATATTTATGAACACCTGTTTATCGGCCATATTCATTTCAAGGGCCATCCTGATAATGAATTCTTTCTGTTAGTGCGCTCTAAAACTGCGCCAGGCCAACCTGTGGAAGAACTTAAAACAACAGTGCCCTATGATGATCCTGGCGGCAAGTTTTATTATCGCCTACGGCCTATCACCGAAACGATTGTCGATAAGACCCATTTTGTCTATGAATTAAGCGATCAGAAGATGCAGCGCTATGATGAGCTTTTTTTTAAGCCTGATTATCCAGTGACATCATTGCCATCCTATCAACCGGATGTGGCCGCCAATCCCTTTAAAGCCTTTGTTGAACTTCCCCTAGTGTCCAGACATCAATTTTTACTGGATGATGCTCAATATTTTGTTTCAGGGTTTATAAAAGGCCCTGTGTGCCGGGGGCAAATTACCTTGGATAGTATCAGGGATCAGTTCTGGGTTGTCTTTGTCCAGCCAGGCCAGTTTTATCCCAAACAATCGGCTGCGTTTATTGCTAAGAATGAACACCTTCTAGCGTTGCCCGGACAGCAAGGGAATCAAGTAGGTTTGTTTGCATTTGCCAAATATAATGATTTGGGCAAGCAATACCTTAAAGCAAAAAATGAGTATATTGATCAGGTTCTGCCCAAAAATAAAGGTTTTGGTCTGGCCGATATATGGGACGGGGAAGGTACTAACCAAAATGCAGCGCTCACGGTGTTCAGGCATTTAGACAGCGCAACGGTCACTCAGGGTTTTATAGGCGATACCCCTTTAACCGCTTGGGTGCTTGATTATCCAACTTTTGAACAACTGCATTATATGTTGGTTGCCGGTTTTGATGTTTACGGGTCAGCGGGACTGCAAATTGCCAGCCGAACCTATATGGATTTATTACGCCAAGATGCGGAAGATACCTTTTTACGTTTTATGCCGGCTATGCAACGGCAAAACATCTACAACAACTGGTATCCTGGTTTCAGCAGTTTGCGTACTGCGCCGCCATTATTAAGCATTGATCATCCAAGCGAAGTGGAATTCCTTACCACGGATTATAAAAAGGAATTTTTTGATCAGGTCAGGCAAAAAATGGGTAAAGCCGCAGGTGTCGTGGACACTATTAACCGGTGTCAGCAGGCAGAGTGTATCAGAGCCAATACAACGCCTGTTCAGCAACAGGCCGATAGTGAAATGCGCAAACTCGCAAAATTGCAAGGTCATGAATTACGTGCGTTACCCGATGATATCCTGCTCCGGGTAAAAACAGGTGTTCCTGAGGGTGATCTTGTCTACACCTTGTTAATTGACAAGGCATTTAGCAATGTGTCAACAATGCTATGGGAAAGTTCCCGGCGGGAGCCGCAGAACGACAGGATTACTATTTATCCAGGATTTATCGGCAGTTACCCAAACTTTTATTTTAGTGTCGGGAAAGAACAGTTAGGCGAATTTGTGGATATGCTCCGTTTTGCCAGGACTGAAACCGATATAGAAAACCTCTACGGCAAATTTGGCATACGTCGCACCAATCCTGAAATCTGGCAAAATGCAGATTGGTTTAATGAGCAACATACAAAATACAGAGGTTTGAATGCCGGGCTGTTGGATTTGAGCCGGTATGATAATTTGTAACGAAGCGGATCGGGGTATTCTAAATGTGCGCGACGGGGTTTGCAACACCGTCACTCACGTTTTGTAAATCGGTGTGTTGTTCAAACGTTCCGATCAGGGTTGCAAACCCCGAACGGCTTCCCTCATTAATTACTTTTTTGTATATAACCGTATAAAACCATGTCAGATCAGCTAATGATCAACTTATTTATTACTCTAAAGATTATTCCCATGATTTTCATGGCCTTGTTCCCGGTTGTTAATCCCATCGGCACGGCTCTTGTCCTTTTTGGGATGACCACGGGGGTTGACGATCAAACTTGGAAATCGATGTCGAGAAAAATAGCGTTCTATTCTTTTCTTTTTTTATCTTTTTTCTTCTTTTTCGGCAGTTACATCCTGAAACTTTTTGGAATTTCCATCCCGGTTGTCCAGTTCTCGGGAGGGATAGTGTTGGCATTGATGGGATGGCAACTGCTGAATCAAAAAGAGGCCACAAAACCAGCAACCGATGCGGGTCTGGATAATCCTAATGCCTTAATTGAATCGAAGACTTTTTACCCCTTTACTTTCCCCCTGACCATAGGCCCAGGGGGGATGGCCGTAGTTTTGACCTTCAGTGCGCATTTGAATCGGGAATCCAGGCTCCTCGTAACGATGGAACAAGGCGCCGCAATTGCTGGAATTTTCTTGATGTGCTTAGTCGTCGCCTTTTGCTATCGCAATCTAAAATATATGACCAAGCGGTTTTCAGCCGCCGGTGCTTTGGCACTATCGAAAATTCTCGCCTTTTTTGTGCTTTGCATTGGTGTTGAGATTGCCTGGGCAGGCTTTAATGCTCTTGGTCATTAGCCCTGTACGCAATGCGGATTATTCAATGCCCTAAATTCCGTAAGCGACGCACTCCGTTGAATAGCACCGCCGCATTTGACGTATCAACGCACGAAGGCGAAGCGCAATCAGCCTGAAGGTAGGCTGCGTCCAAACCCGAGCTTCCAATTCATAGCTGGACAAACTGCTTTTTTTAACTAACGAAGAGAGATGCATCATGAGTACATTTGACGATTATAAACAAAAAATCGAAGCTGAACTGGAATTGGCACACGCCAAGTTGGGTGAGCTAAAAGCCGAAGCGGGAAACGCAGCCGCCGATGCACATGTAAAATATACCGCTCAGATTGATCAACTTGAACACGCGGTAAATGCTGCCAAAGCCAAATTGGTTGAATTATCAACGGCAGGCGATGACGCATGGGAACATCTCAAAGAGGGTGCAGAGAGTGCTTTGTATAAGTTAGTCTCCGCTGTGTCCGTGACGCTGCCGCCAAACTTTAATGACTAAATAACCCCGTTTTAAAAAACCGGATTACCAACTTAAGTTGGGACAGATAACATCCCTTAAAGGGATGTTATCTGTAAAATTGTCCCGCCTTTAAGTGTATAGCCCGAATCCGCAACCCATAAGGAACCCAAAATGATTAATCAGCAATATCATTCCGGCAATTTCAAGCCGCAGTCACACCTTCTGATGAACATCCCATGCCTGCCCTTGCTCGGCTTGCTGTTGGCACTGGCCTTTGGTATATCGTCCTGCACGCCTGTCGAACCGGTTGCGGAGGCAGACTATGGCGCAAAAATCGTGGGCAACTGGCTGGGCACAGTGGGTGACATGAAAGAATCGATGACCTTCAGTGCGGACGGCAGCTTCATCGCCCAAGTGCGCCCAAGGGGATTCATCAGTAATACGCTTTCCGAGGGCGTCACCGGTACGATTGATGGTACGTGGGCCATCAACGGCAAGAACATCATCCTGAAAATCACTAGTGCGGAGGATGAGCGCGTCAAGAACAGCGTGACGTCAAGCACCATCTTAGCCTTCGACCAGAACGAGCTTACAATAAAGAGCGACCGGGGGGAAACCTCGATGTTTCGGAGGGCGGCTTCCCTTTAAACCTTACTGTGAACTCGCCATTAGGCAATTAAATCGTTCCCACGCCGGAGATTGGGAACTAGCGCAACTCTCTTAAAACCATTTATTTTAGAGGTAAAAACAGTGTCAAATCCAACTGCCCCGCACGAACAAAAGAAGATACACCAAGTCATTATCCACCATGCAAAGCGTCCCCACGGTATCGCTTTAATTGCCTTGGTGCTATTTGTGGCCGCCTGGGCCATGTGGACTTTTGTGATCTGGTAGTTCTTCGTTTCAGCTCATCCCTGCCCGGGCTAAACCCGGAAGAATAGAACGCTAAATTTGGAGAAAACCCTATGCCATTTAAAATGACACCCTTTATTTTCTGGTCAGGAATCTACAATGCCGGGCTTGCTTTGACCTTAACGTGTCCACCTTTTTATCGCTCGCTGGGCTTGAACATTCCAGCACCTTTATGGGGCTGGTTGATTGCAGGTTTTTTAGCCTACACCAGTGTTGCGCTGATTCTGGCCTCGCGGGATTTGCCTCATCGTGCTTCTTTCGTGTACTGGGAATCGGTACTCCGCTACATCGCCGCCCTGTTGCTTATTCCCGCTGGCCTTTTCGGGGATCTGGGCTTGATTGCCGTACCCTTAGGTTTGGGTGATCTTACCATTGGCTTGGTGTATATGTTCGGTCTGCCCAAAGAACTCGGCTTGTCGCATTTGGCTTTGCTATGCGACCGGCGCGGCTAATCATTACTGGGATTTTGCACTTATGCAACCCAATAACACTGGGCTTTACAGGAGGACTTTTATTGACAATTCTGTCATCGTTATAAGGAGAACGGAAGGAAACGAAAGACATAACTACCGCCGAGTTGATACGCTGTGCGTACCTTCCATGGCTTTACATCACTTTTTACCATAGGAAAGATCGATGAAAACACCAAAATATATTTTTTGTCCTAAAGCAACAAGCGCACTCTTTGGCTGTGCGTTAACTGCAACCCTGATAGGTTGCTCCGCCATTAACAGCGTCAGTAATGACGCAAAATCTGCCGTCATAGCGCCCGCCCCAAATACGGCTTTTACGCCTGATGCGCAAAGGGAAACGAAAGTTGCTTACTTGCCTTTTCAAAAAGCTTGGATTAAACAAGGCTTCGACTTTAAGGCCTATCCCAATCTGGTGGTTGCCCCCGTCAACACCCAATACATGTTAAAAATGGACTGGCTGAATAAATTAAGCTCAGTCAATTATTTGACGAATGTAAAACAAGACATAAATGAATTGGCTGTCTATTTTCAAAATCAAGTGATTACCGATTTTCAAAACGATCCTAAGCAACGGTTTACTGTACTTAATTACCCCGCCCAGCAAACACAAGGGGTTTTGCAACTGGAGTTGGCGTTAATCGAGGTCGATCCATCCAAGCCTGTGTTAAATGCGTTAGGATGGTTACAACCAGGGGGAGGCACCGCTGCCGCTTTAGTCAATCAAAGAAGGGCTGCTTTTGAAGGCCGTATTCGTGATTTAAACACCAATGAAATTGTTGCGACCTTTGCAGATCGTAATATGCCCGATGTTGATCCACTTGATTTAACCCGTTTGACTTGGTATGGCCCCGCTAAACAAATCATTGACACATGGGCAAAGGAGTTTGTTGAGATTGCCAATCGCAAACCTGGTGAAGTGGTTAGTGCTCCAACAGCGTTTAGCTTAAATCCTTTCTAGCTAGGTCGACTGCTACTACAACGTAGTCAGCTCGGAGCAGGAGCCGGACTGGCTCCGTTTCACGGTGGCGCAGCCATTCCCAAAGTGATAAGGCTACAATCCGCTTTCAGCCAAATTCACAGCCCCTAAATGGTAACCACGGACTCACAATGACCCGCCGAAAAATACCAAAACCTGCCAAACCAGCCGCCAGAATCGTGCCTGAAATTACCGCGCCCCCAAGCGGCAAGGACAAACGAAATCGGGTTCTGTTGCTGTCAATTGTGATGTTGGCGGGGTTGGTCATCGGCGGCGTTCACTTTACTCGCATGCCTACTCCCGTCGCTGTGATTTCGCCGGCTCCGTTGGAAGGGAAACCAGAACCGGCAATGCCAGTCGTGACAAAAGATTTTGTCGGCGCAGCCACTTGCAAGCAATGTCATCAAGCCGAATTCAAGGCTTGGCAGGGTTCGGATCATGATCTTGCGATGCAGGAAGCCAATGCGCAAACCATACTGGGCGACTTCAACGATGCAAAATTCAAACACGCCGATGTCGAATCGACTTTCTTCAAGCGCGACGGCAAGTTCATGGTACGCACCGACGGGCCGGACGGAAAGTTGACCGATTACCCGATCACGTATGCCTTCGGTGTCAAGCCGCTGCAACAGTACCTGATCGCGTTTCCCGGAGGCCGTTATCAAGCGCTCAGTATTGCCTGGGACAGCCGTCCGAAAGGCGAAGGCGGGCAACGCTGGTTTCATCTTTATCCGAAGGACAAGATGGATCACACCGATCAGTTGCACTGGACCGGACGTTACCAGAACTGGAACATGGAATGCGCCGAATGCCACTCGACAAACCTGAAGAAAGGCTATGATGCGGCAACAGACAGCTATAAGACAACTTTCAACGAGATCAATGTCGCTTGCGAGACTTGCCACGGCCCTGCGTCACAACATATCGAGTGGGCAAAACAGGCGCAGCCGCCTTATTCGGGCGATGACAAAGGCTTGGCAGTTAAACTGCGTAGCGATTGGCAAGATGCTTGGAAGCAGGGCGTGGGCAACATCACTGCGCATCGTGGCCGGCCTGCCAATGACGCGCTTATGAATACCTGCTGGGCATGCCATGCACGCCGCTCGACGCTGGTTGAGGGCGGCTTGCCCGGATTGCCTCTGGAAGACACGCATCACCCGTCTTTACTGACGCAACCGACTTATTATGCGGATGGGCAACAGCGCGACGAAGATTACACCTGGGGTTCCTTCCGTCAGAGCAAGATGTTCCAGAATGGCGTCACTTGCATGGATTGCCACGACCCGCACTCGCTTAAACTTCGCGCCGAAGGCAATGCGTTGTGTACGCGTTGCCATAATGCGGCTAAATTTGACACCGGGCAGCATCATTTCCACCAGCCCGATTCTAAAGGTGCGCAGTGCATGGACTGTCATGCGCCTGAACAAAATTACATGGTGAATGATGGCCGGCACGACCACAGTTTCCGTTTGCCGCGCCCGGATTTATCACTGTCATTGGGTAGTCCGAATGCCTGTACGCAGTGTCATGAGAAGCAAAAACCCGAATGGGCGGCTTCAGTGTTGGATAAATGGTACGGCAAAAGCTGGCGCGATCGCCCACATTACGGAACGGTATTGCAAGCGGGGGCAACGCAAGGCCTCAAGGCTTTGCCAAAGCTACTCGAACTTGCCCAAGACTCAGCGAGTCCTGCCATTGTGCGCGCAAGCGCGCTAACCCTGGTTGCACCGCTGATGGGGCCGGAACTTCTTGCCGTGGCGCGTCAACAACTAAAGGATACCGCCCCGTCGGTGCGTATTGCTGCCCTGGGACTGATTGAATCCGTCGATACGGTCAACCGCGTATTGGCCGCCACACCCTTGCTAACCGATCCGGTTCGCGGTGTTCGCATTGAAGCCGCGCGTATTCTTGCCGATGTTCCGGATAGCCAAATAAGCTCTGGCCGACTTGACGCCCGCAAGAGTGCGATGACGGAATACTTGGATTACTTGAAGCTCAATGCCGACTGGCCAGCGGAAAATGTCAATCTGGGCAATCTTTACCTGCGTCAACACAGCCTCGACGCGGCTATTACCGCCTATCAACGCGCCATTGCACTCGACCCTCGCTTCGTCGGCGCTTATGTCAATCTCGCCGATGCCTACCGTCAACAAGGGCGCGACGGCGAAGGCGAAAAACAGTTGCGTCAGGGCTTGTCGTTATCGCCCGATGCGGCAGATTTACACCATGCGCTGGGTTTGCTGCTGGTGCGAAAAACTGATAAGACTGCGGCGTTGCAAGAACTTGCGGTAGCTGCCAAACTGATGCCGGATAATGCCCGCTATGCGTATGTCTATGCCATAGGACTCAATTCCGCAGGGAAACAGCGCGAGGCATTGGCCGTATTAAAAGCCGCCAACGTGCGTCAGCCCTACAACCTCGATATACTTAGTGCGCTCATTTCGATGCAGCGCGAGTGACACACTGTTTTATGACTATAAGGGCGTTTAATCCGTCATTCCGCACCCCCCTTTGCTACAATTGCGCATTTCCGACCGAATTGAACGATGCCGTCCTCCGACCTTCCTAGCGCTACCGTCGATAACACCTACGCGAGTTACACGCTTGACCATCACGGCCTGGTGGCGGGCATGGTCGATGAACTGGGCCTGGTTGAAAAAATCGACGCCATGATCCCGCAGGACCTCGGCCAGCGCCAAGTCTCC
>Ga0194049_1000168_pt1 | contig 24839 bp, 29 predicted proteins | sample JunL2225m_MetaG_FD_148665 | JGI IMG/M metagenome (GOLD analysis project Ga0194049, IMG submission 148665) | Anoxic zone freshwater microbial communities from boreal shield lake in IISD Experimental Lakes Area, Ontario, Canada - Jun2016-L224-25m | ecosystem: Environmental > Aquatic > Freshwater >... | reverse complement strand
TTTTTGACTTTTAGGTTTTGGCCGATAAGATTGTTAAATGTGCATGTTGACAGCGACTTTGCCTGCAAGTTCTGGACATTTGTTAGCGTGCATACCGTATCGTTTGTCGCCGGGAATGTAAATGCCGTGTTGTCAGTACCTGAAAATGACAGCGTGTTTATGCTGGTAAGGCTTTTACCTGTCGCCACATTAGCGGCAAGATAATCCTTTTCCCAGGTGCCCGTTGAAGTTCCTATTCCGATGCAGGTAAGCAGAATATCACAGCCAGCCGCCACTATCCAAAAAGTTGCCCCGCCATTAGTGTTGACCGTCAAAGTGCCGGTTGAGTTATTGTCAAGCTTATAGCGGGTGCCCAGTAAGAGCGTCACCGCCGATGGCAATACCACGGTCTGCGCCAATGTCCCGGTAAATTGCGTAAGAAATGGAGATGCAGCCGTCAGTGTGGTAGTACCGCCTGCGGTTGGTATAGTCTGCGAGCCTAATGCCTCGCTATTTGCGTATAGTGTGGTGAATGCGCCAGTCGCCGGTGTGGTTCCGCCTATTGCCCCTGGTGCCGGGAAGGAGGTAACATCCGCAGATCCGTTAAAGCTGGAGCCGCCGATATTGCGTGCGGTTGCTAAGGTTGTCGCTGCGCCCGCCGTAAACCCCGTAGCCGTTCCGGTGATGTTTGTGCCAACGAAACTTGCAGGTGTTCCTAAGCCTATAGCATTACTGGACGCATCAAGCCAGACGCCTCGTCCAGAAGGGTAGCAACAAAACACATCTTTAGTACCCGCTGAGAATGATACTGCCGCGCCGCCGTTCGATGAGGACAATACCAAATCCCGAGACAACAGGGAACCTGAAGCGGTATATGTGCCGATACCGACCTCCCATTCCGTCGTGGTCTGACCGACAATGGCGAAATAGGTTGTATTCAGGTTGCCTATGCTTGAGAAGCCCTGGAATCCCGCAACCGCACCTCCAAGCGTCAGTGTACCTACTCCGGCGGTGGTGGTGGTTTCCTTGACCCGATCCTTTAATATTAGTGCCATGGCGGTTCCTTATAAAAAGCCAACGACTGACCAGTGAAACGACACCCCGGCTGCGGGAGTTCCATCGGTCGAGTTGTTGATACGATACGTTATGCTGGTCGCATTAAATCCAGTTGCACCAACACATAAAACCTGACCTGCGGCAAGTGAAGGTAATCCCGTCGAGTTCATGATGCCTGTCATTGCAAGAGGAAAGGTAATCGCCAATAACCCATTGGCATCAGTTGTCCCCGTTCCCCATTGCATGACCAGTCCGCTAGGGAATATCTGGTACATATCGGTAGCGACTGACGGTGGAAATACCAGAGAACCCGCTGCAAATGCGGTAGTGGCAATCTGCGTATTAATTGTTTTAACGGCGGCTGTTGGAGCACTAGGCGTTCCCGTTAGCGTAGGCGATATAGCTTTAACCATGGCCCCCGATCCTGTTGCGGTAGTCCCCCCGGTGCCGCCATTAGCCACCGCCAGAATTCCTCCAAGCGTTATCGGCCCGGTGGTGGGCGTGTTAGGCGTCAATCCGGTTGAGCCTCCTGACATACTGGAAACCCCAGCCGCCGCACCTGTTACCGCCGCCTGTACAAATGCGGTATTGGCTATCAGTAGGGAACTGTTAGCGCTTCCGCCTTGGCTATTGGCATAATAAAAAGTGTCCACGGCTTCAGTTGCATAAGACAAATTAGTGCCGTCAGTAATCAGTATTGTGTCGGTGGTTGGTTGCAGCGTGATGGTGCGGTTTAGTGGAGACCCAGAATTTGTCCGTATCTGTACAGAAAATGAAGACAGTCCAAAGCTGTTACGGAACGTCCATTGTTGCGCGTTAGTCACCACGCCGTCAACGGGGATGATGATTAGCAGGTTTGCGGTGGCCTGGGTGCCAGTCTGCGGGACAAAATCAATAATTAGGTGTGCTTTATCAGCCGTTGTTAATGTGTATCCAGTCTGCCCGGTTGTTATAACGATGTCGATATAGGCATTTATCTTTGCGATTGCTGCCTGCACAAATTGAGTGTTGGCTATCCGTTTTGTGCTGTCGCTCGGCAGTACCGACAAATCATAAAATGTATCGACAGATTCTGTCGCGTAGGACAAATTATTGCCGTCGGTAACCAGTATTGTGTCGGTTCCCGCAATCAACGTGATTTGACGCGTCAGTGGCTTATCCGTCTGTATCGTCATAGTGAAATTGCTGGGAGTGTAGCTGTTTCTGAAAGTCCATTGCTGCGCTCCCGCCGACGTTCCACTTACAGGTATGGTAATAAGCACATTGGCGGCAAGCGGATTGGCTATGACCGGAGAAAAGTCAATTATTAGGTTGGCTTTTTGTGCCGGGAGTAAGTTAAACGTGGTTGCCCCATTAGTGATAGGGATATCGATATAGGTATTGACTCCTGCCACAGCCGCATGGACAAATGCTGTATTGGCCACCAAAAGGGTGCTGTCGCCAAGAGGTGCGGTCGCCGCCGTTTCCGAACCGTAATAGACGCCGGTTCCATTCGAGATAATGAGCGTGTTTTCAAGTGCAGGCAAAGGGATAGCCGCTCCGCCGCCCGATATGTTCACGGTGACGGCAAATCCGCCCGCCGTCGAGTTCCTAAATATCCATTGGTTTGCCGTAGCCGCAGGGACAAGCACAAGCATAACGCCGGACAGGTTGCCTGTTAAATTGATAATAAAGTGGTTTGCCTCTACGGAGCTTAGGTTATAGACGCCTGTACCGGTCAGCGCCACATCTGCGTAGGCATTTTTTCCCGTTAATACAGAATTTACGAATGCGGTATTTGCAATTAATAAGCTGTTATCGCCTGGTGCGGCGGTGGCGCATGTCTGCGCTGAATATTCAAGGTTGGTGGAGTCCGAGAAGATGGATGTCGAGGTGCCCTGCTTAAGCACTATTTGTGCTCCAGTTCCCATCGCCACGGTCAGCGAGAATGCCCCGCTGGTGGAGTTCTTTAAAATCCATTTGCCGTCCTGCTGCGGAAAAGTCACTACGATATTGCCGGTCAGCGCCCCGGTAAAATCAATAATGTCATATGTCGCCTCGCTTGTCAGGTTGATATTGCCCGAACCCGCCACAGATTTGTCAATATAGGCCGAGGATAGCGTATTCCAGTTTGCCCCGCCCGCATCCGGGTTTGACGTGTTGTTGTCTACCAATGATACCCAGAATCCGGTGGACGCCGCATTTAACAGAACAGCGCCGTTAGGGTAGCCATTTATTGCCGTGGAGAATCCAGAATTATACTTAGATATGCCGCCCGCCTGTAGCCAGCGGATATTTTCCGTTACTTCCTTCAATATGCCGTTCATGTCCTGCCCGAACGGCGCTATTCCGCCCGCCGCATCCGGCAGGAAGTTCTTAGGCGGAAATCCGTCAGCAAGCGATGCCTTGCCTATGCCAGCCTGTGAAGCTGCCGGGATTGGATAGGTGATGTCGGCGGCCGCCGCCGCATTGGCGAAAGGGACGTTGAAGAATGGCGGTGTGGCTGAGGAGATCATAATCTGGCCTATTGGTTGAAATAACCCGCATCCGGGTTAGTCGTGGTTGTCGAGTTGAAATTTTGAAGCGGTAAACCGGCTTCATAAAACTTAAGTTTTTTGAGCGAGGACACAGCGACATTAAAGCCAACCCCGGTTGGCAGCTTAAAGACGCCGCTCTGTTGTAGCATGGCAACTTCAAACGGATCGAGTATAAACTTAAAAACAAGGCTGATGGTCATGTCCAAATTATCAACCACATAACAGTCGCCACGGTTCGGGAAAAGATAGCGGAGCAAGTAGTTATAATCCTGTGTAGTTGCACGTGATATGTTTGCATAAGCTTTCGCCATAATTAAACGCCGGTACTCAAAGTCAGGCAGCACATAATTGACAGACGATGCCTGGTCAAATCCGCTAAAAAAAGGCGCTTGGTTAAATTCCTTCCAAGTCTGCGTGCCAGAACCCGCATTGACTGTAAATCCGAAACGCGGCCCGGTCAGTTGTTGGCTGAGTTGCAAAGTCCTCGATATATTGACAATGCGCCCCCAGACATCAAGCCCGTAGCCTTCAGCCGTGGACACGTCCCATACAAGACGGCTAAAATTGTCTATGTTAATGGCCTGGTCGATTGATTCTGACCAGCTATCTAAAATGGACAGGATTGTCGGTGAATTGGCGTATTGAGAGATGACCGATTCCCATAAATACACCGAGCGCATTGGGTAATGTACGCAATCGTAACTGTCGCTTAGATAAACATTTTCTGCAAATGTTTCAAAATCATGTTTTGTATAATCCGGATTTGAATAAAGGCCAAGCGTTTCATTCAGCGTCAGATTATAGTTAGCTACACTATCCGGACTGCCAGATAAAAAAAGCGTTTCATTTATATCCGCATAACTTAGGTTTCCAGTCACCAAGGAATAGGAAAGTCCAATTGCCTCGCTGATTGTGGCATGGAATTGTGCGGTTGCCTGTTGTGTTCCGCTTAAGGCAATTGTGTCAGCGCCCGCCTCATGGAACAGCGCACTGACAACGGAGCTGTCGGACAGGTGAAGGTTATTGCTATAGATTGAGCCGACCGTAGTAATCGGAGTCAGGGTAAGCGTTTCTGCCTGTGTTGCATGGCCAAATAAGGTTGCCGTGTCTGATGCCGAAAGGCCAATGGCCTCATTAATGCCTCGAGGAGTTGTTCTTGATACGGACGCCGTAGTTGACAGACCCAGTGTTTCACTACTGCTTGCAACATAATGGCTAATTGAAATAGCCGTAGTGCCGCTTACATTAATCGTTTCCGAAAGGCTTGATTGTGTGGATTTTACTGAATCCGGCGCTGGAGTAAGCGTAAGATGCTCGGTTTGGCTGTCATGGACGCCCTTAACGGAGTCGCTTGTCTGCGATACAGAAAGCGTTTCAGTTACATAAACAACATGCGCTATGTTGGAAGGCGGAGCTGCACCAAACGGCAGGACGCCAAATTCAACAAATACCGAGGCCATCTAATTTTATTGCGCGTTCAAAATATAGGTGACTGAAAGCGTATCGCCAACCGTCACGACTTTTGACCCGGCAGTGAAGTCGCCCGCGCTAAACAATATCCCGGTGGGATTGTCTATAGTGGTTGTACCGCCCAGGTTAATAAACGCACCAGCTACGGTGCCGCCCGTGGTTACGATGGTGAATACGATGGCCGACGATGTTGTCTTTACCGATGGGCTGGCATTGGTCGCCGCGCTGAATGCAGGCGATCCGCGCACCACGGCTGCGGCGATGTTATATTGCGGAGGATTGGTAAGTCCTACTTCAAGCCATCCCGCATGAGAACTTTGTGTATCAGTGTTAGCCGCCGTGCCGGTGCCCTTTAGTCCCAAAATAGCCGCACCAGGCAAGGTGTCGTTTAGTATTGAGTCATTGACGAGTTTAAGGCCTGCGGTAGTAATCAGATTTGGAAACTCATCCTCCCACTTAAGGTTTCCTTCGCTATCATGGCAGACGACGTTGTACCATCCATGCATTGAAATTCCAGAGTCAGAGCTGCCTGATGTTCCAAGCGAACCTGCGTAGGTGTCGGTGAATTGCTGTGTGTTGGTGTTCATGATGTTATCCTATTTTAAGAAAAAGTGACCGATATGTCGGTGCTAGTTAATGTTGGAACTTGGTGGATTCCGATCAGTACCGAGGTTCTGTTTGCCGTGCCGACGCCCACTAATATTTCAAATATCTGCACCCATTGTCCGAGTGCAAAAATAGCAGAATAATATGAGCTATGATAAATCTCAGCTCCAATACGCGCCCGTGAAGTTCCGCTGGAACCGTTAAAGGTTGCCAATACTGCGTCGCGTACCTGCGCAATAGCATCATTAGGCACTTGTGCATTAGTGGCCATGGTGATGGCAAACTTAATGGCGACTGGTGCAGGTATCTGAAATAGTACGGTATAGGATGGATAGGGCAATTGATAAGTGCCGTTTCCTGAGTCCGTGACCGTTACCGTAGTGTTGCCGTTATAATCGCAGCCTGGACTTTTTTTGAGCCAGATGGCATTTCCGATGGACTGCGCCAGCCCACCATATACCGCAAAATAAATGGAATGGGCTTTAAGTCTTACGCCACCTTGAGCAACAACGAAAGTCGTCGGTGCGCCAATGGTATGCGTGAGGTTTAAATTATACGTGCCGGTGCCGCCCGTCCCGGTGCCTAGCGAGCTGATAAATGTCCCTTGTTCAATGCCTGCACCAATCACCATATCGCCCACGGCTAATGTGCCACTGGCAACTGCCGACACGGTTAAAACGGTAGTGGCTATCGTGCCTATCACCTGTGCGCCTGATTGAATCGAGGTTACATTTTCCGTCCCGTAAGCATCGAGGACATTAGCGACCTGTAAAACGGTGCCGAGAATCGCATCCAGCGTCCCCTGCGCGTTCATGGCGACCGATAATTCCCGTCTAAATTCAAAGTCAGCGCGGCTTTCCACGTCTGTTCCGGGTGTGCCTGCGGCTAAATTTTCAACCCTATCCCAGCCGATAATGGCTTGATAAATAGCCGTTATATAGCCAATAGGACACGCAATAGGCCCGGTTAGAACACTTGAAAAGACAATATCAATAAATCCGGCAATGGGAATGGTGCCTGCTGCAAGGCTGGTGTAGAGATTACCGGCTGCATCACTGACCATTGAACCCACTGGAATCACGGTGCCGACCGCGCCCGTGCATCTGACTGTAACCGTGGTTGAACTGGCTGGAATCCGCGTTAAAAAATAGATTCTACCGATAGCATCCTGCATACGACCGGCTGCATAGGCGGGGTCAACACCATTTGACAGGGCTAAAAATTCGCTGTCCGTCTGCGCGATAATGGCCGTGAGAGAGCTGGCAAGCTGTCCCTGTGGGGTGTTAAGCGCCGGGTTAAGATTGCCGCCAAAGGCTTGATTTAAGTCCGCCTGTGCGCCTGCTAAAATAGCCGATTCCAGCGGTGCAATAAAGCCGTTAGCGCCGAATGTTGGAGCCGGGACGTTCGTTGTCATCTTAAAATCCTAATGCCACAACAACCCCAGCCGAAGAGGTGATTTGCACCTGCCCGCTAAGTTGCCGTTCTGTAAACGCGGTAAAAAACACCCGTGCGCCCAATACGCCGGGTACGGTCATGGCGGCGGCGATAAACTCAGAGCGGCAAAACTCAAGCGGCGGCGCATGGTTTAGAATGGATTCAAAGTAGGGTACGCCTAATAACGTATTGTAATACACCTCCCCCTTGAACGTCCTGATTGCGCTGGCAGCATCCTGAGCGAGTGCATACGGTTCTGAAGCCATGGCAATATTGCGGCTGGAATCGAGCGTTAAATCATAGCCTGGCTGTGTCATGTATAAGGTGTGCATCAGCTTACCGGCCCCGTGGTTCCTGTGCCTGATTGTACGCCGCTATGGGTGTGGCGTTCATCCACGATTTTTCCGTTTGCGACCACCGTGCCCGTAAAGGTGGTGTCCCCCGTTATGCCAAGCGTCGGCGCGTTGATGGTCATTTTTGTCGAGGCCACTATCGCCACATCGGGCGAGGTAACAGTCACTTTGGTGGTTCCTTGCACAACAACCTCCGGCGCGTTAATGGTAATCTTAACAGGTGAGTGAATCGTTATTCCGTCCGTATTGTTATAGCGGATATACTGGGTCGGTATGGTGTTCAATACCCCGCCGATATACAGCCCGTCCGAGAGCGAATAGCGACGGAAACTGCCCGGCTGTGAAGCGGCCTTGTTATTGTCTGCGATAGCGTTGACTTTAACGGAGCTTATATCACGCGAGGCGAATACAACTATGCCGATGTCGCCTATCTCCGGGTCGATAATAACCGCGTTGCTTCCCGATTGAAGCCTGAATACCGGAAGATTAGATAATCTGGCATTGGGCATGATGTCCTTGTTGCCATTAATCAAATGGACGAGTGGCTGCACGTCAACGAATCCGACACGCTCAAGTAACCCGGTGCGGGTGGTCGCTGTCACCTGAGCGAGTGTGCAAGTGGATAGATTAGAAATAAGCTGATTCACGATAAAGTTAAGTGAATCATATTCTGTCGTTGCCGTGGATGGAAATTGTTGGCCTATGGATTTTGTCATTTCGGTGTCGCCAGTGGGCCTTTTAAATTAACGGCTTCAATCTGCGTAAACCACGGCCCGCCTGGGACTTCTGATGTGAGCGTGTGAGTCATTGAGTTGATTTGCCATTGCCCGCCAGTAGGAATAACAACGGGTTCATAGCTAGACTTTATTTCAACAGAACCCCCAAAAATAAGCGACGGATTATAAACCGTGGTGACTAAAACCCCAATGAGCGTATAAGTCGGATAGCCCACCATACCCGTTTCTGGTGATATTAAGGCAATAGGCCCATCTCTGACCTCACCCATCGGCCAAATAGCTAAAGTCGCTAGTTCAAAATTATTGTTAGCAATGCCAGCATCTTTCATAATCTGTTTAGCTTGCTGTAAATAAGAGCCGTTATAGGTTGAGTCACTTAGAATGTAACTAGGCATAGTTTTGTTGGGGACAAAGTTAATGCCCATTTTTCCCGTCAACGTCCTCAGCATATCAATAGCGCTGACCTGACCAGGAAAGGGGGATGACGGGTCATTACTGGCGGCCAATGCCCCGACCGATTTAGCGACGACAGATAAATAAACGTCCGGTGAGTTGGTGTAGTCGGCATAGGATGACGAAATATTGCCATAATAGACTTGTGAGTAACTATCAGCATCGCCCGCCATAACGATGACGGTATTAGTGGCAATCGTTGGTAATAAAGCAACTACTGTTAATTGATTCATAACCGTCTGCGTCAAGCCAAATATCTGTAAGTTTAACTGTCCAAGCTGATCTAGTCCTGATGTTTGTACATTGGCTATGGTTCTGTGGTCAACAATTTCAACTCTGTTTATATCCGTTGATCCTTGAGGTGTCATCTCAAAGATAACCTTTATCTTGCGCCGTATGAAGCTCATAGGCTTACCCCATAAAGAAACTGGAAGCGTGTACCGAGTCCTGGGAAACTGGGGTTATCTGTGCCTTGCGTATCATAAAAAAACACATCGCCTATAAAGCCCAAGCATTTATCTCTGACAATTTTATTTAGGTTTTCACACACTACGCCGCCGATAACCAGCGTATTATTAACATAAACATCACAATAAAACCCGCTTGAACGCTGATACAAATTAATAGAACACGACTGCCTGGTCAGTGTAACCGTGAATGATTGCGTAGCGGTATCGGCTATCGGGATAAGTTCCATTATCTCAGTCTAACAATATTAAAATTAGCATTTGCATTCGTTGTCGTTTTAGCATCGCCATTGTGTGTCGGGTTCGCACTGTCTGGGTTCTTTGTTGTGCTAAAACTGGATTCTGCTGTAACTAACACTTCGACGAAAATAACCTCGATGACCAGCATACTCGCACCTTCTTCCGCGTCACGCCGGTAGTTAATGCCCATGATGTTGGCATTTCGGTAAACGCGCTCCGGGGTCACAATGTCATAGAGTTCGAGCGAAGCGGCCATTTCATCCAACTTGATTAAGGCTTCCGTTTTAGCCGCAAGGCCCACGGTGCCAAAGCTGGGTATTAACGCACTAAAGCCTTTCTTATGGCCGCTAAAGGACATGCACACGGCGCTGTGATAGGGGGTATTGACCTTGTTAAAGGTGGCAAACTGGCCCTGTTCAACCGGATAATTAGCCACTGCCCATTCCTTTTCATAATCCACTGAGACAATGGAATCCGGAACGATAACCGGCAAAAAATTGGCGAGTAGCGGCGGCTTAATTGAGGTTTGATAAATCCCCCAGACGGGCAACTGAAATTGTCGCAACACTAAAATAGCGTCTGCTGTCACTAGCGTGACAATGTTTAAAACATTGGCTGTTTTGTTATAAAGTGGCGGTACACCGAAACTCATACAAAGGCCGTGTTCGCGTTAGCGGCAAATAGCTGGTGCTTTAACGCGCCTGCTATGTCTTTTGAGATGGCGACTGCATCCGTTGCCCGCGTGTTCACCACAACATTACCAATGGTTACAGACTGCGATTGTGTCCGGTTCGCTGTCGGGATATTCGCGCCGTTCAGGTTGTTTTTAATGTCTTTAGCCTCTGGCGAGTTTATGCCAAAATAACGCTTGTCTAACGTCCTATCACCTTCCTGCTGAGTTTTGTCTCTGTCACCTTCCTGCTGAGTCTTGGCCCAGTTAATCGTTGCCTGCTTGTTTTTCTTGGTTTCTGGCGAGTTTTCACCCAATTTATTAGGATTAATTAAGGCGTTGCGAGAATTTTCTTCATAGTTTTTTCGGTTAATGGCATCTTTCGCCCAGTCTTTTGCCCTGTTCTCTTTAGCGGGACGGAAATAATGCTCCGTCACAGCTTCTGCCGTGGGGTTGGCCTGTATCTTGTTAAAGCCGCCACTTTCTGTATTTTTAGCTTCCCATGCCATGAACCTGAATTGTTCATCAAAGGCTTGACGTTCATCCGTAACCGATTGCATAGAGTGTCCATATTTCTTCTCATAGTCTTTTTGTCTTTTTTTAAGCCACTGGCCGACGCCATAAGACGTGCTATTATCGCTTTTAGCCGTGGGTATTAAATGGCTTTCACGAACTGCCGAGATGGTAAAGGCTTCGGCTTCGGCCTGCGTCATGCCTTCCTGCTTAAGAATATCAATGGCTTTTTTCTGACGGCCAAACAAATCTTTAGGTGCGGCTATGTTATGCGCCACGCCGCCCGCGATATTAATAATCGTTTCAGAGATACCCGAAAGCACTGTCCAGATAGATGTTAATACGCCTTTAGCGGTTAATCCGCCTTTCTTCTTGGCCGGTGCGCCCGGTGTTTCTTCGCCTTCATCGGCCTTAAGTAGCTCGCGGGTAATCGCCGCGCCGCCAATTCCTGCCGCTAACAGGGCTATTAGCTTGGCCATCCTGCCAATCGGTGTGAATCCAGCTAAAAATCCTAAAAAGCTCAAGAGTTTTATAGCCTTATCTGCTACAAATAAGGCAAATAAAATTATTAGTGCGTTACTGAGTCCGCCGACCGCTTCAATTAAATCATTAATCCCGCCAACAGCATGAACAAAGCCATCCCAAACTTTACCGGCTTCCTCCCTAAACTTATTCCAGTCTAAATCACGTAACTTAATGATTAACTGCTCAAAGCCGTCTGTTACCTTTTTTAGCCATTTTTGCCCGTCCTCAGATGCGGCCCATTTTGTAAATCTGGCGGCTAAATCGGTAAAGACAGGCGTAACGGTGGTGAGTAGCGTTAGCCCAAAGCGTTCAAAAACATCGGTTATCTTTGACCAGGCCGCCGCCCGTGCTTCTGTTGCCTTTTTATCTTCCTCGTTAGCTGCGTTGCGTTTTTTCTGTGCCTCTAATTCTTTAGGGGTGATACCCAGTAGGGTATTCGTCATGCCCTCATTAAAGCCGAATTTCTTTCCAAACCAGACGGCTTTCTCCCTGCCGGATTCTTTTTCTGTTTTCTGTAGGAACGTGGCCGCATCCAGCATGACGGCCTCTAAGTCGCGGCGTTTCCCTTCAGAATCTTTTAAACTGACATAGCGTGATAAGAAGCCAATTTCATCGGAAACGTCCCCGCCCATAACAGCCGCCTCATAACCGGCTGATACCTCACTAAACGACTGCGCCACGTCCTGCGCGGTCGCGCCGTACTTTTCTGCGATGTTTTCCCACGCTGAGAGCGTTTTTACATCAATATTGATATTCTTGGCAAGGTTGCCCAGTGCAAAGCCTTTACTGGTTTGATCCGAGATAAAGGACATTATCTTGTTCATTCCAATAAATGCGGATGTTAAGGCGAAAACCTCATACTTGATTTTATTTAACGCATTGGCCGCACTCTTGCCCTGATGCTCCATGTTCTTGAGCGTCTTGCTTGATGTGGTGTCGAGCTTCTTTAAGCCGTCCTCTTGCTTGCTTAACGCTTCGTTGGCTTTCTTTTGTGAGGCTTCAACCGCTTCAGTATGCTTGGCTATGCCTTCATTGGCTTTGTTCTGACGTTGTTCGTCTTTTTCATCCTGGTTTTTTGCGTCCGCTTCTGCCTTATTAATATCGCGGCTAAGAAAAGTAATCGGTAGGTGATTTTTAACATTGCTGACAAGCTGTTTTTTCATGTCGGCAATTTTCTTTTGACGGTTAAAACTGTCATCAGAATTTTTCTGATACATGCCTGCGAGTTCGGCCTGTTTTTTCTTGAGTTCTTCGAGTGCTTTCTTGTGCGCTTCAACGGCGGCTAATGCAGCCTTCTGGTTACGTTGTAATGCGGTGAAGGCTGACCCCTTCGCGCCTTGCTTTTCCAGCTTGTCAAGCGCGTCTGTAGTGTCTTGGATTCGTTTATTGAACCCGCTTGCGTCTAACTGAAGCGTTACGATGAGCGAATCAACGACATTCACTACTTAATAGCCTCATTTGCTATGTAATCTTTATAAGCGTCCACTGAAATCACCTCAAGTAAGTCATATAAATCTTCAATGCCCAGCACGGTGTCAAGCTCTGTGAGCGTTGCCAAACGGCTTGAAATAACTGTGCCAATAGTTTGCGGTAAATTAACGTAAGGCGTATACGCGCCCCCCACCGGAAAGACTAAGTTTAGTGGGCGGCGCTGGTAAAAAAATCAAAGTGCAACTCAAAGATAGCCTTTCTCAGTTTCAGCCGTGAAGCTATTTCTTCAATATCATCTTCAATCAACGAGCGCGTGACATTCGGCTGATTCCTGTCCGGCATAATCTTAACGCACGTCATCATTTCATTAAGTAACGGTTCGGCGGTTTCAAAATCCATACCGCCCAGCGCCTTAATGCCCAGTATCGCGATACCCGCCGCGCCGATACTGGACACATCGCCGGGAATATCCACGCCGGACTTTGCCAGTGCCAAAAATGCCCGTGCCGCCCACTTTTCGGCGGTGCTGGCGGACATCTCCGTGATAACAAAGGTCTTGCCGGTATCTCTGCCGGCATCCTCAAGCGTGATGGTAAGTTCTTTACGTGCCATAAAATGCCTCTAGGTTAGACTGGACTGCCCAAAATCAACTCCCATTTAATCTGAAACTTTCTGGGTTGTAACACTTCTTTAGCATCCGCTAACGGTGCGTAGTTCGATAAAATGCCATTTTTAAGCGTGTAGACGCGGCTTAAGGCTGGCTGGTTAATCACACCAAAGGCTGAGTAGGTATTCTTTGCCACTTCCTGCGCTGCATACCAGGCTTCAAAAAACGTATTGGATAAACTATCCGACTGTAGCGTCACGTTCATGGTTTTAATCTGTGGCACCCAGCCGGATGACATAACGCCATCCACGCCCATCAATACCTGAGAAATATCGACGGTATCAATCGAGTAGGCATCACCCGCCGAGAAGCCCTGCAAGGCTTGTGGCACTGTAAATAAACCGACTACACCCAGTGCCAGGGTTGAATTCGCGCTTGTAATATTGTTAGCCATGACGGTTCCTTATTGAATTTCTATGGAGGACATATTGATAGATTGCACGGACTGCCCATCCATGTACCAAAATGTTATCGGCGGTGATTGCCGTGCCGCTCTGACTTGTGATGTCGCTGGCAATATTTGCAAATAAAATCCCTGTGTTGTAATAATGTCGCTTATCTTCAAGCCTGCCGCTGAGTTGACCAATGCCGCTTGCTGTACTGAAAGTGGTACGCCTGCGCGTATTGCCCCAAAGTTTAAGCCTTGATAAATAGTGTCCATACACGCCGCACGAATGAGCGAGTAACCCAGTTCATTGTAGGGACTTGATTTAGCCTCAGTGAGATAGGTCATTAATGCCAGTTGGAAGGCATTGTTTAACCATATCTGATCAACGAATGAATCAATCCATAAAAAATCGCCGGATATTGAGCCGGGATTCAGGAAGGTAAAGTTATCGTTCGCGGTAGCAAAAACAGCATAGCAGTTGTAATGGTTCGCCAGTAAATTGTCGTAGATCGTCTGGGTAGTAACCAGTGGCGTAATACCGGCTTGTGAGCGGAAACAGAGATTTGTCCGGCCATTGGTTTCAGTGAAATCAATCGAGGCAATGGCGCCGCATACGAAAGCCGCCAGCGTGTAAGTTGTGTCGTAAATGACTACGGTTCCGCTGCTGTTGGAAGCGTGTAGCAGATAACCAAGACTGGTGGTCGCTGCGGCTGAAGTGGTCGCCGTGGCATCGCCATCCCAGCATACATAGGTGTATCTGTCCACCTGAGCATTGGCCCACGCTGCGAATAGTAACTTGTTGGTATTGCCGGACACATCAGGATTAAACGCGGTCATAAAACTAGCCCAGTTAGTAAACTGGTTAGTTATTGAGTCCATGTGTGTCGAGGGATTCGTTACTATCACGCCTTGTGACAGTACTGCGCCGGTGGCTGCGGTCAATTTAAGATCCGCTGAGATTGTGCCGGTGGCAAAGGTGATGCTTGAGGCTGAGCCGGTGGTTGACGAGGTGAACAAATAGCCGCCTGAGACGCTATCATAAGTCAGCGTAAAGCCAGGAGTCGTAAAGCCTGCCAGGATAATCGTAGCCGCACTTGAGAAGCTAGTGGCGGCGGTAAGCGCGATAGTGGCCGATGTTTTAAGCACACCGTCCACGGTTAAGATAATCGTGCCGGATAAGGACTTAAGTGAGGCTAGCGACATATCCGCGACTGAGCCGCCTTGCATGTAAGCTGCTACGGACGCGCTGTTATACTGGCTGAAACTTAAGCCGCCCGGCTTGATATTGGAATTATCAAAGCCTAAAAAATAGGTGCTGGCAAGTGCCGCTTCGGTCGCGCTTGAGCCAAAGTAGGCGGCGACTGCGGCATGGCTTGAGAAGGTGGCTATCGTGCCAATCGGGACGCGGTAAGATGAGGTTAAGACAATGGCATCTAAACTGAGAGCAGAACCGCCCCCGGAAATTACGCCCGGTGTAACTTGGACAATGGTCGAGGCTGGAATGGTCATGGGTTTCTACTCCAAATTAATTAAATGTATGCTGAGTGCATCAGCAAAGGCTTGTGATAAGGTGATGGTTTGGTTGGCTTGCAGAACCGCGTCGATTGACCAGCGTTCTTCTACTTGTAGCTCGCCATTGATAAAGGGTATTTGCTTAGGCGTTCCGGTATAGAGCGGGGTAATGCCATAGCCAAAGGTATTGAATATCTGCACCCCGTAATCATCCCTAAACGTGGTTGTGATAACGTGCGCGTAATCGGCGCTGTTGGGGCCGTGAACATCAATCTGCACGGTGGCTTTAATCGGTTGTAACAGTTCGGCTTTACCCGCCGCCAGCTTGCCGCTAGATAGGTTCTGCGACTTGCTAATGGTGTACTTATAGCCCGGCAAAACGGTGGTTATTACAGTATTCGATAAGACATTAACGCCTAATATCACGCTGCCAATGTCTAAATTACCGTAGTTTATCGCGCTGACTGTGAGCGTATTACCCGCTATACTGCCCGTAAAGACGGTATCAATATAGGTGTCATAATTCGTGCTTAACCGCTCCCTGAATAAGGGCGTTAAGACTATAAAATCATCCCGTAACGGTTCCGGTACGCGATTAATCTGCCCGCGTATCACGTCCACCCTGTCCGGTAAAACTTGCAGGATAAACAGCCGTAACGCGGCCATTAAGTAAGTTTCGTTATTACCCAGCGGGGCAAGGTTGCCGATGACTTCGCCCGATAAGCCCAGTGAAGCGGCTTTGAGCCCTTTAAATACGGCTTGTGCGTTCTGACTGGCGGCCAGTGTTGCGCTGTCGGTGGTTGAATCCGGGAAGTCCATTAGTGCAACCGATTATATAAATTAAGCATATTCTATGTCTCAACTATCTAAAATTGTCATTATCTAAACTCACCAAAACCGGCTAAAATAGCCATGTGGTTGTAACTTGCCTTTGTGCAAACCAATCACTAATAGGCTGGGAGAGCCTAGAGTGGAGGGGTACATAAACGGGACGGCCATTTGTATTTGCCAAACCCGGCTCCGTTGAATCTCGTACTGATGCAAATCAGATTCCAAGCACCAGTTATTGACCATTTATTGACTAGAGTTAAGCTGTCTCGTACAGACAACTTTACTCCAGTTATTAACCAAGCTCCAATCTTCTAAAATCAGCGTCACTAAGTATTTATTGCCATTAAACAGCGTGATTAAATCGCCGCCCGTACCATCGGGACGGACTACGCCGGAGACTTTACCGAATAGGTACATGCTGACTTTATCGCCCTGAATGTTCAAGCCGTCGAGTAGTTTTAACTCGTTAAGCTGCAAGGATTGGAGCTGAACTCTAATCGCTTCCGGTGCGGCATAGGCGGGTATTTGCTTGCCGTCAATCGCGGTCGTATAGCCTGTTGAACGGTACAACGTCCCGTCAATATCAGGATTAACCACGGTTATTGCGCCCCGTACCAGGCCATGAAGGTTCATTTTAATACCTCTGTAATCGCTATAATACGGTTATCAAAGATATATTTAATGGCTGTTTGTCCGCTTTGCAGCGTCATACATTCACCTTGTATTTCCCCTTCTGGTGTCCCTACGACAATATGCACCTCTTGTGATGGGGAACAATGCGCATCTATTGTCACAGTTGTTGTCATTAAGATACCTCGTGGTGTACTGACTGGTACATGTGCGCTGTCTCAATCAAAGGTTTGTCATCGCCTTTTTTGTCAATCGTAACTTGTGCAAGCGGTGGATCGACTAAATCATGAATTGACTGTTTGAGTTCATTAGAAATGATGCCCCCCATTTTATTCAGTGCTATTTGTGCGTCCAGGTCATTGGCTTCTAAAAACGCTGAGAGCTGTTCACCCCATTCGCCGCTGTGCTTGGCAATCATATTTCTAAAGTAGGGACGTGGTGGTTGATAGCCCGTAATGTCCCCTGCTTCGTTTTTCTTGCCGGCCTTGCCAAACTCGTTCCATATAGCCACTTTAGCTAATGAGGTTCCATCGGGGTAGGGGCTTTCTTTCATAAAGCCAATATCGACTTTACTGGCTTTAGTAACATTTGCCTGAATACCTGCCAGGTATCTTTCCAGCTTTGCGCCGCCGGACAAGCTGATTACTGCCACGTTCCACCCCAAGGCGCATAAGGATCAACCACACGGTACGGCTGAGGCACGTAAAACATGCGGCGGTATTGTTCGGTCGCTGCCCAGAATTGCGCGCCATACGGTGTTTGCTGCCACCATTGCACGGTGCCGGGCGGGTAATTGTTTTCAATGCTCAATGACACGCTGCCCTCGGTGACATTACTCATTCTTCCTACTAAGCCGCTCGGCGCTTGGCCATTAATCGGTGCGGAGAGCTTGGCAATGTGCGCCACCACCATATTTAACAGCATGGCGCGGGTTGTTTCATCAATAATGGGGCTGGCGGTCGTGTTGTCGCAGTATAGGCCGGCTTCGCTAAAATAAGACTGCGCCATCGGTTCAGTCACCCACGGCGCGAGTTCAGGATAACGAGTAGCCCAGCTTGAGTAAGCGAAAACGACGACGGCCATATCAGTTCATCATTTGTCGTTCTGGTTTTAATCCCTTGCCTGGTTTATCAGGATCTTTAGGCTCAAAACCTGTTTTTAAATCTTTGCGTTCTTTGGCAATCGCTTCCGCGCCCTTGCTGTCTTTGTAGGCAAAAACAATGCCATTGGCTACTACGATGCTCTTGGCATACAACCTGGCCCATTCCTCAAAAAAGTCTTTCGGGATGTTTTCGGTAATGCCGAAGCCGCCCACGACTGAGCTGCTGTTTGCGCCTTTTAAGGTAAAGCGTTTCTTGCCCTCCGGACCGTCTATGTCCAGGTGCAGGCCGTTCGGTAATTTACAACCGACTGTGACTGTTTCTAATGACATTTATCTTTCCCCTATATAAACTGATATACCGTTTTCACTACAAAACTTGATTATTTCATCCGCGTCTTCTGCGGGGGCCATGAGAATAAGCGGCTTTTGTGGATATTCAGTCGCGCCGGTTATTTCAATGTTTTCTAGAACTTCAAATGTGCCTTCTATATCTGCCATAAAATCCTCTGTTATAAAAAACCGGCCAACTGCTTGGCCGGATGCAAGCCAAGTACATTGTCTTTTCTTTTGCGCTCGTGTATATAGAATGGCCTGCGCCCTGGCCCTTTTTTAGTATAGCTTGGGCTTTTCATACACCCACCATACTTGCTATTGCAAAGGGTTGAAATATCAATGCGCCCCATGTACCTTGACTTTTCTTTTGCTCAAAGTAGCTTAATCCACGGATAATCGGATGCGCCCGCATTTTTTCAGTAAATCCGCAATAGCCGGTTTTTTGACCGTCTAGTGATTCAGCGATTAACTGCACCAACTGCCCGCCGGTAGTGGCGTACTGAGTCGCTGTTTCAAAGCGAATGTTCGGGAAGTTCTTCTTTAAAAGGTCGTAAACATTCACGTTATAGATGTTAGTCGTTGTCAATGCCACGGATGATGCGGGTGACATAGCCAGAACCATCTTAGTATCCATTTCAATCAAGCCGCCTGACTGGTTGACCAGTTCAATGAAAAGGCTTTGTATGTCCGCATAAATTTCGTTCGCTGTCGCTGTGACTACACCGCCATAAATCCAATAGGGCGAGTGTGCCAACTTGGTTCCTGGTGCGATAGCCGCCGATAATGAAGCGTCATTGAGCAAGCCATAGTTTTGCAAACCTGCAATACCGTAAAAGTAGCTATCGTTCTGGAATTTATCCAAAACGACTGCACTGGCAATATTAACCTGGCTGGCATAGTCAATCTTAGCTAATCCGTACATTTCAAGCTGCCGTTCACCCCATTGCGAAACAGTTTGATAGTGATAGCTCTGGCGCACCGGAAAGTTGGCGTTGGCGCCGGTTGAACCGTTATTACTGTAATCGCCATAGCTTGAGACTTCGCCTGTACGTTCAATAATCGGGAAAGTCGCTGTATTGGTTGTCCAGTCGCCTTTTTTGGCTTCGCCCAAGATAACTGCGGCTTTGTTCGGTGTCAGTAAGACTTCAATCAGCTTCGGGTCAATGTAATTGGATAAATAGTACGGAATACCGGAGTTGCTGACAGTCACTAGCGCGGGTTGAGCCGCGTCCATGGCGAGCTGACGTTTAACCGAGTCGGTTAAGACTGTTTTAGCGTCCATTCCTAAATGGATGCCATAGATGCTTGAGAGTTGGTTGAACTCTGAAACGCTTTGTAATTGGTTATTCATGACGTTTACCCCAGTAACCAGGTTGAAATTTTAATCAGTTCACCCACGGCCCCGGCTGTCATGGCTTTCCATTTTGTCGCCACCCCGCACACGGTCGCGGCTGATCCAGACGCGGTATAGGCTGACGTTTTGTTAAGCGTGTAATTGCCTATGCCGCCCACGCCGGTTCCTAGTGCTGCGATAACCGAGCCGGAAGTGACAGCCAGTGTCGCAATCGGATCGCCTACGTGTAGCGTACCGGAAGCTACGGCGGTGACGTGAAGCTGGTAAGACGTAACCAGTTTAGACGCGCCGGAGGCCATATACTGTGCTGCCCCGCCTAGTCTATAAGTGCCTACGCCTGCCACGGTGCCGGTTAAAACAGCGGTAATTGGTGAATTGGCAGTTGTCGCATTGGCAACAATATCGCCCGCATAAATAAATCCACCTGCTACGGTTGTTACATCAAGAACTGTTGATACAGTGGTAGCCGCCTCTGTTGTGCCGGTAGTGGCTGCACTGGTGATATAAGTACCTGTGCCGCCTGTGCCTGTGCCTAAGGACACAATATAAGTGCCTACAGGGACGCTGGCGCCGGTAATAATGTCACCGACATGCAATACGCCGGAAGTCAGTGTAACGACTGTCCAAGTCGTGCCTGCGCCGGTAGCTGACGCGATAACCGCACCGATTGAGGCGGTGCAGGAAGCGCCCACGGAAGCCGTGAAAGCCGCTGCGGTTTGGATGGTGTTCGGTGCAATCGTGCCGTCTGCATAACTTGCGTAAATGGTGTCATTGACGGCGGCTGCACTAACGCCGTTATTAACCGCCCAGAAATCGCCTGCTTGGTGCAAGGTAACGGGTAAGCCGGTGGGTACGGTTTGGGTCGCCATGCCTAAGAACGTGGTAATTAACGCTTGCTGTTCGCGGTGTACGAAGCCAATTGGTGCGCCGGACGTGGATGAGCCAAAGTTATTGGCTATCGTCGGTGCGGCTGGATCGACCCAGGCAAAGCGACCAACGGTTACGCCGCTTGCGCCTGCGACTAAGCCGCCAGGTGTGGTTAAAACGGAAGCTCGTGGGTTCGCACTGGCGAAATCGCCTGCGACCGCGGGAGCGGGTTGTACGTTGACTTGAGTTTGAAAGGCCATGGCTGATTACCCCAGTTGAGTGATGAGTGAAGCGGCTGGGAATTTCTCAGCGAAATCATGATAATTCGCCTCGTCCATTGCCTGCGTAACGGGTGCCGCTGACGGTTTAGGCTGCGCCGCTAAAATGTGCTTGTAAGCGGACGGATGCACGTCATCCAGTGCCACGCCTAACGCTGTGAGTGCGGTTTTGTACACATCTTCGGCTGAGTCTTGCGCCACCAGTTCGCCCACGTAAGGGAAAACCGCTTTTTCTGCGGCTTGAATGGCGCGCATTTTCAGGATGGTTTTTTGTTCAGCCTGTGCAATCGCCGCGTCCATCGCGGCCAATGTTACTTCGGGTTCTGTTTCTTGAGTTTCTTCGGCTTCTTTTGCCGCTTGATCTTCGGGTAAGTCGGACATGGTGGCCGCTCCTGGTTGGTTAGTTGAATCTACAGCTAAACGCTGCATAAGGTGTATTGCGGTATTAAAATCTTCAGCACTTAATAAGCCCTGTAAAAATGTAGGCACGTCGATAATGGGGTCGCTGTCGGTGGCGAGTTTGGTAGGCTTACTTGTTTTGGCATGCATAGCCAATAACTTTTCTCTTGTTCTTACTGCACTTTGATAAAGCGCGTTATAGGCTGCGTCGTCTTTATAATTGCCTATGCCAGCCCTTAATAAAGTAGCAGCTTCATTGAGAGCGTTACGTAATTTGTTTTTGTCGCTGTCATATCCGCTTGTTTCAATACCTTCTGTCAGCTTTGATGCAAGCGCGTGTCTTTCATTTTCGCTCTTTGGTCGGGTAATGGTTTCCGCTTCCTTCGGTTCTTGCTTGGCTTCCTTCTGAGAGCTGCCGCCCCCGCTGATAACATTGCCTTCCCCGCTGAATTTTACGTGTTCGCCTTCGATAGTAACCCAGTGGCCTTCATCATCCATCTTGGCATCACCTACAATCACATCACGCCCAGCCCTGCCAACTGCAACCAGAGCTACATGATTGCCGCGAATGTCACGCATCACGCCGTCATAGTGTTCGCCCCCGTAAGTGCCGTGTGTCATATCGGCGCGGTAACGGTAGGCGCATGAAAGTTCACGTTGTTCGTTGTTATCAATGCCGGTAATGGCATCTGCTGCCCAGATAACTAAGGAGTTCTTGAGATAGGTGCCATCAAACTGTGCGTCTGTTCCTGTGGAACCGACCACGCTATCCGGCTGGTGATCTTGCGCGGAAACGGGAATGTGTTTGCTTAAAAGCGGGATATTGTTAAAAGTTGCTGCGGCTTTCTTGAGTTCTTCAGGGTCACGGAATAGCTGGTAAACCGTGTTGGCATCGAGGCCGAGTGCCTGATAGTCCGGTATTTCACGGCCATAGTACGGGTTAATGGCTGACTTGCTGATGTTGGTGGTGGAGACGTGAAGTCTACCGTCCTCGTCCAGTCGCCTGACGGTGTTCTTGTCGTAAGCTAGAAAATCACTGTCCACGTATTAATCCCCGTTTAGTATTAATAAAACGCACTATATACTCTTATATATTGCATTAAAACAAGGCGTAATCTAAAGTGACACTGAATGAAACTTTAAGGATTTTAGCCATGTTGAGTTATGAATTTATTATGTTAGGCCAGCGCATTGTCGGCATCATGCACGGCTATCAAAAGCCGTTAGCGTTAAGGCTGGGAATCAGCGTCATGACCGTCAAGCGGTATGCGAGCGGGGAATGTAATGTGCCTAAGTGTATTGAGCTTTTTATGCGGGAGTTGGTGAAGTGATAGTACGATTCCTTCCATCACTTTTCGTAAATATTCAAAGCGTTTCAAAACGACTTGAATAAAGGATGGGGATTTCCCACCCCTTTATTATAAAACAGGTCGTAATGGTGGTATAATACACCCCGCTGGATAGGTAAACGTGACCGAACCGCCCTTTAGAAAGGCGACCCAGCATCTCTAATCCCTAACTAAAAAGGAATCAAAATGAATAATTCAATCACTATTGGCACCATCACCATTCATCAATCTGCTAATGGGCTTTATCTGCTCACTGACTTATGGAAAGCGAGTGGTGGAGAATTAAAAAACTTGCCGTCAAAATATTTGATTTTAAAAAGTACAAAGTCACTTATACACGAATTAGGAAATGAAAATTACGAAAATGGTGTACCTAAATCTGGTAGCATTTTAGTTATAGAATCTGGCCCTAAAGAATTTCATGGAACCTATGTTTGTAAAGAATTAGTCTACACATACGCCATGTGGATTAATCCAAAATTTTATTTATTGGTAGTCCGCACATTCGACGCGCTAGTTAATGCCCAAACTAATGAAGCCGTCATAGCCGTTAAAAACCAGCTCAATGAAGTTCAACTTGATATGTTCCGTCGTGAGCCACGCGACAAACAATCATTAGCTGTCATCCTGCAAGTGGCTACCGCAAAAGTAAAACCTTACTTCGATCACTTAGTCTCTATTGGTGAAGTAGGCCGTCGCTGGATTCCTCAGCACGATAAAGCCGAATACTACGCGCTTGATACATCACGCCACGTCATAGGAAAGAAAGGCAACACGGTTTTATTTGAAGAATCGGTTGTTGGTCTGTTTCCTCAGCAAGATAGTCTTGTTAAATAATAAACAAAACACTTGCGTTAGTGTTTTAATCTGTTATACTTTACCCAACGTCACGACTTGATGACGATTAACGAGAGAGAGACAATGACTAAGAGCCAAATATTAAAAACATTACTGAAAAACGGCATGAACATGGAAGCTGTTTTAAATGCTTCGCGTGATGAGGTTGAAATATTTATTGATAACGGACACGGTATTGCAGACGACAAGAAAACTAAAAAAGAAATCACCAAAGCTAAAAAAATACTTGGCTGGAAAGGTGGTTATTACTCAGGTTATGGATCGTTAATATTACAAGCTAATCCGCGTGATTTAGGCGACTGGAACGATGTAAGTAGCCGTCATCATTACTAAAACACCCCCGCCACGGACGGCACTAAAACAACAATAACTAAACTAGAGAGACACAATGAAAAAATTAATACTGAGTACCCTGCTTTTTACCGCATTTATGAATACGTCGTTTGCTGATTCGCCCTGTACATTTACAAGAACGGTTACCATTCCACACGGACAAATGTTTGAGGGTGATACTTATAAAGAAACAATATATTGTGCTAGAGACATTGTTATACCCCCCAGCAAAACTTTTAAAGGCGGCACGTTTAAAGTAGAAGGGCTTGAACCCGATACCCATGGCGGCCATATTGGATTCTGCATTGATATGTTGAATATTATGAGATCGTCACCGGAAATGGGGGGAAAGGGAAGGCTTCCCGTTGAATTGGTGAAAGCGGCTAAAGATATTTATTTTAATGATTGTAATAAATAATGATAACCCATGACTAACCCCGAAGTCTACCGCAAGCGCGAGCTTAAAACCTGCCCCGTTTGCGGCAAAACCAGAACCGCCATGGTGAGAGCTGAGGCAACGTGTCGTAACTGTAGGGCGCGGTTAAAGCGCAATAGGGAAAAAAATTATGTATGAAGATTTGCTGGATAACATAGTTCGTGACTTGAAAATCAAAACCAACGACGACGCAGCCATCATTGTGGCGACGCTATTCAACAAAACCACCCGATGTTTTGAAACGGCAGTACTTGTAACAGATACGAACTTAATCGAACATGTCCCTGGAATGCTCCGTGATGTTTCAAATAATATTCCAAATTATAATAATTTAACCATCAATATAGACGGCATCATCAGCCTATGTCGGACGGGGAAATAGAATGATAATCAGCCTATTATTCCTAATCCTGTGTTTCCTCGTCTTTGGCCCACTGGGTTTTCTAGCCGGTCTGGTGATTGTGTTTATCTTTGCCGCGCTCTACATCGCGCTAGACGGGTTTAAAACCCTGCTGATACTGCTTAACTGGCTATGTGGTGAGCTTGAAGTGTTGCTGGTTAAGTTTATCGAGCTGCTGCGCGTGTCCATTAAAAACACGCTATTAGGCGCGTGGTGGCTGCTCAAGACACTGGCCTTTATGACGACATTCCCACAAGGCCGCTGGGGATTATTAACGCTGGGGATGGTGGGGATTGTGTTCTATCAGATATGGACGAACATGTTGCTACACCTGTTTTACCACGATTATTTTACTTACATTCGTGACCATTAATCCCCATGGTCGGCCTTGCTATGCGATCCTTTTGCGTAACGCAACCAGGTATCGCATACCGGGCAATACTGAAGCCGTAAGGTAATCATCTGGCCTAGCCTGTCATTGTCGCATTGGGGGCATTGTTCGGTGTAGGCTGGCACCGGGATAGCTTCATCCATTAAATCTAAATCAGGAATCATAAATAGGCGCTCATGAGAGCGCCTAGATAAACCTTATCTTATGCTGCGGGTTCAACGGGGTCGGGTTCTTCGGGGTCGGGTTCTTCGGTTACGGGGG
>Ga0194049_1000167_pt1 | contig 24957 bp, 24 predicted proteins | sample JunL2225m_MetaG_FD_148665 | JGI IMG/M metagenome (GOLD analysis project Ga0194049, IMG submission 148665) | Anoxic zone freshwater microbial communities from boreal shield lake in IISD Experimental Lakes Area, Ontario, Canada - Jun2016-L224-25m | ecosystem: Environmental > Aquatic > Freshwater >... | reverse complement strand
TTTTTGCTGCTGCTGGGCTATTTCAAGATGCACCTTGGCCATGTCAATCGCCTTGGCCTGTGCCAGCACCTGATCGAGGGCAGAGCCAGGTAGCGCCCCCGCCTCGGAAAACAACACCACCTTTTCGCGAAAAATCATCAGGGTCGGAATGGAGCGGATATTGAACGCGGCGGCGACCTCCTGCTCCTGCTCGGTGTTGAGCTTGGCAAACACCACCTCCGGATGCTTTTCCGACGCCGCTTCGTAGGTCGGGGCAAAAGCCCTGCACGGACCGCACCAGGGCGCCCAGAAGTCGACCACCACCATGTCGTTTCCCGTCACCACCTGCTCGAAATTCTCTTTGTTCAGCTCTACCGTGGCCACGCGCCGCTCCCTGTATAAATGAGGTCGCCCAGTATGCGCGAATCGCCTATTGGCCGCAATTGTGACTCCCAGCATTGCGACGCCCGCCAAGACGACAAAAGTCGACCCGCCATGGCACGGCTTGCCAAGCCCGCAGATGGCACCGAGAATGCCGCAATGCTTCTTTATCGCGGGCGTTTCGCGCCCTCCCCCACCGGACCGCTGCACTTTGGCTCGCTTGTCGCCGCGGTGGGCAGCTATCTCGAAGCGCGCACCCAGGGCGGGCAGTGGCTGGTGCGCATGGAAGACCTTGACCGCGCGCGCGAGCAGCCCGGTGCCGCCGACGCGATCCTGTCCGCGCTCGAAGCGCACGGCTTTGCCTGGGACGGCGCGCCGCTCTGCCAGAGCAGGCGCAGCGCACGCTACCAGGCGGCACTCGATTCGCTGCAGACGGCGGGGTACACCTATGCCTGCGCCTGCTCACGCCGCGAAATCGCCGACAGCCTTGCCGGAACGGACAACACGCCAATCTATCCTGGCACCTGCCGCCACGGCCTCGCGCCGGGCAAAACGGCGCGCGCCGTACGCGTCCTGGTCGGCGAGGCTTGCATCGAATTTGACGACGCGATACAGGGGCTTATTGGCCAGGACCTCGCGCGCGAAACCGGCGATTTTGTCTTGCACCGCGCCGACGGGTTTTTCGCCTACCAGCTTGCGGTGGTGGTCGATGACGCCGAACAAGGCATTACCGATGTGGTGCGCGGCGCCGACCTCCTTGACTCGACGCCACGGCAGATTTTTTTGCAGCACTTGCTCGGCTTGCCGACGCCGCGCTACGCCCACCTGCCGCTCGCCCTGAATGCCGCCGGCGAGAAACTGTCCAAACAGACGCACGCGGCGGCGCTCGACAACCAGCGGCCCTCAGCCAATCTCAGCGCCGCACTGGTTTTCCTTGGGCAGCCGGCGCCGGCCGCGTTGGCCTCAGCAAGTGTCGGCGCGGTATGGGATTGGGCGTTGGCAAACTGGAACCTGGAGCACGTGCCAAAAAACAATGTCGTTGCCGCAGACTTTTGATTGGGCCGGCATCAACGAACCGCACTTCGCCCGACTAACACACCGACAACCACCCGGGGAATACTTGACCGCCATGACACTGCCCAGTGAAGTTTCGTTTCTCGACACCGCCGGCCGGCTGCTGCTGGTGATTTCATTTCTTGTCGCCGGACTTGGCAATCTCACACGCGAGCGCGTTCTCGACCACGTTGCGCGCATGGCCGCCAACGGCATGCCCATGGCAAACACCGCGTTCTGGTGCGGCATCATCCTGCAATTTACCGGTTGCGCCCTGCTGCTCGCCGGCTGGCACGCCGACATCGGTGCGCTGTGCCTGATCGCGTTCACCGTCACGGCAACGGCCATTTTTCACCGCTTCTGGCGGGTTGCCGATCCGCTGAAGCGCAATATCGGCCGCCTGATGTTCCTCAACAACATCGCCATCACCGGCGGACTGCTGTTGCTTCTGGTCAATATGCAAAAGGGCTGATGGCTGGAAACCCTTGCAGGGCAAGGCTTTCCAGCCGGTTCACACAATGCGCGGCTCAGGACTTGCGTCGCGGCGGCAGCATCACGGTGGCAAGGGCGGCAAGCACCAGCACCAGGGCGGCGAAATCCTGCCAGTGCGGCTTTTCGTCCAGCAGGACCATGCCGCTGAACACCCCCACCACCGGTGTCATCAGGTTCGACAGCGATGAAACACCGACCGGCGCGATGAGCGCAATCTTGACAAACGCCCAGTAGCAAAAAATAAAGCCGATGAGCATGTTGTAGATGGTGCCCGCGAGCGGCCATGGCGAGAGCAGGCGCAGGTCGAAACTGCCCGGCTCTATGAACACCGCGCCAAGCACGACGGGTACGGCACCGATGAGCATCTGCCATGCAATATAAGGCGTGGTGTGCATGTCCACCGGCCAGCGTTTCATCACCACCACGCCCAGCGCCCAGATAATCGCCGCACTGATCATCAACAAGGCGCCCAGCGGGGCGCGTTCGAGCGCGGCAAATTCGGTGGAAAACAACAGCAACATCCCCCCCATACCCAGCGCCACGCCGGTGATGCGGCGGCGCGTGAGTTTTTCGCCGAGCAGCCAGGCCGAGAACAGCACGCCCCACACCGGCATGGTGTAGGCAAGAATTGCCGCGCGGCCCGAGGCCATCATCGGAATGGCGTAAACGGCGAGGATATTCCAGCAACTCATGTTAAGCACCGCGATCACGATCAAGCGCTCCCATTGCCCAGTCGGCACGCGCATGCTTTGCCCGCTGCGCCAGGAAATGAGGAACATGCCGGCCACGCCGGCGAAAAAGCACCAGCTGCGAAAATGCAGCGGCGCGATTTCGACCAGGGTGATTTTCAGGATCGGCCAGTTGATGCCCCAAAGGAAGGTCAACAGGACAAGCAGGCCGATGGCCTCGCGCGGAAACGTGGTGTGGCTGCTCATCGTTTTGCGCCCTCGGCTGGTGCGGCCTGTTCCGCCGCGCCACCGGTGTTTTTCGGCCGCAGCACGATGTAAAGCGCGGCCATCACCAACAGCAGTGCGGCGTAGTCCTGCCATTGCGGTGTTTCACCCAACACCAGCATGCCCGAAAACACACCCACCGGGGCGACGCCCAGAATGGCCAATGACGCCAGGCCGGCCGGGGCTACGGCGATCAGCCTGACCCAGGCCCAGTGGCAAAAAATGAAGGCGATAAAAATGTTGTAGGCAAGTCCGGTGAGGGCCGGAATGGAAACCGCGTGCAGGCTGTCGGCATTGAACAACAACGCGCCAACCAGCATGGGCAGCCCGCCGAGGGAGAACTGCCATGCCGTGAACGCCGTGGCCGGCATGCGCACCGGCCAGCGTTTCATGATGATGGTGCCCACCGCCCATGACAGCGCGGCGCCCAGCATGGCAAGGGTGCCGATGGGCGCCGCTTGCACCTGGGCGATTTCACTGGAGAAGAGCAGCGCCAGGGCCACCATGCCCAGGGCGAGGCCGGCCGCGTGCCGGGCCGTGATGCGCTCGCCCAGCATCCAGGCGCCGAACAGCACCGCCCACAAAGGCATGGTAAAGCCCAGGATCGCCGCCCGCCCGGAATTGAGCAGGCTCACACCGTAGGCGCCGAGCAGGTGCCAGCCGGTGATATTGAACAGCGCACATAACAGCAATGCCGGCCAGGCGCCGCGCGGCACGGCCAGCGACTGGCGCGAGGCAATGGCGATGGCAAACAAGCCGGTGGCGCCGCCGTAGACACAGGCGGCGCGAAAACTAAGGACCGGAATTTCGTTGACCGCGAGCTTGATCATCGGCCAGTTCAGGCCCCAGAACAGGTTGAGCCCGACAATCAGCCAGAGCGCGTGGCGCGACAGGCTTTGTGACGATGCCTGTGAATTCATGCGAACCCGCCCATGCCAAACTGCGCGTCCGCAGTTATGGCGGGGGCGGGGGCGGCGCGCGTGGCGTGCGCTGCGCTACGCAAGCAGCGGCTCTAGCGCCAGGCGCAGCGCAGCGGGCAATGCGGCGGGCCGGCTACTCGCGCGCTCGACATAGACGTGCATAAAATGCCCCTGTGCGGCCGCGACGGCCTCGTCGTTGCGGAACAATCCGATTTCATAGCGCACGCTGCTGGTACCCAGTTTTGCCACGCGCAATCCGGCATGCACCACGTCGGGAAAACTCACCGGGCTGAAGTACTGGCAGTGCGTCTCCACCACCAGACCGATGACCGGACTTTGCTCGATGTCGAGCACGCCGCGCGCGATGAGGTACTGGTTCACCACCGTGTCGAACCAGGAGTAATAGACGACATTGTTTACGTGCCGGTAGGCATCGTTGTCCATCCAGCGCGTGGTAATGGCGTGAAAGTGCCGGTAATCGGCGCGAACATGGGGTTGGGGACGGGACATGACAAAACTGGCCGCAGAACAAGGCGCGAAGCATACCCGAATTTTTCTCGCCTACCCGCGCCGCACGCCGCCGCTCGACAACCTGCGCCACTGCGGGGCCTTTGCTATTTTAAAATTTCCGCCTCGCGCAGGTAGCGCTGCACGCCCGGATGAATCAAGTCCGGACGCAAGGCCGCGGCCACGGTATTGACCGCCGTCGTTTCTTTTGCCTGCGCAAGCCGCGCGGCGATGGCGCCTTCGCCCCGGTGCAGCGCACGTGCAAAACGGTAGGCACATTCCTCCGGCCAGTTGGCGCGGGCGATGACAAAAGCCCACGACCCAACCGAAGCGATGGCCGTCGTTTGGCCCGGATAATTTCCGGCAGGAACGCTGAGCGGCTTGAGCAGGCTGTGCTTGTTGATTATCTGTTTTGCCTGTGCGGCATCGGGCACAATAAAGCGCGCGCCGCCGGGGCTGCTAGCCACGGTGGTAAAACCGGGCCAGCCCAGTCCGCCACCCCACAGCGCGGCAACGCGCCCGTCGGCCACCATCGCCGGACCGTCGCCGGCGCGCTCGAGGTACACCGCCTGGAAATCCCGGTTCATGTCGAGGCCCAATCCGTCAAGCACGTAGCGTGCGAGAATCACCAGGCCCGAACCCTTTGCGCCAAACGCCACCGGTTTACCCAGCAAGTCGTTGATGCTGCGTGCCGCACTGTCCGCGCGCGTCACGAACATGCCCGGTGACGAATACATTGCCGCGGCAATGCGCACATCGGCCCGTGGCCGGCCGATGCCGTTCACCGCCTCGTACAGCGGCTCGCCGGTCACCAGCGCGATATCCAGCTCGCCCGCTTCAATGAGAGGAATATTTTCGGTGCTGCCCTTGGTGTTGCGCGTCTGCACCGAAAGTGTCGTATCGGTTTCATTGATCGTGTCAGCAAGTGCGGCGCCGTAGAGCGGGAAACCCCCGCCCGGGGTAGCCGTTCCCAGGGTGATCAGCGTTTTTTCCTCAGTCATGCTCAAGTCCTTATGCAAGTTTGCATCCGCCTTGCCGGCACGGGTGTTGTGACTCAGTTGCGCACCACGATCGCCACACCCAATGCCGCGAGTGCGAGCCCGAGCAAGGCCTGCGTCGTGAGCGTCTCGCCAAAAACCAGCCAGGCCATGATTGCGGTCACCGGCGGCGTAAGGTACATCAGGCTGGCAACTTTGGTAACCGCGCCGCGCCGGATGAGCAGGGTAAGCAGTGAAATCGCGCCGATCGAAAGCACCAGCACCAGCCAGGCGAGCGTAAGCAGCAGCTCAGGCGACCAGCGCACCTCGCGCGTCTCGAACAACAGAGCAAAGGGTGCAAGCGCAATACCTGCCGCGACAAACTGGATCACCGACCCGGTGCGCAGGTCAAACGGGCCGCAAAATTTCTTCTGGTACAGGGTGCCCAATGTAATGCCGGTGAGAGCCACCAGCGCGAAACCGGCGCTGACCGGGGTAACACCGGACAAGCTGAGGTTTTGCGTGACCACCAGCGCAACTCCCGCCAAACCAAGCGCAAGTCCCGCCCATTGCCGCAGCGAGACCCGCTCACCGAGCAACGGCGCCGCGACAAAGGCAGTGAGCACAGGTTGCAGGCCGACGATCAGTGCGATCAACCCGGCTGACATGCCGTTATGGATGGCGGCAAACACGCCGGCGAGGTAACACCCCTGGATGAGGATGCCGGCAACACCGATGTGGACCGCCTGGCGCGGTGTCGCCGGCCAGGGCGCGCGCCATAGCAAGGCAATCGGCAACATCAACGCCACGACCACGGCAAAACGCAGCAACAAGAAGGTTGCCGGCTCGACGTAAGCCAAACCCAACTTGCCGCCGATGAAACCGCTCGCCCAGAGCACCACAAAGGTCCCAGGCATCAGCGTGACCCAGATACCAGCTTGTGCCTTCAGTGTCTTTTCAGTCATATCGGGGCATATTTTGATTGTAAGCGCCTGCTAACTATTTTTTGTATTATAAACAATGCATTATTCTATATTTTAGGAATATTTCGGAAAATAAAACCCGGATCGGAAAAATCTGGTCATCGCATTGCAAGAAAAAGTTAAGTAATTGAATTTTATATATTTTACGACTCATTGTTAAATTTTATGCTGCACTGCGCAAATATTTCTTGACATGGTTTGTTTTGTCGGTAGAATTTGAGTTGTTGCAGCGCAATATCTATCGACTAACCCAGTAACAAGAGCCTAGACAATGCAGTCCGGGCTCACAGACAAGGAGAATTAACATGTATGTGACCCCTGAACAAATCGTCGCCACGAACAAAGCCGGCGTTGACGCCTTCCTGAACCTGGCTTACACCCAGTTTGCCGCGTTCGAGAAACTCTCGGCGCTGAACTTCAACGCCACCAAAGCCGCTTTCGAAGACAGCGTGGGCATCGCCAAGGCGATCACCGGCGTCAAGGACGTGCAAGAACTGATGAACCTCAACGCTTCGATCGCCCAACCGGCGATGGAAAAAGCGCTGGCCTACTCGCGCAATGTCTACGAAGTCACTTCGGCGACCCAGGGCGAGTTCACCAAGGCCGTTGAAGGCCAGGCTTCCGGTTTCAACAAAGGCGTAGCCGGCATGCTGGACAAGGTTGCCCAGAACGCGCCGGCCGGTTCGGATGTGGCTGTTGCCGCTGTGAAATCGGCCCTGGCCGCCGCCAACACCGCCTATGACAGCATGACCAAGGCTGCCAAGCAGGCGACCGAGATGGCGCAGACCAACTTCGCCACCGCAACCGCTGCCGCAACCAACGCCGTTGCAAGCAAAACGACGGCGAAGAAAAAAGCCTAAGCTTTTTCTCCGCAGTACATTAAAAAGCCCCGCGTAAGCGGGGCTTTTTTTATGGCCAACGCGCCAATGTGCCGCAGCGGTACCCGCTCCGGCACCGCCGCTCAATCGATCGCCTTGACGCCGGCTTCTTCCCAAATGCCTTTGACCGCCTCCACGCCCATCTTGATATCCGACATGGCAAGCGCCACCTCGCCCGGTTTGCCCCGCACACCCAGTTCGATATGGCGCCGCGTTCCATCCTCGCCCATATGCGGCAGGCTGAACACCTTTAGCCCGGAATAGCGCGACTCGATATCCTGCATCAGCGGCGTCAGCGTGCTTTCGGCCGACTCGTACACAATGATTGACGCCTCAGCCTCCGGCTCGGCGTTGAACAGGTGCGCGTAACGCGTATCGAGCACCCACTCCACCATCGGCCAGGCCATAACCGGGAATCCAGGCACAAAGTGATGGTCACCGATGGAGAATCCGGGGATGCGGTTGTACGGATTGGGAATGATGGAGGAGCCAATGGGAAACTCACCCATCTTCAGGCGAAACGGCGTGGTCTCGCCGCCAAACCGCGCACGGATCTCGGTTTCGGCATCGGGGTGAAGCCCGATTTCCACACCCGCGGCCGCGGCGGCGCATTGGCGCGTGTGGTCATCCGGCGTCGCGCCGATGCCGCCGAAACTGAACACGACATCGCCTGCCCCCAGGGTGCGTTTCAACGTAGCCGTTATACGCTCCGGACTGTCACCGATATATTCACACCACGCGAGTTTGAGCCCGCGCGCGCCAAGTATGGCGATGAGTTGCGCAAGGTGCTTGTCCTGGCGCTTGCCGCGCATGATTTCGTCGCCGATGATTATTCCGCCAAAATTCATATTTATTCTTTCAATAATAAAAATGTGTGAAGAGCTCGCGTCGCCGTCTGTTTAGACCTGCGCCGCGACGCCTTCGATCGGACCGGTGCGAAGTTGCGCCAGGCGGTCGAGGCAATAGTGGATGAAAACCAGTCCGGCGTAGACCGGGGCAAAAAAACCGAGTATCGGTACGTGGCTAACCAGTGAAAGCAGGATGCCAAGAATGAACAGCGACCCGCGGTTGCGGCTGATGACTGTGTCCATCTCGGCATCGCTCGCGTGTTCGGCCAGCGCATCGTAACGGAATACGCGCTGGTTGAGGTAGGCAAAAAGCAGTATGGGCAGGATGGGCCACAACAGCGGCAGCAGCCACAGCGGCAGGGTGAGCAACGCCAGCACCGCAAGAATGAGCAGCGCGGCGACACTGTTCCACACCGATCCGGCAATGCCGCCGCCGTTGTGGCGAACGAGGCCGGGGTAGTCGCGTTCAGCCACGTGGTTGACCATCGCCGGCATGGCAAACACGCCGATGATCAGCACCGCGGTGATCAGCACGGCCGGGATAAACAGCAGCGCCAGCACGATCCAGGCAAGGTAGTGCAAACCAATGGCGGAAAACGACCAGGTCGTGACGATCAATTCGATGCCCGGCGCGGTACGCACCAGTTCGACCAGCCAGGACAGGGTCTGCGCCCAGAACAGCATCGCCAGACCGGCCCAGATCGCCAGCGCAAGCAGCACCGGCCAGATCATCAGGAACAGCATTCTCGGGTGCAACAGGCTGATCAAGGCCCTGGTCAGGGCGCGCGCAATCGGGTTCATTGATGCGCATTTTATACCGCGCAGTCGATACCCCGCGCCGTGGCAAGCGCCCCTCGCGTACGGGCCTACAGCCCACCCCTTCCTCAAGTGCGGGTTGCAGTCGCGGGTTGCAGTCGCGGGTTGCAGTCGCGACTGGCAGGCGCGCCTAGCGTTCGCGTCCCGCTTCGTGCAGCGTTTTTTGCAACGGGGACAACAGGTAGCTGATCACCGTGCGTGTGCCCAGGTGGATTTCGGCGCTCAGTTGCATGCCCGGGGAGATGCGAAATTCCATCCCATCCGAAACGAGCACCGGCACGCGCAAGGCCACCAGCGTACGGAAACCCGTCGGCGGCAACATGTGCCCCAGTTCACGCTTTTTTTCACGATTTGCCGCCTCCGGCAGGTCACTGGCATCCGGACTGACATGCCTGACCTCCCCCTCGGCCAGGCCGTACTTTTGGAACGGATAGGCGGCAAGTTTTATTTTTACTTTTTGTCCGGCACGCACCAGTCCGGCGTCTTCGTTGCTTACCCAGATTTCGCACTGCATCGGATCGTCCAGCGGCACCAGCGTCATGACCACGGTACCCGGTCCAACGACACTGCCTACGGTGTGGGTGGCAAGGTCCTTGACGGTGCCGTCCAGCGGCGCCCTGAGTTCAAGCAGCTCATGACGTTGCGTCAACTTGTCGAGTTCCTGCTGCATGCGATGCTGCTGCGCCTGGGCTTCCACACGTTCGTTGTGAAGCTGCTGGCGATAAGCCGAAGTGATCTGGGCAGAGCGCTTTTTGCTTTGCTCGATAGTCGTTGTAAGGCTTTCAATATTGTGCTCCTGCGCCTTGAGGTCCTGCTCTTTCTCGATACGCTCACGCTGCTTGTCAAGGTAGAGCATGCGTCCGGCGAAACCGTCCCGCGTCAGCTTGTCGTAGGCCCGCTCCTGTTCGCTGTAGATCGGCATTATTCGCCTCAGCTTGGTCTCCAACGCCTGGCCGCTGCGCAAATCCTGTTGCGCTTTTGCAAGCACCGCCTGCTCCGCATCCAGCGCATCCAGATAGGCCTGGCGGCGCGCGCCATACTGCGCCTTCACCTGCGCATGCAAGGCAGGCGAATCGCCGGGCAATAGCTTTAACGGCCCGCCGGCAAGCTCTGCGTCAATACGGCGCAACTGCAAATCCTTGAGACCCAGGTCATTCTGCAACTGGCGCAGATCTGCCGCTGTTGCGCGGGCATCCATACGGGCAAGAACCTGTCCTTGTCTCACCACACCGCCCTCCCTGACCAAGAGCTCCCGTACGATGCCCGGATCCGAGGGCTGAACAATTTGCAGGTAGCTAAGGGGGACAACGCGCCCCTGCGCCACGGCAATGATATCCAGGCGCGCGAAAAAGGCCCAAAACAGGAGTGTCCCAAGCAACAGCAACAGCAGGCAGAGGACGATGCGCGGCATTGGCGACGGCGGCGTCCTCTGCAGGCGCAATATATCGGGAGAAAATGCGGCGGCCTGATCATCGCCCGCTTCCCGTGCGCCCTGATTACTCACGCACCGCCCCCCCTAGCGTGCAGACCGAGTCGAACTTCAAACTGGCGGGCAACTTGTGGGCAATGAAAAGAATACTCATGCCGCCCTTAAGGCGGCTCACAGTACGTCCGATTTGCTCGGAGGTTTCGATGTCAAGATTGCTCCCCGCCTCATCGAAAATAAGCACCCGCGGCTTTCTCAGCAACGCCCGGGCGATCGCCAGGCGTTGTTTCTGTCCGCCGGAGAGTCCGACACCGTGCTCCCCGACGCGCGTCTGGTAACCCTCGGGAAGTTGCTCGATGTAGTCGTGAATCTCAGCCAGCTTGCAGGCGCGAGCCATGTCCTCCATACCCGCATGCGGATCCGCGCTCAGGAGATTGTCGTGCAAGGTACCCGAAAACAGCACCGTATCCTGCAGGACTACGCCAAAATGCGCGCGCAATTCGCTCACCGGCATGTTGCGGGTATCACAGCCGTTCACAAGAATCCTGCCGTCAGTCGGCATACACGTGCCCAGCAGCAGCCGCGCCAATGTACTCTTGCCGCTGCCCGAGGGGCCCATCAATGCAACACACTCCCCGGGGCCGAGACGGAAATTGAAATCACGGTACAGATAGGGAAGATTCTCGGCATGTCGAAAGCTGACATCCGAAAATTGAATGGTTGTGTTGTCGGATGGAGGACGGGTCGGCACCAACGAATCGGGCTCGGGTGGCGCGTTCATCACATCCCCAAGGCGTTGCACTGCGACCGCCGCCTGCTGGAATTCCTGCCATAAGCCGCTCAGGCGCAAAAGCGGCTGGGCAAGACGGGCGGAGAACATCTGGAATGCAACCAACATGCCAATGGTGAAGCCTTCGTTCTGCATTACCATCCACGCGCCCAGAACCAGAACCGCCAGAGTCAGCATCTGCTCGATGAAGTTTGCGCACACGCCATAGGCATTGGTGATTTGGCGGGTACTGAAGCCGGCGGCGAGATAGCCGGCGAGAAAGTCGTTGTACTTCACCTTTAGTTGCGGCTCCATTTGCAGCGCCTTGACCGTCTCAATTCCGGCGATATGTTCGGTGACAAATGCCTGATTGCGCGCTCCGGCGAGAAACTGGCGGTTCAACCGGGTGCGTATCGCCGGCACGATCGCCAGGCTGAGCAGTACGACCAATGACAGTGCGGCGATGACCACCAGCGACAACAACCAGCTGTACCAGAACATGATGGCGATGAAGACCAGCATAAAAGGCAGGTCAAGCAGCAGCGTGACGGCTGCACCGCTGACAAACTCGCGTATCGTATCGACGCCCTGCAGTCTTGCGACGACAGTACCGGTCGGACGCTGGTCAAAATAACGGGTTGGCAACGCCATCAGGTGTGCGAACACACGGGAACCGAGCACCGCGTCCACGCGATTGCCGGTATGAAGTACGAGGTATTGCCTTATCCAACTCAATGCCGCCGAGAACAACATGAAAATGAACAGGGCAATCGCTACCACGATCAGCGTATTTGACGTCTGGTGCACAACCACCCTGTCAATAATCACCTGCGTGCACAGCGGCACCGCCAACGCCATCAACTGGACAGCAAGCGAAGCGGCCAGCACATCGCGCCAGATGCGCCTGTGCTTGAGCAATTCCGGAACAAACCAAGAGAAACCGAATGAGGGTCGCCCCTTTTGGTTGTCATTGTCGGGCTCCCGTCCGGCACGGGCGAAACGGACAACCTCCCCGTTGAACGCCCTGCTAAATTCAGCAACCGGTTTGATTGACGCGGTTTCACCCAAGGCATTCAGCAGCGTCACTCCTGACTCCCCGGCCGCGACTACCAGCTCTATGCCACAAGTAGGAGTGGCGGCTTGGTCATCTGCCGAAACGAGCGCAAAACAGGGAAGTTGCCCCGCCAGCAGGGTGTCAGTCTGCTCGGCCGCAAGCTCTGCCTTAAGTCCGAGTGCGGTTGCGGCAAGAACCAGGCTGTCTGCCGTATAGGGAGGGGAAAAACGCCGACGGACGCGTTCAAGATCAACCGCCAAGCCCTCGAGCTTGCACGCGCAGCCCAAGGACCAGAGAAAATCTTCGGTCGACAGTATTTGCTTCGCCCTCACGCAAGCCCTCCCTTGACGCGCGTGGTTTGTTACGAATGCAGCCAGTAGAGAAAATCCTACACCCAGCGGGCGAAACGGCCTATTAGGCCAAAAGGCCTATTTAACCCACCAATAGAAGTGCGGAGTAACGCGAGATATCGGATGAACGCACCGGAGCCCGGCGGGAACTAGCCGATCGCTGCGGTCTTGACCGGTACGGTCGGTGCCGGCTGCTGGGCGCGCTGTGCCGTCACCAGAAGGCGCTGGTGCTCAGCCATTACTTTTTGCGCGTACTGACTTGACGAGTCGTCAAGCGCGCCGGCGTAGTACTGCAACGCCGACTCCACGCTGCCGGTGCGCCGGATGTACTCCTTAAGGATGCGTGATCCGACCATGATGTTGGTCATCGGGTCGAGTACCGCATCCTTGCCCCCGTGTGCTTCGAGCTTGTCCTGGTGATACTTGGGTATGACCTGCATCAAGCCCTTGGCGCCCACGACACTCTCGGCGATGGGGTTGAAACGCGATTCGATTGCCATGACCGCCAGTATCAGCAACGGATCAACGCCGGTTTTGCCGCCCGCCTCGTGCGCCGCACCGACCAATTGCTCGGTAGCGTCTATGGAGACCTTGTATTTGCGCGAGAGGTAGGTGGCGAGCGCCTTTTGGCGCGGGTTGCTCACCTCATCAGCCGGTTCAAACAGGGAAATCCCGTCATAGCGAATGGTGCCAAATGCGGGTGCCGAGTTGCGCGCCTTGGCATCGGGCAGCAAACTCCCGCCCTGGGTGAGAATCACCAGAAGAGATGCCAATCCGACCAAGGCCAAGCCATTGTGTAGTGCAGCGACGATAATGCCATTGGCCGATTTCGTCAGCTGTTTCAACGCGGTTATGTTCATAGCATTGACCTCCAAACTTAACTGCCTGCATCAGGCGACATAATCTTTTTTAAAATCAAGTTACAAGAGTCCACAGCAGGGTCTAAACCCGGCAAAGAAACCCGCCATTCTTGATTATTGGTCCCAGCCTGCATTTACTTAGCCGCAGGTCCAGTGCTGCTCAGGTTGTCGTACTCGGGTCCCTCGCCGGGCACCCAGTTTCGCAACGCATCAAAGCAAGCAAAACAGATGTGATCTAAAGAAACGTTATTATAATGAAACGGTTAGCTTAGGTCAAGCCACCAATAACGCCTCACATGCCAAATTGTTGCTTTGCAACAATAATTTATCGAAAGCTTTAAAAACTATAAAAACCCCGGCTGGACCTACCGAGCACCTGATAAGATATCTGTGCTCGGTAGGCCAGCCGGGCAATCACCCTTGTAGTACGACGAATGTCTGCGGATCAGCCGGTGCCGAAACATCGGCTGTCCGCAGTTCATTCGCATCCCGCTTAAGGCCGGGAGCCGGTAGGAAACGGCCATGCTGCTGCCGGATTCAGGGCAGTTTTCACCCCTGGCGTTGCCGCGGTGGACGGTGCTATGTGAGCCATCGTCCGAACCATCGGCACCGCCGCCTTCGCAGCTGGCTTTTTTGCCGGCTTCTTCGCCGCTATCTTTTTTTTCTTGGCTGGCTTTTTAGCCGCCTTTTTTTTTGCGGGCTTCTTCTTTACCGCTTTTTTTTTGGCTGGTTTCTTTTTACTAGCCTTTTTTTTTGCGGGTTTTTTCTTTGCAGCCTTTTTCTTTGCAGCTTTTTTGGCTGGCTTTTTCTTAGCAGCTTTTTTCGCGGGTTTTTTCTTGGTAGCCATAGTAAAACTCCTTCTAAAGGTTAAAGGAACAACACAAATTAGCCCGTCCGAACTGGCCCGGACTATCCAACAGCCGGGAAAAACCCGGACATGCTGAATTCTTTGCCGCCACTGCCACTTCCCAAAAGATCCTGGTAAAGCGTGTCCGGATCAAGTTCGATCCCCGACCCCCAGACCACAGTCGCCACCTCCGGATCCACACTTGCCTGGCAAAACTGTTCGATATCGCGCCATCCCTTGAACGCCGCGATCTCAAGCAAATTGCCCAGATAAACACTTCCTTCGAGCCCATCCTCGAACCGCAACCACAGGCGGTAATCCCTGGAGGCCCGGCAATCGGTGATGCGATGCGTGACTGCCTGCATTTACCCTCTCTCGCGAACCGTGCGGACTATTCCCAACTTAGCGCACCCCCGGTTTGGTACTCAATCACCCGCGTCTCGAAGAAGTTGCGCTCCTTCTTCAGGTCAATCATCTCGCTCATCCACGGGAACGGATTGTTCGCCCCCGGATACATCTGGTCGATGCCGATCTGCTGGCAGCGGCGATTGGCGATATAGCGCAGATATTCCTTGAACATCGGCGCATTGAGTCCCAATACCCCGCGCGGCATGGTGTCCTCGGCGTAGCGATACTCCAGCTCAACTGCTTTTTGCATGATCGCCTGGATCTCCTCGCGAAACTGCGCCGTCCAGAGATGCGGGTTCTCCATCTTGATCTGGTTGATGAGGTCAATACCAAAATTGCAGTGCATTGACTCATCACGCAGAATGTACTGGTACTGCTCCGCAGCGCCGGTCATTTTGTTCTGGCGGCCCATCGCCAGAATCTGCGTAAAGCCGACATAGAAGAACAGGCCTTCCATGACGCATGCAAAGACGATCATGCTCTTGAGGAGTTGCTGATCAGCCTCCGGTGTGCCGGTCTTGAAGGTCGGATTGGTCAGCACATCAATAAACGGAATCAGGAACTCGTCCTTTTCCCTGATGCTGGTTACCTCGTGATACGCGTTGAAAATCTCGCCCTCGTCAAGCCCGAGGCTTTCGACGATGTACTGATAGGCGTGGGTGTGGATGGCCTCTTCAAACGCCTGGCGCAGCAGGTACTGGCGGCACTCCGGTGCGGTGATGTGACGATAGGTCCCGAGCACGATATTGTTTGCAGCCAGCGAGTCGGCCGTGACAAAAAAGCCCAGGTTGCGCTTGATGATACGGCGCTCATCCTCGGTCAGGGCATTCGGGTCTTTCCAGGTCGCGATATCGCGACTCATGTTTATTTCCTGCGGCATCCAGTGGTTGGCGCAGGCGGAGAGATACTTGTCCCAAGCCCATTTGTACTTGAACGGCACCAGTTGATTGACATCGGTGCTGCCATTAATTACCCGCTTGTCCTCGGCCCTGATGCGGCGCGCCGTGCTCACCGCCGCCTCCAGCTCCCTCGGGGTTTGGGCCGGAGCGGGCGACGCGGGCATGAAACCGGCGGACGGTTGCATCCCAAGCGCGGCCATCGGCTGCAGGCCGGGCATGGATTTCACATCATCGTCAAAACTCAGCATGGTCTATGCCTCCGTGTCTTGTTGCTGCATCAGGCGCACGTGTGTATTCAATACCGGCATCATTGACAGGCCTCGCACTCGGGATCGTCAATGGCGCAGAATTTGACTGCGGCATCGGCGGCGGCAGTCGCAGCCATCGCGCTTTCGACCCCGCCCTCGGGCACGGCGTTCAACTGTCCCGCCTTGACAGTCGAGCGCTCCGCATGGGTGGCCCCCATGGAACGCAGGTAATAGGTTGTCTTCAGGCCGCGCTGCCAGGCAAGCTTGTAGGTATCATCCAGTTTCTTGCCCGAGGGCGCGCCGATGTAAAGATTGAGCGACTGCGCCTGGTCAATCCACTTCTGGCGCCGCCCTGCCGCCTCAACCAGCCAGGACGGATCGACTTCAAACGCCGTTGCATACAAGCGGCGCAGCTCTGCCGGAGCCCGGTCAATCTTGGCCAGGTTGCCGTCAAAATACTTCAGGTCGGCAATCATCACCTCGTCCCACAGGCCAGCCTTCTTAAGATCAGCAACCAGGTACTCGTTGACCACCGTGAACTCGCCCGAAAGGTTCGATTTCACATAAAGATTCTGGTAGGTGGGCTCTATCGAGGCTGACACGCCGATGATGTTCGATATGGTGGCTGTCGGCGCAATGGCGAGGCAGTTGGAATTGCGCATACCATGTCGCTTGATGCGTTCGCGCAAGGCCTTCCAGTCCATGCTTTCGGACATGTTGATGTCGACGTAACCGCCGCGTTCATCGCGCAGCAGATTGAGCGAATCCTGCGGAAGAATGCCGCGATCCCACAACGACCCCTTGTAAGAGGCATAGCGGCCGCGCTCTTCGGCGATTTCGGTCGACGCCCAGTAGGCGTAGTAGGCAACCGATTCCATCGACTGGTCGGCAAACTGCACCGCCTCCTCGGAGGCATACGGAATGCGCAAGGAGTGCAGGCAATCCTGGAAACCCATGATGCCCATGCCCACCGGACGGTGGCGCAGGTTTGAATTGCGCGCTTTTTCCACGGCGTAGTAGTTGATGTCGATCACGTTATCGAGCATGCGCATCGCCGTTGAGACGGTTTTCTTGAGCTTGACCTGGTCGACCTTGCCGTCCTTGAGGTGCGCCACCATGTTAATCGAGCCGAGGTTGCAAACCGCGATCTCGTTTTCATTGGTGTTAAGCGTGATCTCGGTGCACAGATTGGAGCTGTGGACGACGCCGATATGCTGCTGGGGCGAACGGATATTGCACGGATCCTTGAACGTGACCCAAGGATGCCCGGTCTCGAACAGCATGGAGAGCATCTTGCGCCACAGCTGTACTGCTGGCACCTTCTTGAACAACTTCATTTCGCCCCTGGCGACCTTGTCTTCATAACCAACGTAGGCTTTTTCGAAAGCCTTGCCATAGGTGTCATGCAGGTCCGGCGCATCAGAGGGCGAGAAAAGCGTCCAATCCTGATTTTCCATGACCCGTTTCATGAACAGGTCGGGAATCCAGTTGGCGGTATTCATGTCATGCGTACGGCGGCGGTCGTCGCCGGTGTTCTTGCGCAACTCGAGGAATTCCTCGATGTCCAGGTGCCAGGTTTCAAGGTAAGAGCAGACCGCGCCCTTTCTCTTGCCGCCTTGGTTGACCGCGACAGCGGTGTCGTTTACCACCTTGAGGAAGGGAACGACCCCCTGGCTCTTACCGTTGGTCCCCTTGATGTGGCTGCCAAGGGCGCGCACCGGCGTCCAGTCATTGCCCAAGCCGCCCGCGTACTTGGCCAGCAAGGCGTTTTCCTTGATCGCCTCGTAGATACCGTCCAGATCGTCCGACACCGTCGTCAGATAACAGGACGAAAGCTGCGACCGGTTTGTGCCCGAATTGAACAGCGTCGGGGTCGAACTCATGAAGTCAAACGAAGACAGTACATTGTAAAACTCGATGGCCCGCGCCTCTCGATCGATCTCCCCAAGCGCGAGGCCCATCGCCACACGCATGAAAAAGATCTGCGGAAGTTCGATGCGCCTGTCGCTGACGTGCAGGAAATAGCGGTCGTATAGCGTCTGCAAGCCAAGGTAGCCGAATTGCAGGTCACGACTCGCGTCCAGCGCCTTGCCCAGTTTCTTGGCATCGAAGGTGCCCAGCCTGGGGTCGAGCAATTCCGCCTTTATACCCATCTTGATGAACTGCGGCAGATACTCGGCATAACGCTTTTTCATTTCCGCCTGGGAAACATCCTCTCCAAGCACCTCATGACGAATGGTGTTCAGCAGGAGTCGCGAGGTGACATAGCTGTAAGCCGGGTCCTTTTCAATCAGGGCGCGCGAGGACAGCACCGCCGACTTACGCACTTCGTCCATCGGAACGCCGTCATACAGGTTCTTCAGCGTTTCCTGGAGTATGTGGCTGGCATCGACCGCGGCACCCAGTCCCTCGCAGGCCGATTGCACCAGGCCGGTAAGGCGATCCATGTCGAGCGGACGCTTCTGGCCGTGCTCGAGCACGTTTATCCGCGATTCAGTGGTGGGTTTGTGCTGCGCTTTTTCCTGGGCGCGCGCCTTGGAGCGTTGTTCGCGATACAGGACATAGGCCCGAGCGACTTCATGTTCGCCCGAGCGCATCAAGGACAACTCTACCTGATCCTGGATGTCTTCAATATGGAAGGTCCCGCCTGCGGGCTGGCGGCGCACCAAGGCGCTGACGACGCCTTCGGTCATATTCACAACCAGTTCGCGGACACGGGCCGAAGCCGCGCCTTGTCCGCCGTTGATGGCGAGAAAAGCCTTGGTTACGGCAACCGAAATTTTGCCCGGCTCAAAGCCGACCACGGCGCCATTGCGGCGAATAACTTTGTACTGCGAGAACGGGGACTGCAGACCGGTAGAGTCAAGTGGGAGACTCGTGCCCGAGGCAGGAGTGGGTGTTGCGACATCAGCAGCAATTTGCATACGCGGTCTCCTCTTTTCCTAGCGCTTGTGACTCATTAGAAGCTGGGGATGAACACCGCACACTGCCCGACAGCCCCGTTGCTAGCCGAACGTTTGCTCGCGCCACACTCCCCGCGAACCACAATATATAGTATCTCACCAAGACCTTGCAACTAATTCTAGTGGTGGAATTATGTATATGCAAGGTTTTTTTGTGGATAGGCTGTGGACAGCGTGTGAATTGAACAGGGGAATCGGCGAAGCCGATGGCACGCCGGGGCTGCGGCACGGCAACACAAAAGAAAGGGGGAGCGCCACACAGTTGTGTGGCACGTTGGCGCGCCCTAAGTGTCGGACAATGCGCGACGGTAACGCGGCCAGTCAAATGCCCCACCCGGGTCGCTCTTGCGACCGGGAGCGATGTCCGAGTGCCCCGCCAGGTCTAGGATCGGGTAACGTCGGCGCAAGACGCGCGTCAAATGTGCCAGCGTTTCGTACTGGGCATCGGCGTACGGCAGTTCATCCACCCCTTCGAGTTCCACCCCAATCGAAAAATCGTTGCAGCGGTCCCTGCCGCGCCAGTTGGACAGGCCGGCATGCCAGGCACGGTCGAGGCATGAAACAAATTGCAGCAGTTCGCCTCCGCGCCTGACCAGGAAATGCGATGAGACGCACAGGCCACGCAGGGTTTCAAAGTAAGGATGGGCGGCGTAATCGAGCGTATTGCAAAATAGGCGGACAATGCCATCACCACCGAACTCACCCGGCGGCAGACTTATGTTGTGTACGACCAGCAGGCTTATGCCGGCATTCGGGGGGCGGGCGTCAAAATTGGGGGAGGGGACCCAGATCACACCGCCGGCGCGTCCGGCATCGTCAATTTCGCCAACCGTAGCGCTAGCCATGCCGGGGAAATCGTGCTCTAGCGTATGTCAAGGCGCTCCATCCGGTAACGCAGCGCCCGGAAAGTGATGCCAAGAAGCTTGGCGGCAGCGGTGCGGTTAAAGCGCGTTTTGTCCAAGACTTCCAGAATCGCCTCACGCTCCAGGCGATCAAGATAGTCTTGCAGCGGCCACTTTGCGCCAGGACCGGACGGTTCCGCGGCAACCGCGGTTTCGGCAAGCTGCAGGTCCTCGACTTCGATCTGCTCGGACGCCGCCAGCGCAACGGCGCGCTCCAGGATGTTCTCCAGCTCTCGTGCGTTCCCGGGAAAATCATATTGCTGCAGCGCAGCGACCGCCGCCTGGCTCAGACGGTGGGGTGACGCTCCCGCCGAACCGGCGAGACGCTCCAGAATCGCTGCAGCGAGTAGCGGAATGTCCTCACGGCATTCGCGCAAGGGAGGCAGGTGCAAACCGATGACATTTAGCCGGTAGTAAAGGTCCTGGCGGAATTTTCCTGCCTCAACACAACTTGCCAGATTCTGGTGGGTAGCACAGATCAGGCGCACGTCCACCGGGTCCTCGTTGGTCGCACCGACCTTGCGGGCGCCTTTTTCCTGGATCGCCCGCAACAGTTTTACCTGCATGGCGAGCGGCAAGTCGGCGACTTCATCGAGAAACAATGTGCCGCCGCTGGCCGCCTGGAAAAAACCATCGCGATCCGCCTCCGCGCCGGTAAAGGCACCTTTCTTGTAGCCAAAGAATTCGCTTTCCATCAAATTTTCCGGGATGGCGCCACAGTTGACCGGGACGAAGGATTTTCCGCCCCGCGCGCCGTTTTCATGGATTAATCGCGCCGCGAGTTCCTTCCCGCTGCCCGATTCACCGGAAAGGTAGACGGGCGCCTGGCTGCGAGACAATTTTTCGATCATCGCCCGCACCTGCGCGATTGGCGGACTGCTCCCCAGCAAACGGCGCCCGGAGGGAGAGTCCGCCGCGCCCTTGGGGGTAACGGGCAACGCCAGCGCCGATTTGATCAAGCTGCGCAACTGGTCGAGCGATATCGGCTTGGACAGGTAATCGAATGCGCCCGCCTTGAGTGCGGCGACCGCGCTTTCGGTGCTGCCGTAAGCGGTAATTACGGCCACCGGGGTATCAACGCATGCTGTCGATATGTGACGCACCAGCTCAATTCCCTCCCCGTCGGGCAGGCGCATGTCGGTCAGGCACAGATCGTACTCACGCAACCCCAAGAGGCGCTTGGCCTCGCCCACCGTGCCGGCGCTGTCCACGCCCAGCCCCATGCGGACAAGCGTCAGCTCCAGGAGTTCGCGAATATCCGCCTCGTCATCGACCACGAGCACGGTGGACGCAAGCCCCGGGCCACGCCGCTCCTGGGATTTTACTGTCGATGTGACGGCCATTGGATCCTGAATTGGGCGCCCGGGCCCCGGTCTATGTAATCCAGCACGGCACCATTCGCCGCACACAATTCCCGGGCGATATACAAACCGAGCCCGGTGCCTCCGCTGTAGGTGGTAAAGAAGGGCTCGAACAGTTGCGCCTGCAATTCACGGGCAACCCCCGTGCCATCGTCTGACACGTGCAATTCTACCCGATTCAAATGGCGCAAAACCTGCACTCTCACGCTGCCCGGTTGACTGCGGCAGTGACGCGTCGCGTTGCGCAGCAGGTTCCATATGACCTGGTGCAGATGGACAGGATCCGTCTCCACAACGGCGCCCTCGACCAGATCGAGCTCAATGCAATCCTCGGCAATTCCCTCCTGCGCGACGAACTCTTGCACAAATGACGGCAGGAATACACCGATATCAAGAGCTTCCGGTTGCACCCGGTCGCGCCGGGAGAGTTCAAGCACATCGCGAACCATCCGGTCCAGGCGCTGGGCATTGTCGCGAATGATCGCGGTAAGACGCGCCTGCCCTTCGGCACGCGGCTCCTCACACAAGAGGTCGCTGGCATGCGTGATCGCCGAAAGGGGATTGCGGATCTCGTGCGCAATATTCGCGGTCAGACGCCCCAGGGCCGCCAGTTTCAATTGCTGCGCCTGCTCCTGCAGGCGCGACATGTCATCAAGGAAAACAAGTGTAAAACTGCCCCCTTCGATGCCGGCCTCGACAAACCGGGCTCGCACCAGTTTTCCGCTTTCGACGTGCCTGAGCGTATTGCGGGACGCCCCGCCGCGGCGCCAATCGAGCAGCAGGGCCGCCAGCTCGTGCGAATAATCCTCGACCTGCGCCAGTTCCGGGGTGGCCCCACCCAACAGCATCGTCACCTGCGGATTGCTTTGGCGCACAAGACCGTTGCTGTCGACTACCAGCACGCCATCCTGCACGTCCTGTATGACCAGTTGGTTGATACGAAGCTGGTTGGCAAGGTCGATGCCCCGCTGGCGCGCCAGCCTCTCGTTGGTAATGACCCGTTGCGCCAGCTGGTTCGTTATTAGGGCCGTGGCAAAATAGCCAATTGACAACAGGCCGGGCTGCACAAATCCTGCCGTTGTCTGATCATAAACAAGAACCCAGAACGCCTGTTCGAGTAATACTGCTATCGACGCAAGAGCGGCGTAAAACAACATCAGCTTGCGCTTGCTGACCAACGCAGCGGCGGCGAGGGAAATGAGCAGCATTACGCCAAGTCCGCTGCGCATGCCGCTCGAGGCATTCATCAGCAACACTGTTGCCACGATATCCGTTATCACCTGCAGCGAAAGTTGCAGGTCAAAGTAAGCCCGATAGCGCTCAAGCAACAGTTGATACGCCACCGCGAGCATGAGATAGCCCATGCTGACGTAGGTAAAACGGCTCAGCGAGTAGGTGCCGAAATTGAGCGCGTCCTCAAAGACCAGCACTGCAAGCAGGAACATCCCCGCCACAAGCAGGCGATAGATATTGAAGTAGCGAAGCGAAACCCAGAAAGAGTCTGGTCGCTGCTCCTCCGGGTACCGCCAGTCAACGGTTCGCATGACGGCGCGGCTCAACGCGACCCGAGTCTGCGGTGCGCCTCTCCGCAGAAATACGCCCCACCCTCTTCGATCGCTTCGGCCTCGGGCAGGTTGACACCGCAATGAGCACAACCCACCATGCGCTCGGCTTCAGTCGACGCATGCACCTCGGGCTTTCGTGCCGACGCCTTGCGGCCAAACCCCTTTACCAACAGGTAGAGGACGGCCGCAGCCAGAATGAGGAGGAGGAGCTTGCTCAATTTGGGGAACTCCGGCGAGATTGCCTGCGGGCGCTTGCCAAGCCATGGCGGGTTATCCCGCAAGCGCCATTCATACGCGGAAAACAAACGGATATCCCTGGTCGGGGTGAGAGGATTCGAACCTCCGACTCCTGCGTCCCGAACGCAGTACTCTACCAGGCTGAGCTACACCCCGAGAAATCCAACTTCAAACACGCACAAACCTTACTTACTTGATACAGATACCCTCAGCGCGATCGGTCAGTGGTCACGTTCCGCAGCAAAGGATGCTAATTCTACCAAAGAATCCTTGAATGCTGACTCCGGCAGCACGGCAATCGCCGCACACGCCATCTGCGCTTCGCGCCTTGCCTGATTGCGGGAGTAGTCAAGCGCCCCGGTCGAGTGTATCGCCGCCAATACCTCGTCAAAGGAATCCCGGCCGCCTTTCTCGATCGCATCGCGCACAACCCGCACCTGCCCGGCGGTTCCGCGCAACATGACGTGTATCAGGGGAAGGGTGGGCTTGCCTTCGTTAAGATCGTCCCCAAGATTTTTGCCGGTCTGCTCCAGACCCCCGGAGTAATCGAGCACGTCGTCAAGCAACTGAAAAGCAGTGCCCAGATGCGCACCGTAGCGGGATAAACCCTCCTCCACCGGTTGGGACGCTCCACCGACAATCGCCCCGAGCCGGGCTGCCGCCTCAAACAGCTTGGACGTCTTGCGACGAACCACCTCAAGGTAGCGGGCCTCATCGACATCGGCGTCATGCACATTGAGTAGTTGCATGACTTCCCCCTCAGCGATGGTATTTGTCGCATCCGCCAGAACCTCCAGTACGCGAAGATTGCTCAGGCCGACCATCATCTGAAACGACCGCGAGTAAAGGAAGTCCCCGACCAGCACGCTGGCCGGGTTGCCGAACCGGGCGTTGGCGGTATCCCGGCCGCGACGCAACTCGGATTCATCGACCACATCGTCGTGCAACAGTGTGGCGGTGTGGATAAACTCCACCACCGCGGCAAGTTCATGATGATCTTGACCGCGGTAGCCAAGGCCGCCCGCCGCCAGAAGGACCAGGGCCGGCCTGAGACGCTTCCCGCCACCGGCAATGATGTACTCGGAGACCTGCCTGATAAGAACAACGTCCGAATCCAGGCGCTGCCGAATCAGCAGGTCGACCGCCTGCATATCGGCACCAATGAGTTTTCGCAACGCGTTCAGGGACGGGCTAACGCCCTGAGTAGAAAGCATAAATTTTACAAAATTGTGGGTTATTTCAGCGCACAGAGCATAGCACAGCACACTTTGACCTTGTTGCCATACTTCCTGTATAATGTTTGGTTTCCTGCAATATAGTTTGGAGTCGCACATGTATGCGGTCGTCAAGACTGGTGGTAAGCAGTATCGCGTTGCTGCCGGCGAAAAATTCAAGGTAGAAAAACTGACGGCGGAAGTCGGCAGTGAGGTCGTACTTGACCAGGTTCTGATGGTCGGCGAAGGCGACAACGTGAAGGTTGGCGCCCCGCTCCTCAGTGGCGCTGCCGTCAAGGCGACAGTGGTTTCCCACGGGCTCGGCGACAAGGTCAAGATTTTCAAATTGCGCCGCCGCAAGCACTATCAAAAGCACCAAGGTCACCGCCAGGCCTACACGGAATTGCAGATCACCGGGATTTCGGCCTAGTCGGCACGACTTCGCCCTAAGGAGAGAAACTCATGGCACATAAAAAGGCAGGCGGCAGTTCCCGTAACGGTCGCGATTCCCAGTCCAAACGTCTCGGCGTAAAGCGCTACGGCGGTCAAGCCGTCAACGCCGGCGAAATTATCGTTCGCCAGCGTGGCACGCGAATCCATCCCGGGTTCAACGTCGGGATGGGCAAAGACCACACCCTGTTTGCCAAGGTCGCTGGAAAAGTGGCCTTCGGCGTCAAGGGCCCAGCCGGACGGAACATCGTAAGCATCGTTACAGCCTGATCTGCGCGCGCCGCATAAAAAGCCCTGTCGATGCGACGGGGCTTTTTTGTTTCCACCGGCGCAATGCATGATTAGCCGCGCAAAGGCCAGAGAACATACCGGCCCATCACCCCACTCCACCATACAGACATGAAATTCATAGACGAGGCGAGAATCGAAGTCCACGCCGGCAAGGGCGGGGACGGTGCCGCCTCGTTCCGGCGTGAAAAATTCATTCCCAAGGGCGGCCCGGACGGCGGGGACGGGGGGCGCGGCGGCAGTGTCTACGCAATCGCCGATCGCAACATCAATACCCTCGTCGATTACCGATTCGCTCGCATTCACCGCGCCAAGAACGGAGAAAAAGG
>Ga0194049_1000165_pt1 | contig 25087 bp, 22 predicted proteins | sample JunL2225m_MetaG_FD_148665 | JGI IMG/M metagenome (GOLD analysis project Ga0194049, IMG submission 148665) | Anoxic zone freshwater microbial communities from boreal shield lake in IISD Experimental Lakes Area, Ontario, Canada - Jun2016-L224-25m | ecosystem: Environmental > Aquatic > Freshwater >... | reverse complement strand
GTCATGGCTGACCGCATTGTCCAACAGCCGGGAAAGGCCGGTCGCGGTGGTCTGCGCGAACGAACTGATCAGGTAGTCGCTGTACAAATCTAAAAGAGGGTTTTTCATGGGACACGTTTCCAATAAGCCAGATCAACAGCGGCATTTTATGCCTTTATCAATGCCCGTGCGTAACATCAGTTATTAACTGATGCTACGCGGCATCGGTCGAGGGCTATTGTAGGGCGGCCTTCAGGCCGCCAACTGGTGCCAGTGCCACCTCGCAAGCCAAAGCGGCCTGAAGGCCGCCCTACAGATGATCGCTGCGCAACACAAGTAATCAACCCTTCCAAAAATTCCACGCATGCACCATCCGCTAGGCGTGTGCCAGGAGGAATTCCAACAGGGCTTTTTGAGCATGGAGACGGTTTTCCGCTTCGTCCCAGATGACGCTTTGCGGCCCGTCAATGACCTCGGCGGATACTTCTTCGCCTCGATGGGCGGGCAGGCAGTGCATAAACAAGGCATCCGGCGCGGCCGCCGCCATAAGCTTGGCATCGACTTGGTAATTGGCGAAAGCTTTGGCGCGGAGCGCTTGCTCCCCTTCTTGCCCCATACTGGCCCATACGTCCGTCACCACCAAGTCCACACCCTCGGCGGCCTCGAAGGGCTCACGGGTAAGCTTGATGCGAACCCCCGCTTGCTCGACCAACTCCTGCTCAGGATCGTAGCCCTCTGGACAGGCAATGTTGAGTTTAAAATCCAATTGCTGTGCCGCGTGGATGTAAGTCTGGCACATGTTGTTGCCGTCCCCGACCCAAGCCACGGTCTTACCCGCAATATCGCCACGATGTTCGAAATAGGTTTGCATGTCCGCCAAAACTTGGCAGGGATGAAAGCGGTCGGACAGCCCGTTAATGACCGGAACCCTCGAATGTTCGGCAAAAATCTCCACCGTCCGGTGGGAAATGGTTCTCAGCATAATGGCGTCCACCATGCGGCTAAGAACCCTCGCGCTATCCTCCACCGGCTCGCCGCGTCCCAGTTGGGTGTCTCGCGGCGACAGAAAAATCGCCCCGCCACCGAACTGGATCATGCCAGCCTCAAAGGAAACGCGGGTGCGGGTGGACGATTTTTCAAAGATCATGCCTAGCACCTTGTTCTTCAGCGGTTCGTAGAGTGTCTTCAGCCGTTTTAACTCGACGGCACGGCGAATCAGTCCGCGGACTTCTTCACCGCTCAAATCCATAAAAGTGACAAAATGGCGCGAGTTCATAATCGCCTGGCTGTAATTATTGGTTTTGGATGGTATGGGCATTGACGATGCCAGCCAATTGCCCAACCAAGAGTTGGGCCTCCGCATTGTCAAGAATCAGCGGCGGCAACAGGCGTATGGTGGTTTCGGCAGTGACATTGATCAACAGCCCCTGTGCCAACGCCAAGCCGACCAAGTCGGCGCAGGGCCGGTCAAGCTCTATGCCAATCATCAAGCCGTGGTTGCGTACCTCGCGCACATGCGGGTTACTGCCGAACTCAGTCCGAAAATTTGCGGCTATGGCGGAACCGAGAATGCCGGCACGTTGGGCCAAGTTTTCCTCGCCCAAGGTTTTCAGAACCGCCAAGGCAGCGGCACAAGCCAGCGGATTGCCGCCGAAAGTCGAGCCATGCTTGCCCACCGTCAAAATTTCAGCCGCTGTCCCACGCGCCAGACATGCCCCGATGGGAACGCCGTTGCCGAGCGCCTTGGCCAAGGTGAAGACGTCCGGGACGATACCGGCTTGTTGGAACGCAAACAGGGAACCTGTGCGGCCCATGCCGGTCTGCACTTCGTCCAGCATCAATAGCCACTGGCGTTGGTCGCAGAGTTCACGCAAACGCCTCAGGTAGCCAGGGTTTGGGATGCGCACCCCGCCTTCGCCTTGCACAGGCTCCACCAAGACGGCGACGACATTTGGATTGTCAATGGCTGAGACGGATTGAACGTCGTCATAAGGGACGCGCACAAAGCCACTTACCAAGGGTTCGAAGCCCTCTTGGATCTTGCGGTTGCCGGTGGCGCTCAACGTCGCCAATGTGCGACCGTGGAAGCTGTTTTCCATGACGATGACGGCGGGTTCGCACACCCCCAAGCCATGACCGTATTTGCGGGCCAGTTTGATTGCCGCCTCGTTGGCTTCCGCGCCGGAATTGCAAAAGAAGACATTATCCATGCCACTTGCCGAAGCCAAGGCATCGGCCAAGGTTTCCTGCAGACCGACCCGGTACAAGTTGGAAGTATGCACCAATTTGCCCGCTTGCAGGGCGATAGCCGCTGTCACGGCTGGATGGGCATGGCCCAAATTACACACCGCGATGCCTGAGAGGGCATCCAAGTGGCGCTTTCCGCCAATATCCCAAAGCCAAGCTCCCTCGCCCCGTTCAAAGCAAACGGGCAGTCTGGCATAGGTCGGCATTATATGGCTGTTCATTGGCATGTCTCGAAAAAACAAAAGGCAGTCCGTGAGACTGCCCGAAAATCAAGCCGGTAATTATAGGCAAAAAACACTGACGCACAAGTCTAAAATTGTCATTTTCCCCAGCGGACGTGGATGGCAACCTTCGCTTTGCCATGGCCCTTTGCAATTGCCACTTAATTTGCTCTGCGTTTTCTGATATTTTATAGAGGTTTACCCAAACCACTTGAGGAATTGTTATGGATGTCATCGAACGCATCAAAAACCAAGTCGAATCCAGCCCTGTGCTATTGTACATGAAAGGCACGCCTGATTTTCCGCAGTGCGGCTTCTCGGGAAGGGCCATTCAGATACTGGAGCAGACCGGAACGGAATACGCTTACGTCAACATCTTCGAGGATCCTGAAGTCCGTGAAAACCTCAAAGCTTATTCCAATTGGCCGACATTTCCGCAATTGTTTATCAACGGTGAGTTGGTGGGTGGATCGGACATCATGCTGGAAATGTTTCAAAATGGCGAGTTGCAGAAGTTGTTGGACGCAACGAAAAAAATGCCTGACAAGCCAGTTTGACCGACAACCTCACCGAGCGGCGGCCGTCACCAAGTCCTCCCAGCGGTTGACGATGCCGCAGAACAGCTTTGCAGTCATTTCGGCATCGTAGGCGGCCGAATGGGCTTCTTGGCTGTCCCAAGGAAGGCCAGCCGCCTGGGCGGCCTTGGCCAGCACGGTCTGACCATAGGCCAGACCGCCCAAGGTGGCGGTGTCGAAGCTGCTGAAGGGATGGAATGGGTTTTTCTTAATGCCCGTGCGTGCAACTGCGGCGTTGAGGAAGCTCAAATCAAAGGCGGGGTTGTGGCCCACTAGGATGGCTCTGGTGCAACCATGGCGTTTGACAGCGACCCGCACTGGATGGAAAATTTTTTCCAATGCCTCCTTTTCTTCAAGGGCAAACCGGAAAGGATGGTAAGGGTCGATTTTATTGAAGGCAAGAGCCGATTCGTCTAGCCTCGCCCCAGGAAAGGGCATAACATGTGCGGAATGAATCTCTTGGATTGACAGTCTGCTGTTTTCGTCCATCTCCGGGATGACAGCGGCGATTTCCAGCAAGGCATTGCGCAAGGGATCAAACCCCGAGGTTTCAATATCGATTACAACAGGCAAATAGCCGCGAAAGCGCTTGGAAATCTGAGGTTTTTCGGAGTTCATCGGCATATTGGTGATTTTTTCCTCGACTAGAGTCGGTCTTGGATTTATATTTACAGGCATGGGATAGTTTAAACTGAAGGGCTATTGAAGGGTTAGGGGTTGTGACGAACAGCGCCACCTGCCTTAAGCATCCTGACCTAAATTCTGAGGAAATCAAGCAGGAACAGAAAAAATGATGAAATTTACATATATTTTCAAGCTTAAAACAGCCATGCTGGTTGGATTGGCTCTCGTTGTAGCCAGTTGCGCCACAACGAACAATAACGATCCGCGCGATCCTTTGGAAGGATGGAACCGGGGCGTGCAGAGCTTTAATGACAGCCTTGATGACTATGTCATGAAACCCATCGCCACGGGTTATCAAACCGTCACCCCCGAGTTTGTGGATCATGGCATCACCAATTTCTTTAGCAATGTTAACGACATCGCTGTGATAGCCAATCAACTGCTCCAATTTAAGCTGAAGGAAACCGGCATGGACACCGGCAGGTTCATCATCAACTCCACGGTGGGGTTGGGCGGGTTTGTGGATGTGGCGAGCCACATGGATTTACCCAAACACAGCGAGGATCTGGATCAGACCCTGGGCTTTTGGGGCATCCCTTCCGGTCCTTACCTAGTGCTTCCGTTGATAGGCCCCAGCACGCCACGCGGCGTTGTCGGCTCGGCGGGAGACACTATGTCCAATCCGATAAACTGGGTCAGCCCGGCGGCGTGGCCCTACGGTACGGGAATCTTGAGGACCATCGACTCGCGCGCGGATCGTTTGATTGCATCCAAAATCGTTGACGAGGCTTCGGTTGACCGCTATGAATTCATCCGCAACGCCTACTTCCAAGATCGCAGAAACAAGATCCATGACGGCAATCCCCCGCCCGATGAAGACGATCTGTTGCTGGAAAAGGAAATGGACGAATTGGAGCATGCGAACACCAAACCGCCGACCAAAAGCAAGTGACGGCACACGCATCAAAAAAACCGCAGCAAGCTTAATTGCTGCGGGGTTATGTCAAGTGCGTCGGCAAAGCCACCGTCAAACCATTTTCCAAGCCATGGTTTCCGATGCTCTCAAAGGTGACAGACGCTCTTCGCCTAAGGGGTAGTCTGCGGGAACCACCCAGTTTGTTTTTTCCAAGGTGATGGTGTCCGCGTTCTTGGGCAACCGATAGAATGCCGGGCCGTTGCAACTGGCAAACTTCTCCAAATTTTCAAGTTTATTGGCTGCATCGAACACTTCAGCGTAGAGTTCAATGGCGGCATGGGCCGAATAACAACCAGCGCAACCGCAGGACGATTCCTTCATCGCTATTGGATGGGGCGCACTGTCGGTTCCGAGGAAAAACTTTCCCTCACCCGAAGTGGCCGCTTCGACTAAAGCCAGGCGGTGGGTTTCCCGTTTTAGCACGGGTAGGCAATAAAAATGTGGGCGGATGCCGCCCGCCAACAGTGCGTTGCGATTGTAAAGTAGATGGTGGGCAGTCAAGGTGGCTGCAATTAACGGGCCGGATTCGCGAACAAACTGCACCGCATCGCGGGTGGTGGCGTGTTCCAGCACAATGCGCAGTGTTGGAAAGTGCCGAATGATCGGCGTCAATTCCCGGTCAATGAAAGCCTTCTCCCGGTCGAAAATATCAATGTCCGGGTCAGTCACTTCGCCATGGATCAACAAAGGGACTGCATGCCTTTCCATGGCTTCCAGCAGCGGATAAATTCGTTCCAGACAAACCACCCCCGCGTCTGAATGGGTCGTCGCCCCCGACGGGTAGAGCTTGAAGGCATGGATATGGGGGTTTTCAGCCACTTTTAACGCTTCGGACAGAGGGGTTGCCTCGGTCAAATAAAGCGTCATCAACGGATTGAATGAGGTCTCTTCTGGCAAAGCATGAAGAATCCGTTCGCGGTAAGCCAGGGCGAGTCCCACCGTAGTGACCGGCGGTTTAAGATTCGGCATCACGATGGCGCGGGCGAATTGACGGGCGCTGTGGCCGACGACGCTGGCGAGTGCCGCGCCGTCGCGCAGATGCAGATGCCAATCGTCGGGGCGGGTTAGTGTCAAACGGGTCATGGGATGGATTCCTAGTCAAAAAGCACATGATACAAGAAATATATTCCCGAAAGGCTTAAGGGTAGGGTGTTAGGCCAAGGCCTGTATCTGGTCAGAATAAAAGACGAGGCTTTCGAGATGGAGACACCCACCGATTTCCAGCCAGTGGATTTTAGCGTTTAGGCAGAAATTGCAGACCAATTCGGTTGTCACAACCGAGATAGTTCCCCTCAAGCCCTTGAAAAATCGCCCTCCGCCCTCCACTTCAGTTTCATTTGCCGAACCACTAAGGAGACAGTCCATGCCTATCTACGAATACCAATGCAAATCCTGCGGCCACGAGTTGGAAGTGATTCAGAAGCTCAGCGAAGAGCCTTTGAAGTTCTGCCCGGAATGCGGCAAGCCTGAATTGAGCAAGCTGGTTTCGGCGGCTGGCTTTCGCCTTAAAGGCGCTGGCTGGTATGAAACCGACTTCAAAAGTGGCGACAAAAAGAAAAATATTGCCGGCGACAAGTCGGACTCGCCGGTTTCTTCTTCCCCTTCAGGGGAAGGGGCAAAGCCTTCAGGCACAGACACTGCCAAGGCCACTTCCTCAGAAAGTACGCCCAAAGCACCTGCCAGCGAATCCTGAAGACATTTACTTCAGGCCATTGCAGGGTGGTGGTCTTCAGGCCACTTGGCATCCTGATTGACGCCCTACTTGCGCATACTCCTGCCAGAACGTAATATTTCCATCATTTACCCGTAACGAACACAGAGATCAACTTATGCGCAGCCACTATTGTGGAGAATTGAACGAAACCCATTTGGGACAGGAACTGGACCTTTGTGGTTGGGTACACCGCCGCCGCGACCATGGCGGGGTCATTTTTATCGACTTGCGCGACCGGGAAGGCTTGGTGCAGGTGGTGTTCGACCCCGACCAACCGGAAGCCTTCAAACTGGCCGAGAGTGTGCGTAGCGAGTATGTGCTGAAAGTCCATGGCAAAGTGCGTCGCCGCCCATCCGGCACGGAGAACCCCAACATGCCCACCGGGGCTGTCGAAGTGTTTGGAACCGGCATGGAAGTGCTCAACAAGTCCGAAACACCGCCCTTCCCGGTGGAAAGCGAGATTGAGGTGAACGAGGAGACCCGTTTGCGCTATCGCTACATTGACCTGCGCCGCCCGCTGATGCAGCAGCGCATGAGAATGCGCCGGGACATCACCCGCCACCTCCGCAGCTTTCTCGACAACGAGGGGTTTTATGAGATCGAGACCCCGTTCCTCACCAAGGCCACCCCGGAAGGCGCCCGCGATTACCTAGTGCCTAGCCGCACCCATGAAAACGCTTTTTTTGCGCTCCCCCAGTCGCCGCAACTGTACAAACAGTTGTTGATGATTTCCGGCATGGACCGGTATTACCAAGTGGTGCGCTGCTTCCGTGACGAGGATTTGCGCGCCGACCGCCAGCCGGAATTCACCCAGCTCGACATTGAAACGTCCTTCATGAATGAAGACCAAATCATGGGCATCATGGAGGAGATGATCCGCAACCTGTTTGACGAAATTCTCCACGAGCCGCTACCCAACCCATTCCCCCGCTTGACCCATGCCGAGGCCATGCGCCGCTTCGCCTCCGACAAGCCGGACCTGCGCATTCCCTTGGAATTGGTGGATGTGGCCGATGTGTTGAAATCGGTGGATTTCAAGGTCTTTGCCGTACCCGCCAATGACCCCGAAGGCCGCGTCGTCGCACTAAAACTGCCGGGCGGCTGCGAGCTGACCCGCAAGCAAATCGACGAACTGACTCAATTTGTCGGCATTTACGGCGCAAAGGGACTCGCTTACGTCAAGGTCAATGACCGTGCGGCGGGTTTGGAGGGATTGCAGTCGCCGATTTTGAAGTTCCTGCCCGTGGAAGCGGTCACCGCCATTCTGGATCGCACCGAGGCGAAAACCGGCGATTTGATTTTCTTCGGTGCCGACAAGGCCAAGATCGTCAACGAAGCCATGGGGGCGTTACGCGTCAAACTTGGGCATGATTGCGGCTTGGTCGAACACGGTTGGAAGCCTTTGTGGGTCACCGATTTTCCGATGTTCGAGTGGGACGATAAGACGGATCGCTGGTTTGCCATCCACCATCCCTTCACCGCCCCCAATTGCTCACGGGAAGAACTGGAGGCGAACCCAGGCCAAGCCCTGTCCCGCGCCTACGACATGGTGCTCAACGGCACCGAACTGGGTGGTGGCTCGATCCGTATCCACCGCACCGAGTTGCAGAGCGCCGTGTTCGAACTGCTCGGCATCGGCGAGGAAGAAGCCAACCGCAAGTTCGGCTTTCTGCTGACTGCCCTTAAATACGGCGCACCGCCCCATGGCGGCTTGGCCTTCGGCATGGACCGTCTGGTGATGCTGATGACCGGTGCCAGCTCCATCCGCGAGGTCATGGCCTTCCCCAAGACCCAATCGGCCTGGTGTCCCTTGTTCGATGCCCCCGCCCCAGTCAGCGAGTTGCAATTACGTGAGTTGGGCATCAAATTGCGCAAACCGCCCAAGGAACAGGCGGAGGGTGGCGAATAAGCTGGATTTTTGATGCCTACGCGCCGCGCCCGTCGTCGTACACAAGTGTTAGAGACCCGTCGTTCCGGCATGGATCGCCGGAATCCAGTTTAATTTTTTGGGGAGCCAGGCACATGGGCCGAATTGTAGTCGAAGCCACTCTTGAAAACGCGCTTGATGCCAGCCACACGATCCGCTTCAGTGCCTTGGTCGATACGGGTGCGGCCTATCTCACTTTACCCAATGCCTGGCGCGAACGGCTTGGCCCGTTGAAGGAACTGGATACCGTCGAAGTGGAAACCGCCGATCAAAGCATTATTGAAGGGACTATTTGCGGGCCGGTGCTGCTGCACTTGGAGCGTTTCCGTCCGGTGATGACAGAAGTTTTATTCATCGACATGCACCCCGATGCGGGCGCTTATGAACCGCTGATCGGTAACATCCCTTTGGAACAAGCGCAAGCTGCGGTGGACATGCCGGGGCATCGGCTGGTCAAGGTCAGCCGGGTGGACTTGAAATAGCGGATTACGCAACCGACATTGCAGGTCATTGCCCGACCTTTCTGCGTACCCTATAATGTGGCTTTAAATTCCCCTGCTTCCCGCTTTCCCTCAATTTTTGCAGTGAACTCATCAGGAGAAACCCACATGGCCAAACAATCCAAAGGCAAATGCGCTTTCTGCGGACAGGAAATCGCCAAAAGCAGTGCGGCAAAACATCTGGCGACTTGTGCATCATGGCAAGCCGCCATGGCCAAGGCCGAAGGCTCCAAACGGAAAAGTGAAACCCTCTACCATCTGCGCGCGCAAGCGCAGGGCCAAGCGCCATTCTGGCTGAATTTGGAAATGCGCGGCTCGGCCGCACTGAAAGAACTGGATCATTACTTGCGGGAGATTTGGCTGGAATGCTGCGGTCACATGAGCCAGTTTTCCTACGGCGGGTGGGGCGGGCAGGAAATCGGCATGGGCAGCACTATCGCGAAAGCATTTGAATACCAAGACGAGTTGACCCACATTTACGATTTTGGAACCGAGTCGGTCACCTTGATAAAAATGGTCGGGGTGCGTGAGGGCAAGCCCGTCACTTCTCATCCGATTACGCTGCTGCTCCGCAATGTGCCGCCGGCCTATGAATGCCAAGAATGCCAGCAACCCGCCGCTTGGCTGTGCATGGAATGCGTGATCGAGGACGATGCTCAGGGGATCCTGTGCGATCTTCACGCGGAAAACCATCCCCACGACAACTACGGCGAGCCCATGCCCTTGGTGAACTCGCCGCGCATGGGTCTATGCGGTTACGAAGGGCCGGCCGAGCCACCGTATTGATCTACTTAAAACCGGCGCCTGTAGGCCCACAACCAGACTTGTATTGTTCGTCCAACCTCAACCTACGGGCAAGCGTCCGTGGGTGGTGGACATGAACGCTTATCCAAGCTTCTGCCCGCAGAACCTTGTCAGAATTTCTACGGCACCGGATTTTGACAAACAAATTTCTAGCATTAAAGTCAATTCAGCAGTAATATTAAAGCGTTCATGTGGAATTTTATTGAGTCTTCTCAGTTCATTGTTAAAACACCCCCCATTTTGGGACAACATCCGTGGGATGCTCAATAAAGTTTCAAAATGATCCACCTGACTGTAAAAAGCGTCTCTCCTATTGTCGTTCAGTTTTTTTCGTCATGAGAGCTTTATCGTTAGCGTTACCACTAACAATGGTTGCGTAACAAACCATGAGTAAAAATGTAATTTCTGGTGACCACAAAGTTGAGCAAAATATGATGAACTTATTCAAGACACAGCAAAGTATAAAAACGCTGCAAAGTACTTTAACCGATTTTTTAAATTTAAGCCTTTGCGATACTTATGAGCTTTGTTCTGAAAATTCAATTATTGACAAAAGTTCTAAAAATATTTATTCTCCATTTTTATTAGCTTTAATTGGAATTATATTATTACCAATGAGAAACAATAAAAATATCGATATTTTAGCAAAAAGAATATATGAAAAGTTATCAGTTACAGAAAACTCAGATGGACTTTTTAACTTTTATGGTAACAAGAAATATTTTTATGATGTTGATACAACCGCCGTAGTAAATACATTTTTATTTGATTATTGCCAAATTATACCTAATAAAATAAAGACTATACAATTATTATTGAATAATAAAAGTGATGCTGGCTCTATCCATACATGGATAGGAAAAGAAAACAATAATATTGATTGGTTTGTTAATTTTAATGTATATATTTTTTTAAAAAAACATGGTTATCATGAAAACAGATTGACTTACTATCTTAAAAATAATATTGAAAATTTTTATAATCATGGAAGCCGCTATTATAAAAATATTACAATACCACTATTTATGATGTATTTATATATAGATCAAAAGCATATTGATGATAATGACTTTATCATTACAAAATACTTTAATTTTAATGAAAATATTTTAAATAATAATATGATTTTATCAGGAATCACATTCTTATGTAAAAACAAAAAAAACATGACAGAATGTGATGATCTGTTACAATTAATAAATGAAAATTGGAATCATAAAGTACAGTGTTTTAATTCCAGCAAAGCATTTTATACATCAACAGAATTAAACGCCGCAATCAGTCTTTACTTGTTAAACAAAATGGGAGCATTAGAAAATGAATGATAAAGCAAGGCTTTGGTCTTTAAGCGGTGCATTTGGTGGGATGCTTTACGCAATAAACATGACTTTAGGTGCTGGTTTAACTTATGCGACAGGCAACCCAGGTTTTTCCGGTCTCATTACAGGATTTACCACTTCATTTGTGCTCTATATGTTGATGTCTACAACCAAGAAATTTGGTGCCATATCAATTGCATTCACTCTGTACTGTTTGTTGGCAATACCAACGGTGTTAATGGGTCCGCCGGGGGTCTATAAAGTTATTGTTGGTCTTATTTGTGGACTGACTTTTGACTCCATCCTTTATATATTCAGATATAAATTTTATTCTTTTTTATTAGGATTCCTAGGTTATGTTCTTGTCATGCTGGCTGGAACCTACTTGGCTTATAGTTCGCTTAACCTTCCCCAATTGGAAAAATTTAAGAGTTTTATGTTTGTATTAGCAGCTATCTTCATAATTGAAGGGTGGATTGCCGCGTTCTTGAGTAAAATTGCATTTGATAAAAGAATAAAAAAACTGTCTGTTGTTAAAAAAGTTAGTTTAACATCATTAGAAGATTAAATGCGTATGCTCTCCTGTGATATCAGCAAGATTACCTATGGCAACCATCAAGTTTTAGCGAACATATCTTTTCAATTAAAAAAAGGTGAGTTCCTTTTAGTTACGGGTCACAGTGCATCAGGAAAAAGTACACTGCTTTCATTTATAGCTGGAATATTACAAAAGGATAAAAATGTAAAAATAAATGGACAATGTATTTTTTCAAACGGAATATCTGCAAAGTCTATTGCATACATTTCACAAAACCCAGAAGCAAACTTAATATGTTACGATACTAAAAGTGAAATTCTTTTAAATGGCTGTGATGATATTTATAATATTGATAAGGTGTTAGATTCATTCCAGTTCACCACAAGGGCACTTGAAGGTATGGTTCAGAACCTTAGCGGTGGGGAGCAACAACTATTATCAATCATTTGTGCCGTATTAAGAGATTGCCAAATTTACATTTTTGATGAGCCGACAGCAATGCTTGACTATCAAAATACCAAGATTGTTGTTGATGCGATAAATAAGCTAAAGAAGTCAAATAAGACAGTAATTGTTGCTTCACATACGCCTGATCTTTGGGAGCTAAAAGATAGTCATATCCAGTTGGGTAATAGCAGTAGTCATTATAATCAATTGGAGATAAAATATATACCAGTGAATAACGACAACATTGTTTTTGAAGCAAAAAATATTTCGTTTGGCTACAAAAAAAATGAAGACCTGATTAGAGATTTATCATTAATTCTTAATAGTGGTGATGTTTTGCATATTGCTGGAAAAAATGGAACTGGTAAAACAACGCTTGCAAAGATACTGGCAGGTCTTATAAATATAAAAAAAGGCGAAATATTGCTTAATGGAGCAGCCATCAAAAAATATAAATCATACCTACCTAAAGAATTTTCATATTCTTTTCAAAATCCTAATTGGCAATTGTTGTTTGATACTGTCCGAGAAGAAGTCACTTTTTGTAAAAATGAATTCAAAAACAAAACCAATATTGAATTCAATATTTTTGATATACTTGAAAATATATTCATTGATAAAGAATCAGACCCACATGATCTTAGCTTTGGACAAAGGAAATTTATCGCAAATAATTCATTTCTAAACTTTCCTAAAATCCATCTGTTTGACGAACCCGAAATTGGACTCGATGAAACTTTGTCAAGTTATTTTTATGATTATATAAGCTTACGAAAAAAAATGGGCCTTATAAGCATAGTCATCTCACATAGAGCTGCTTCATTAGAGAAGTATATAACCAAAGAGGTTGTATTAGGATGATGGATAATTTTATTGATAAACAAAATAGGATAACCCTCCCTATTTTGAGTTATACCCTAGCAAGTTTTTTTGTTATATTTGTTTCTGATTTAGGAATGACATTTGTACTTTTCTTTCTGTTTTTAGTGACCACCTATCTTTTAACCAATAAGATTTCCGCAATAATAACAGTCATTAGTATCTCATTTTTTGTGACTTTTTTTTATTTGTCATTGATTTCCTTATTAGATTGGCAGTTACCCTTTGATAAACTGCAAGAAATAATTCCATTTGCTGTCGGGCTTTCCATTGTTGTTTGCACGGGGGTTGTTGTTTTTAGGGAAATTTCAACTTTCCAGCTTGTCAAGATCACCAAATTGATATGCCCTGGTGAAAACGCAATCTACGCGGTTTTGTCTGGTTTCAGAGTATTCCCTGTTATGTTTAACATTTCAAGCAAGACTATAATGGCCCAAAAAGTGCGCGGCATGCACAACAATAAATTGCTATCAATTAAAACTTACCTATTAAATATGCTTATCAATTTCTTTGAGTTTATTTTTGATTTTGGAAATCAGCTAGAGAGTGTTGACATTAAAAAAATTGATTTAATTATCAAAATAAGCGCAAAGAGTATTTATTTTATTGCTTATTTGTACGCTTCTGTTGTAGGAATATATTATGCCAAATAATAAGCGAAATATTAGGATCGAGGATATATTATTGCTTACAACTTTAGTAATGCTTTTTTATTATCGTATCTCTCATACAAATGCTCTAAGTTTCAGTCTTATATTGATAATTATCACTTTTCTAACATTAGCATTGAAATGGACACCTTTAGGGCAAAAGCTTCAAGAAAGTGATTTATATTTGTCAATGATCCAAAATTTTAAAGTCAGTTCTTTTTTTATTATAGCAGGTCTCCTGCTTGCTAGTGTGTCAAATAATGATATTTCGGTATTCGAAGTTTGGCTTACTTCTGCTATTTATGTTTCTATGTTATTATGTTCTGGTATTTATTGTCTTATAGATCAATTAAATAAGCAAGGTAAGAGGAGTGAGCAACAAGATGAAAGGAGTGAGCAACAAGATCAGAGGAATCAACAACTAATCGATATTATAGCCTCAAATGCAGAAGCTTTAAATCGAAGTAATATTAAAGGGTTTGACGAACTCTTGACAACTATTGGAAAAAATAAGGGGAATGTTTTGTTGGTCGCTGGAAACTTACTCAGCTTAAAAACAATAAAAGGCATAAAATTATTAATGAATTTTTTAGATCAGCATCCTTCTAATGTATTAAAAATAGTTGTGCCAGCAAGCTCAAGAAAATACATAAATGAATTGAAAGACAATGTTGATGCTAAATATTTAGAAAGAATATCTGTAACCATTCAAAAGCCGTTTTGGTTTCTACAGGGCATTGTTATTATTGGAAAAGCAGAGAATTGTGGTGATGAAATAACCCCAATAGGTTGTTATTATTATAAAAGTATATTCTCTGACGCTGAAGCCATTGCTGAAGATGGAGTCTATATTGATTTATCAAGCCAACCCCTTCAAGGAGATTACTGTCAATCTGTATGTGCCTATTATTCTCTTTTAAATAACTTAACATACAGAGATAAGTATTATTTTGTAAATAAAGACTTTTCAATTTTTGATGAGACAACAAAAATTTACAAACCTTATAATGCAATAATTGAAAAAGTTAAAACAATAAAACATGGTGAGCTAGTTGAACTAGAAGAAGTAGGTGAAGGTAAACGAAATAAAACTGTTATAAAGGATTGGACTGAGATCGGTTAATGAATTTTAATAAACTTTCTGTTTATTATGATGATTATCATAATTCTCATAGCACCTTTATTAATCAGCTAGGCGAAGAGTATCCTATAGATAGTAATATTAATATCTTAGATATTGGTTGCGGAACCGGAAATGAAACTCAAAACATTTACAAATATTTTCAATGCAAGGTTTTTGGTATTGATCTTTCAGAAGATATGCTAAAAAAAGCCAGACAAAAAACCGATGAAATTACCTGGCTTAATGGTTGCGCTGAAAGCATTCCGTTAAAAAATAATTCAGTGGATATCATAACCTCGTTCTTCTCGGTACATCATTTTAGCAATATAGATAAGGCAATCAGTGAATTCAATCGCATTATGAAAAGCGATGGGCTAGTTTTTCTGGTAACAATAAGCCATGAACAAATGAGCAACAGCCTTGAATATAAGTTTTTTCCTGAATTACTTGAATATGACACTCAAAGAGTGCCATCTATTGATTTTATTGAAAGGGTGTTTGTGCAAAATGGTTTTCTAGTTAAAATAAAAAACCTATTTTATGAATCGCGGAAAATAGATGCCAATTATCTAAAAATGATAGAGAGTCGTTATAGAACTGGTCTAAATTTTCTAACTGATCAGCAAATACAGGAGGGCATAAGCAGAATTGAAAATGCTATATTAAAAAAAACGAACCTTGTAGATTCAATTATGTGTAGTGTCATTATTTGTAGAAAAGATCATAAGACCTTATCGTAATGCAGCAGCACGGTCACTGATTAAGTTCGAAGCGGGGCGGGATTTGCAATCCCGCCCAGTGTTGGATAATCCCGAACCTTTACAGCGTTTTCATTTTCAAATTCCAACTAAAAATGACGGACATTCAATCCTATCTTTGATATAGTTGAATGTATTGGGAAAATGCATATCATCAAGTATCTATTTGATGCTGAAAACACTGTATCCTACTGCGTTTTGCCGGGGCTATAGTTCACCGACAGGAAGAGGTTCGTCCCCATCTGGTTGTACAAATAGGTCGTCTGGTAATGCTCGTTAAATAGATTGGATGCCCGCCCTTCAATCACCACGTCCTGGTATACCTCGTAACTGGCACGCAGGCCCACCGTGGTGAATCCGCGCAGCCGGACTGTGTTGGCCAAGTCGTCAAAGCGGCGGCCTTCCTGGTTCACGGTCAGGCCGACGCGGAATTTGTCAAAGCGCCGGTCTAAGTCGAGTTGGGCCGTTTGCTGCGCCCGGCGTGGCAATATATTCTCCCGGTTGGGGCCGTCTTCTTGGTTGCGCGGGTTGACCAAGCTGACGTTGGCATTGACATCGACACCGAACAGTTGGGTGGAAACCACGGTTTCCATGCCGACAATCTCCGCCGTGGAAATATTGGCCGGTTTGTAGGCGACGGAATCGAAAACAATCAAATCGTCGATTTTAGTGTAATAGCCATTGACTGCCCAGTTGACATCGGCCAGCTTGCCCTTCGCGCCGACCTCGACGCTTTGGGAGGTTTCCGGGTTCAGGTTGGGATTGCCGAAGTTTGGATAGTAGAGGTCGTTGAAGGTAGGTGCTTTGAACGCAGTGCCGTAGGAGGCGGTCAGGCGCAAAGCATCGTCGAAATCGTAGCCCCAGGCCGCCCCACCGGTGGTTTTCCCGCCGAATTGCTGGTTGCTGTCTTGTCGCACCGACAAATCCAAGCGATGGCCCTTGATGACGCCTTGGTATTGCAGGAAGCCGGCCTTGTCGTCACGCGAAGTGACCGGAAACGCCTCAGTGCTGTCGATCAGATCGTCATAGTAGTCAAAGCCGGCGGTGAGCAGATGATCCTTGCTCAAGGTAAAGTCGTTCTGCCAGGAGGCGGTGACGCGGCGGGTGTCGAAGCGGCTGGTGAACGCCCTGTCCAAATAATTGTCGGACATGTCCGCGCTGGTACCGGCCCGCAGGGTTGTGTCCCAAAAAGTCATCGGGCTGAAACGCAGCTTGCCGCCAATCACTTGCTGCATGACATTGGAGCGATTGTTGAAGCTTCCGTCATAACGGTTGTAGCCCGCCGCCTGAAGGAGGTTGCCCTCAATTTCCACGCCGTTGTCAAAACGATAGCCGGCCCGCGCCGAACCGGACGTATTGCTGTAGCCGTCATGGTCTGGATCGTAGGTGAAGCAGCCGCCACCGCCCAATTCGAACGGCCTACCCAAGCAGGCATTGATTCCGCCTGTGTACAGCCCGGCACCGCTGAAGTTGAACCAGCCCTTGTCCCCGCCGCCGGACACGCCGGCGGATACCTTGAAGGTGTTGTAAGTGCCGCCCCCCAAGCTCAGGAAAGGCTTAAGGCTGCCGCCCCCCTTGCGGGTGAAGATTTGGATCACACCACCGATGGCTTCCGAGCCGTACAGGCTTGAGCGCGGCCCGCGCACGATTTCGATGCGCTCCACTTGGTCAATCGGAAGGTCTTGGATCGCCGTCGTACCCAAGGTGGCCGAACCTGCCCTGACGCCGTCGATCAGTATCAACACATGGTCGGAATTGGTTCCTCGCATGAACATACTGGAGGGCTTGCCCAGCCCGCCGTTATTGTCCATGCTGATGCCGGGTATGCCAAGCAGCGCACCCTGCACCGATAATAGCTGTTTCTTTTCAATGTCTTCGCGGGTGATTACACTGACCGAAGCCAAGCTTTCATCCGCACTTTGCGCAGTCCGGGTGGCGGTGACGACGACGGTGGGCAGGGTGTCGGTTTCCGCCAAGGCGGCACTTGATGCAAGCACCAGGAAAAAGGATAGATTGGGTTTCAAGGGATGACTCCTCAATAGTCCATGCTCACCCGCATGGACGTGGATGCTGAATGTATAGAGGAGGACGGTGCAACGGACAGGCGGCGACCAGCGGATGGTCAGCCAGAAAGCCGCAATGCCTCGCTTGCCTTCCGGTGTGGAATACCCGAACAGGAAGCAATCGCCGCGACTTCCCGAGTGGAATGCCGAAGTTGTTGGGATCGCCCTCCGCGATACCCAAATTAATGCTATTAGTGCGGCTTGGGCCGGTATCCGGGCTCGCGAGTGACACCATTGCGGCATCCAGACCATCGCCTTCCCACGTCATGACGCAGTGGCTTGTTGATGGCCCTTGACTCGCTTACCGTTGCGGGGGCAGCGCCGGCTTGGCAGGATGGACTTCCATCCTGCGCACCGGCTTCCCGTTTAACCCAGGCGCAAAAAAATCGCCGGGCACCCAAGGGGCAGTAAGAACCGGCACTTTAAAGTAAAATGGACAAAAACGCAACGTTGGAAAGGCCATCATATCTGTTTTGTGAGCGCTGACAGTTAGCTTGCATCCGCCCGGCTGGCGTAACTTGATGTATCCATTCCTTGTGGACTAGGATAAACTTTCACCTATCATTACGCCGCTTGCGGAATCCAAAGCCATGCAAATTAATGAAATATTGCAAGTCCTGCCACTTTTCCTCAATCACTCCAACGCAGCCGTCGCGATCAAGGATATAAACGGATATTACCTGTTAGCCAACACTGAGTTCAGCCGCTATGCCGATAAGCCATTGGAGGAAATCAACGGACATCGCGACCAAGATTTCATGCCGCCTGAGCGCACCCAACATATCAGCGCCAACGAACTGTCGGCGATCAGTTCTTTCAGGGGCATAAATTGCGTGGAGGAATTCATCAAGGATGCGCAGGGCGTTTATTACATCACGACGCGCTTTCCGATTTTAGATGAGAATCGTCACATGATTGGCCTAGGCATCGTTGCCATGGACGTTACCGAACAACACCGGTCCATCAGCGAAGCCGAACAAGCCCTGCACGCTGCCGAGCAGGTGAATGCCCAGTTGCGCGAAGTCGTCGAAAACCTCGAACAATTGGCAAGCACTGATCGCCTGACCAATGCCTGGAACCGGAGACGCTTTGAAGAAGCTGTGGAAGGGGAAATCCATCGTTTCCACCGTTATGGGCATCCCATCTCGCTGATGCTGCTAGACATCGACCATTTCAAGGGGGTCAACGACAATTACGGCCACCAAGAGGGCGACCGGGTTCTCAAGCAGGTCGCGGACAGCGTCTTTGCATCCATCCGCAAATCGGACTCCCTGACCCGATGGGGCGGGGAAGAGTTTATCGTACTCATGCCCAACACTGGCCTGAAGCTTGCTAGCATGCTCGCCGAGCGGATTCGCGCCTACATCGCCGGGCAATCTTTTGCCAGCGTCGGCAGCGTCACCGCCAGCATAGGCGTCGCCGAATTCCATCCCGATTCTTCCTATGAAGATTGGCTAGACCGTGCCGACCGTGCGATGTACACCGCCAAACGCGAGGGTCGCAACAGGATCGAACTCGACGCCACTGCAAGCAGCACCTCGTCCATCGACGAACATTTCGAAGGCCACTTTGTGCAATTGGCCTGGAGAGAGGGCTTTTTGTCGGGCAATGCTTTGATTGACACCCAGCATCAAGGACTGTTCAAGATTTCCAACGATTTGCTTGACGCCGTTCTCTCCGGTCGCCCAGCCGACGAAATTTCGTTGATTGTTTCCCAATTGCTTGCAGATGTGGTGAAACACTTCAAAGATGAAGAGTCCATACTGGCCGAACTTGCCTATCCGAAACTCGCAGAGCATGCCACTATTCATGCCAAACTGGTCGCCAGGGCACTTGAATTGGCGGAAGCATTCAAAGTCGGCACCTTATCGGTTGGTAGCCTGTTCCAATTTTTAGCTTACGATGTGGTCACCCGGCACATGCTCGGGGCTGATCGGGAGTATTTTCCTTATACGGCCCCTAAAAACTAGAAGACCGACTCGATTTTGAAAACCGAGTCGGTCTGGGGGGATTTCCTGGGCTCATTCCGACCCTCCGCCCAATTTGGTATCATTGCGCATTTATCCGTTTCACCTAATCGGACCCGTCCATGAGCATACGCACACGATTCGCACCCAGCCCCACCGGCTACCTCCATATTGGCGGAGCGCGCACGGCGCTCTTTTCCTGGCTGTACGCCCGCAAGCACGGCGGAACTTTCATTCTCCGAATCGAAGACACCGATTTGGAACGGTCTACCATTGAATCGGTCAACGCCATTCTGGAAGGCATGACTTGGCTGGGCTTGGAATACGAGGAAGGTCCGTTCTACCAGACCCACCGCTTCGACCGTTATAAGGAAGTCATCCAACAATTGATGGACACCGGCCATGCCTACCATTGCTATTGCTCCAAGGAAGAGTTGGACGAACTGCGCTCCCGGCAAATGGAAAACAAGGAGAAGCCCCGCTATGATGGCCGCTGCCGCCACCGTGCCGGACCGCGCGAGGGCGTGTCGCCGGTGATTCGTTTCCGCAACCCCGACGACGGCGATGTGCTGATCGACGACAAGGTGAAAGGCAGGGTGGTGGTCAGCAACACCGAATTGGATGACCTGATTATTGCCCGTTCCGACGGTTCTCCGACCTACAACCTGTCAGTGGTGGTGGACGACTTGGACATGCGCGTGACCCATGTCATCCGTGGCGACGACCATCTGAACAACACCCCGCGCCAAATCAACATCCTCAAAGCCTTGGGGGTCGAATTGCCGGTCTACGCCCATGTGCCGATGATCTTGGGCGCGGACGGGGCGCGGCTGTCCAAACGCCATGGGGCGGTCAGCGTGATGCAATACCGTGACGAGGGCTATCTGCCGGAAGCCTTGCTGAATTACCTGGTGCGGCTGAGTTGGTCCCATGGCGACCAGGAAATCTTTTGCCTGGACGAGATGATCGCCTTGTTTGAGATTGAAGACATCAACGTGTCCGCATCCTCCTTCAACCCCGACAAGTTGCTGTGGTTAAACCATCATTATTTGATGCATTCCGACCCCTTGCATATCGCCCACCCTCTGCGCTGGCATTTGGGCCAACTGGGCATTGACCCTAGCGACGGCCCGGACCCGGTTGAAGTGGTCAAAGCCCAGCGTGAGCGCAACAAAACCTTGGTGGACATGGCGAAAAGCAGTGCCTTCCTCTACCGGGATTTCGATGCCTACGACGAAAAAGCCGCGCAAAAGAACCTGACCGCCGAAAGCTCCTTGCTATTGCAAGACCTGCGCGAAAGTTTGGCCGAGTTGCCGGTCTGGGACAAGGAGTCCATCCATGCTGCCGTCGAGGCATTGGCGAAGGAGGCTGAAGTCAAAATGGGCGTTGTGGCGCAACCGTTGCGCGTTGCCGTGTCGGGTACGACCGTCTCGCCACCCATCGATATCACCTTGTGCTTGCTGGGGAAAAACAAGACACTGGAGCGGATTGACCGGGCAGTTGCTTACATTTCAAAAAAATCCACCACAACAGGCTAGACGGGAAGGCTAAGACAGCTTATAATGTGTGGCTCAAGTTGCTTAGGGGCCATAGCTCAGTTGGGAGAGCGCTGCAATGGCATTGCAGAGGTCGTGAGTTCGATCCTCTCTGGCTCCACCAAAGCTCCTTGAACCCCTTTAGTCCCCATCGTCTAGAGGCCCAGGACACCGCCCTTTCACGGCGGCGACGGGGGTTCGAATCCCCCTGGGGACGCCAATTAAATCAATGGGTTACGCACTTTTTCAAAATCCGTGATTGGCTGGTGAAGTCCAAAAGCCAAAAAACGCCCGGTTATTGACTGGGCTTTTTTTTGCCTGTCGCCAAGTGAAAAGTCCCGGCCACTTACGCCCCATTCCAAGACCCACAAAAAAACCGCCAAGATGGCCCATGGCAAAAGCAAACCATGGCATAGGCAAATTTGTTAAACTGTTGCCCAGTGTGACGACGGCCGTCACCCGCCAATTCTTTAGCAGAGGAAACTGTGGACATCGCTATCGCAACTGCAATCACTGCCGCACTGGCCCCCGCACTGCCGTATCTGTTGCAAGGCACCGAGGCGGCGGCAAAAGAAGCAGGCAAAAAACTGGGTTCTGCGGTTTGGGGGCAATGCGCGAAGATTTGGGAACTGCTTAGGCCAAAGGTCGAGGGCAACATTGCCATCGGGCAGAATGGGGATTGACCATGGTGGAACAGGTTTCGGAGCGGGAGGCAGAATTAAGACAACTTCAAGAACTAATCAGTAAGTTCAGCCCGGATGAACTGGCATCGCTGATGCCGGGTGCAACGCAGACCGCAGCCAACAACACTGGCTCAGGCGCGATTGCACAGGGGCAAGGTTCCACGGCGGCAAGCGATCATAGCATTGCCATCAGCGGCAATGTCTATGGCAATGTTTACCAAGGCCCGGCACCGAAGAACGGCAAGGAGGCATTGGCTATCTACCGTGCTGTGCTGGCTTACTTGACGGGCCGTCTGAGTCTACGGGGTTTGGACATCGGCGCGTCGGATGCCAGTCGCAAGCAAACCCCGTTGGATTTGGCGCAAGTCTATGTGGATTTGGACACCACGACCATGTGCTTTTTACGGGAAGGCAAAACCAAACCAGATGAGTTTGAACGCCGGCCTGTGTCAGCCTTGGAAGCGGTCATCAATAACCGCCGACTGGTGCTATTGGGTGATCCGGGCAGCGGCAAAAGCACCTTTGTCAACCGTTTGGCTTGCGGGCTTGCCGAGCCGTCTAATGTTTCACTCTGTCTTACCGGCTGGCCGCCCGCAGAAGCCAACCGTCTGCCGGTGCTGGTTGTCCTGCGCGATTATGCCCGGAGCATCCAAGGCGGCGACCCGTCGTGTCAGCATCTGTGGTCGTTCATCAAGGCTCGCCTAGATGCCCAAAACCTCAGTGCAGCAATTGAACCCATCCATCAAAATCTGGAAGACGGCAATGCCTTGGTGATGTTCGACGGCTTGGACGAAGTGCCAACCCGCGAACAACGCCGTTTTGTGCGCGATGCGGTCACGGCGTTCAGCCAGCATTACCCGGACAACCGCTATTTGCTGACCTGCCGCATCCTGTCCTATCAAGAACCGGCGGACCCCAACGAGGAAGACCTGAGAATTGCCGGGTTTCCGGTCTTTACCCTATCCCCGTTTGATGACGGCAAGATCGACCGCTTCATCGCGGCTTGGTATCACGAGTTGACTGAAAAAGGCACGGTGAATGCCGAAGAACGCGACGGACTGACCCTACGCTTGCAAGAGGCCGTGCGCCGACATGATCTGCACGGCATGGCGGGCAACCCCTTATTGCTGACCGTCATGGCCTTGGTCCACACCCACAAAGGCCGTTTACCGGATGCACGGGCCGTGCTGTACGAGGACACCGTGGACTTGCTGCTGTCCCGTTGGGACGAACAAAAACAAGCCAACAAGCAAAGCCGTCCGGGCTTGACCAAGTTACTGGATAGTGCGGGGCGGGCGGAGATCGACTTGAAGCGGGTGTTGTGGCGTTTGGCCTTCAACGCCCACGAACAAGGGGAGACCGGCGACGGTCAACTGGCCGACATCCCGGAAGCCAGCTTGCAAAAGGCGTTGGCAAACTTGAACAAGGATGCCGAGGGCAAGCCCGACCTGAATTGGGCGCGTGACCTGCTAGACATCATGAAACTCCGAGCCGGCCTGTTGATCGAGCGGCTACCGGGGGTCTTCACCTTCCCCCATCGCACCTTCCAAGAATTCCTGGCCGGCGTGTATTTGACCAGCGAAGGGGATTTTGCCCGCAACGCCGCCGCCTTGGCAGACGACGCGCCCCGCTGGCGCGAAGTCATCTTGTTGGCGGTAGGTTTTCTGCTGCACCGTCAGGGTGACACCAGCCGCCCCTTGGCTTTAGCAGGGGAACTCTGCCCGGAACAACCTGAAGACCAAGAGAACGCTTGGCGGCGAGCTTGGTTGGCGGCGGAAGTATTGGCGGAGCTAGGCTCGCGCACGGCGGACAGCCAACTGGGCTTGGATTTGCGGAAGAGGGTTTGTAGCCGATTGACCGACTCGGTGACAAAAGCCAAGCTGCCTGCCAAGGAACGCGGCTTCGTCGGCGACCTGTTGGCGCGTTTGGGCGACCCGCGCCCGGAAGTCACGGACGTGGATAGGATGCAATTTTGCTATGTTCCGCCCGGTGCGTTTCTGTTAGGCAGTGGCAAGGATGATAGGCTGGCTTACACTAACGAAAAGCCGCAGCGTGAGTGTGCTATCCCCTATGGCTACTGGCTGGCCCGCTTTCCCGTCACCGTCGCCCAGTTCCGTTTATTTGTGGAACAGACAAAAACTGAACCCGGCGACCCGGATTGCCTGAACGGGCCAGCCAATCACCCGGCGGTGCAGGTCAGTTGGCATGAGGCTATCGCCTTTTGCCGGTGGTTGACGGGCCGTTGGCAGTCACAAGGCTATCTGCCGGACAATTGGGCCGTAACACTTCCTAGCGAGGCGGAATGGGAGAAGGCCGCCCGTGGCGGTTTGAAAAAACCGGTCAAACCCCTGATCCAGTCGCTATCCTCAATCATCGTAGGGCGGCAACCCCTTGCCGCCGCGACAAGTCCGGGATTCTGTCGGCATGGGGATGCCGACCTACCCCTTGCCGCCGGCACAAACCCCGTAGGGCGGCAACCCCTTGCCGCCGCTACGAGTCCGTGGCTCTGTCGGCATGGGGATGCCGACCTACCGCTGTTACCATTACAAGTCAATGACCGACCTTCCCGCATTTATCCCTGGGGTGTGAACGAGGCGGACCCAGAAAGGATGAACTTTAAAGGAACCGACATTCCGAGAACCAATGCCGTAGGTGCTTTTCCGGGAGGGGCTACGCCCTACGGAGTCGAAGAAATGTCCGGCAACGTCTTGGAATGGACTCGCAGCATTTATGAAGGCTATCCTTATCCGGAACCGGGGGAAAAACGCCAGCAGCAGGAAGATTTAAAAGCCGGAGGGCGGAGGGTGTTGCGCGGCGGCGCGTTCCACCACAGTCTGTCCAAAGTCCGCTGCGCCTACCGCCACTACGCCGGTCCCGTCAACCGCTTCAGCGGCGGCGGGTTTCGTGTAGTGGTGTCCCCACTCTTGTAGTCTCTGTCCTCTGGATCTTCTCTGATCTCTGGCACAACTCTGCTCCTCTCTATTTTTTCTTGTGGGCCGGAATAAGCCGCGCCAGCGGCGTTTCCGGCAGCAAGGTTTGTTCATCAGCAATTCTCATTATGAGCCAAAGTGCTGATAGACAACTCGTCATTCCGGCATGGATGCCGGAATCCAGTCACAGGGAGGTGAATCTGCGGGTTGACGTGTATCTTGAATCAAACACTTACATAACGGCGAGTTACCGTCCATGGCACTGGATTCCTGCATCCCTGCTGGAATGACGGCATTTTCGGTTTGGCGGGACTTGTGTATAACGACGAGAGCCGGAGCTTGGGAACCCGTCAATGCTTTGCGGTTTGCCGTATTCTGATATTTCCAGCGCCCCGCGCTGGAAATATCACTAGGCTTGAAGTTCTGCAAATCGACCCTGACTTAATCCGACGCCTCGGCCCTGGCGAATTCCTCAAAGGCCAAGCCGACGCCGGACAGGCACTTGCCCGCCCGGTGGACGATATACCATTGCCGCATAATACAATCTCCACAAGGGAATAACCAGAAAAGCCGGCAAAATTCCCATCCCCTTATCGGCGCGCATTTCCTCATTCCCCCGGGCATAAAA
>Ga0194049_1000164_pt1 | contig 25126 bp, 20 predicted proteins | sample JunL2225m_MetaG_FD_148665 | JGI IMG/M metagenome (GOLD analysis project Ga0194049, IMG submission 148665) | Anoxic zone freshwater microbial communities from boreal shield lake in IISD Experimental Lakes Area, Ontario, Canada - Jun2016-L224-25m | ecosystem: Environmental > Aquatic > Freshwater >... | reverse complement strand
AAAACTTCGTCGAACGCGAGGAACCGGAGGCGATTCAATCCACGCTCATCCGTCTCATTAAGGAGCGCATCCCAGCGAAGTGGGGCTTCGATCCGATTGGCGATGTCCAGGTGCTCTGCCCGATGAACCGCGGCTCACTCGGTGCGCGTGAGATGAACTTGCAGCTTCAGAACGCGCTCAATCCGCAGCGTCCGGATGAACCCCGCGTCGAGCGATTCGGCTGGCAGTTCCGGATTCGGGACAAGGTGATTCAGACCGAGAACAATTACGACAAGGAGGTCTTCAACGGCGACATCGGCCGGATCAAGGCGATCAATCCTGATGAACGGGAAGTCGCGATCCAGTTTGAAAGCCGCGAGGTCATTTACGATTTCGGCGAACTGGATGAGGTGTCGCTGGCGTATGCGATCAGCATCCACAAATCCCAAGGCTCCGAATTTCCGGTCGTGATCGTGCCGGTGGCGATGCAGCACTACATGCTGTTGCAGCGGAACCTCATCTACACCGCCATCACGCGCGGCAAAAAGATGGTGGTGCTCATCGGGCAGAAAAAGGCCCTGGGAGTAGCGGTCAGAAACAATCGGACGGGTGAACGTTTCTCCGGGCTGCTGGAGCGGTTGCGCGGCGCGTGACGCAAGCGAAAGAGGGTTTCAATTCCACTGCGTGACACTGCCGTATGCATCGAGGCACTTCGCGAGGTCAGGCTTTGGATTCGCTTGGAGCAGCGCATCAAACTCCCGCAGCCAGCGCCTTTCGCTGGGGCCCGCAGCGGCACATCCTTCATCATTAACTCACGCTTCTTCCGCATCACTGCCTGTTCCTCATACCATGCTGATCAAACGTGCCGTGCGCGTGAACAACAGAGACGCCTGCACTTTGGTGGGAGGCAGTCCCGTCAGGCGCACCACGGCATTGCGATACAACGCGATCTGGGATGCGTAGCCCTTCCGCTTCTCAGCCAGCGCACCATCATCGGCCACATCGTCCGTTTTGAAATCAATGATCGTCGCCGAAAGCGCCCTCCCATCCGCATCGCATGCAATGTTGACGCGATCAAAGGTGCCGCTGATCCAGCGTTGATCCTCAAGCATGAGATCAAACGGGCGCTCCCGCCAGAGCCTGGATTGTCCGGCTGGCTTGGTGAAGGCACCCCGGCAAGAGACGGAGCGAATCACATTCAATGCGTGCTCCCGCGCCTTTTCAAAGTCTGCATCGCGATCCAATCCCGCCTTGCGCCATGCGGCGTTCAAGGTGTCATCGTCGAAGTCCGCACCGATCCATTCGACCTGTTCCATCAGCTTGTGGACGAGCGTGCCAAGCTGCTGGCCGGAGTCGCGCCCCGTGCTCCACATCACGCTGCCTTTGACCTTGAAGCTCTCCTCGCCCGACGGCGTGCGTCGTTGCGGAAGCGGCTGGCGTGTGCGGAGCAGCTCGCCCAGCGCTTGCCGGTGTGGGGCCGGCGCCGGTGCGATGGCCGGCTTCAACGGATCGCTTTCAAACCAGGTCCGTTTGCCGCGCTCGAAGCTCCACGCAATCTGGATTCCGTCCATTTCCCCCGTGCGCGATGCGGTATCGCCCAGCAGTGTCCGCAGGAGGCGCGCCTCGTTCATCGCCTTCGCCGATTCACCGGGAGGTTTCTCCAGCACGAGATACAGGCCGCGCTTCGCGCGCGTCATGGCCACGTAGAGGCGGCAGAGGCTTTCAAACTCTGTGCGGTGCCCGGCTTCCTCGCGTTCATTTTTCAAGACATCATCGAGCATCACGAAATCCTTCGGTGGCTCCTGCAGCACCCATTCCAAGCGGCCCTCATCGTTGCGCTTCGCAATCAATGATCGCGGACGCAGGGAATTCATCGAACTGTTTGGGCTCAGCTCGGGCAGCACCACCATGTCGAACTCCAGCCCCTTCGCTGCGTGGATCGTCATCACCTGAATCGCAGCGCCCGCGCCGCGTGTTCGCAGGCGGCTTGCCTTGGCGAAGCGGATGAAGGCATCGATGTCGCGACTGCCTCCGCCATCGAACTCGGCGGCGAGATCCCCGAACTGTTCCAGCCGGAGCGCCGTGAATGCATCCATTGCCGGCATCGCTTCGCGCAACCGTGGCATCCATAATTTCACGAAGCCGGTGAATCCATCATCGAACACCGCGCGCAGGGTTTCGCGAATGGTGTCACTCCAGTTCTCACACTGGATCGGCGTCATCTGCAGATGCTCGAGCGCAAAGCGGTCGCCGGGATGCGCCGCGTACTGCAGGATGGAAAGCAGTGCGATAGTCACCGCATTGTCCGTGGAGGGCTGCTGTTCTGATTCGCAGACGGTTTCCATGCCGAGTTCCGCGCGGATCAAATCGGCGAGTTCGCGCGCTGTGTCGTTGCCGCGCACGAGCACTGCACAGGTCATGCCCCGCGCCAGCGGACTGACTTCGCGCAGCAGGCCCAGGGTCACATCGTTCGCCGTCGGTTGATCGCTTTCGACGGCTGCCGGCCACAGGAGGGCCGAGTAGCCGCGGAGCTTTGTCGCGCTGCGGTGCTCCTGAAACTCCCATAGTTTTGCCGCACCCGGCAGCAGCGTCGCGATCTGCTCCTCGTTGCACGCGAGGTTCACCGCATCGAGCACCTCCTGCGCGCTTCGCCTCGATTCGGACAGGCGTTCAACGATCACCCCGTCGCGTTTCCGCACCTTCTCGAACAGGCGCGGCTCGGCCTGCCGCCAGAGGTAGATCGACTGCTTGGGATCACCGACCGCAAAGAAGCTGCGTTCACCGCCGCTGCTCTGCAGCACTTCCTCGACGAGTCCGCCGACCACATGCCATTGCTGGAAGCTCGTGTCCTGAAACTCATCGAAGAGCCAATGGTCGTAGCGCGAGTCCAGCCGGTACCACAGCGAGGCCCCCTCGTTCTGGTGCAGCCATGCATCCGCCGCGCGTGCAAGCAAGCGTTGGACATCGGCAAAGGACAGCCGCCCCAGATTGCGGACACGGCGGGCATACTCATCCTCGTAGCGTGAGATCATGGACGCGGTGCCCTGAGTGCGGTGGCAGCGCACAAGCAGCTCACGGGCGAGCAGCGTCTCACACACGGTCACCAGCGCCTTGGCCGCGGTGCCGTGGATCTCGCGCTTGTTGCGAAAGATGCTGATCTCAGCCTTCCCATTCTTCAAATCGCTCCACACAACGGCGCAGGCACCCAGCAGAATGCTCACCGGCTTTGGTGCGTTCAGTCCCGGCTCGGTTTTGATGACCTCGTCGAGCATGTGTTCCCAAGCCTCGGCTCCTTTGGCAGTAAAGACATTGTCGGCATCAAAAGCCGCGCGCAGTTGTTGCACCGCCTGGGTGAGTTCAATCGGGCGTTTGCGTGCGGCGGCACCGGTGGGCCAGATTTGGGTTGGGTCGCCCCAACTCGATGCGCCCGCGCCTTCCATCCAGCGATCGTGCCCGCTTTCAATCCATTGGTTGAGGCTGTCCGCGGCGCGCTTTTCCTCGGAGCCAAAGGTCGCCTGCTTGAAAGCCTCCACCAACGAGCGGATGGCCTCTTCATCGGGCTTTCGAAACAGGTGCTCGATCATACTGCCAACCGCCTCCTCGCGCGCCGCGCCGGCCTCGTCCTCGGCCATCACGCTGGCACCCAGCGGCAGGCCGAGTTCGAGCGGGAAGCATGCGGTCACGTTGGCGAAAAAGCTGTCGAGTGTGCTCAGACGCAGGCGCTGGATAGACTGCGTGGTGTTGCGCAGCAGCGTCGAAAAATCCGGCCAGTGCGGCGGCTGGGGCCGCATGCCTGCGAAATACTTCGCCGGGTCGAGCGTTCCCTGCGCAAGTTCGGCGAGGCGGTTGAGGATTCGGTTGAAGAACTCGCCGGATGCCTTGCGTGTGAAGGTCATCGCCGCGATGCGTTGCGGTTCGACGCCGAGCGTCATCAGGTGGAGGAAGCGGCGAACGAGCTGGTAGGTTTTCCCCGACCCGGCTGATGCGGAGATCACCACGTTCTCGAGTTGATGGAGCGGTTGCGAGGGCATGGGTCAGGCGGTTTGAGTTTGGGCTGCCGCAAACTCGACGCTGCCTTCGATATCGCCCAGGAACAGCTCCTCGTAGTCGTCGAAGCTCACGCGGGCGGGTGGCCAGAAGACGCCGGCGCGGATGCGTTGCACAATCTTCTCCGCAAAGGTCACGGCCTGCTCGCTCCACTTCGCATCAAAGTCCTCCCATTCTGTGATCGCCACGTCCTGCACGTTCTTGGGCAGGTTGAAGTAGGCGACCCTCACGTTTGCAACGCCCCTGGCGGCCATCGCTGCGGCGTAGAGCGGCAACTGCAGGTCGAGCCACTGGCGCTGGCGGCCATCAGGTGCTTCGAAAAGCTTCCAGGCGTCCTCTTCACGGCAGCGGCTGCGGCCCGTGATTTCGCGGGTATGCGCGGCGAGCGGTTTCTGGGCCTTGTCGGAAGTCTTGAAGTCGATCAGCCGAATCTCCGCGCGGCCACCGCATTCGCGTTGTTCGATGCGGTCGATTTTGCCGCGGAACGGCAGTCCCGCGATTTGCAAGTCGCCCTCGACCACGAGTTCCGCGCACTGAATCTGCCAGCCTTCCTTCCGTGATTCGGCTTCGTGGAACGCCGCGCTGCGCAGCCGTTGCAGTGCGCTTTCCAGCTGGAGACGCAAGAGCATCGTCAGCCGGCGGCCATACAGTCTTCGCGCCTCATCCTCTGCAGCCGCGCACAGGAAGTCGGCGATGTCGCTTTCTTTCGTGCTCGCCGCGATGTTCCTGTCGGCTGCCATTTTTTGCACGGCGACGTGGATGAGATTGCCGAAATCGTTGGCCTCCATCTCGCGCTTGTCGGTGTTTACTGGCTGCATGCGGAGTCCGGTGCCGAGATAGAAACGGAAAGGGCACGCAAGGTAGCTTTTGAGCGTGGAGGCGCTCACGCGTGGCAGATCCACGCTCACCATGCGCGGGCGCAACTTCCACGCAAGCGAGCGCGGCGGGTCGGTGGCTACCGCGTGACCTTCGTCCTTGGGAAAAAGGCGCTCCACACGCTCTGGCAGTTCCTTGTCCGGCCCGCGAAACAGCAGCCGCGACGGACGCAGGGCATCGCCGCGTTCGCCCCACTGGCCGCAGATTAACTGTAGCGCACCCGGCCGCCTTTGTGCCGCCAGCGCATGCAACAAATAAGCATCGCGCGCGTATCGGGTATCCTGGCTGGGCAGCTGTAACGCGGCACGCAGACTGTCCGGCAGGAACGGGTGACCGACGAGAATGCCCGGCACATGCTCCTCATTCAGCCCGGCAACGACCAGGCAGGGGCATTGCTCCCAGAGCAGTTCCAGCCAGCCTTGAAGCACAAGTTCCACTTCTCCACGCATTTCGGTCAGCATCGTTGTCCCCGCACGGTCCATGACGAGCGCGAAGGCTTCCGCTCCCCCTGGCTTCAACTGGAAGCGTTTGGCTTCGCGGGTGACCTCCTGCGCGGTTTCGAGCACCGTTTCGGCAAGCTCCAGCATGCCACGATCAGCGGGGGACTTCGGCGTGAACAGGTGCCCGCCATACAACCGCACAAGCAGTGAACGCACCGCATCACCAGGCGGCTGACGATCAAAGCCCTCGGCAAGTTTCAAGGCCTCCTTGAGGACCAGCTTGAGCTTTTGTTCCGCCGGCCGGTCCGAAGGACGCAGCAATTCCAATGCGTGCTCCAAAGTCATGGGCATGTGTCTTTGCGCAAAATCGTCGGCTGCCTGAAGCAGCGAGCTTCCGCTGCCCTCTCCGCCGCCTGAGAGCGCGGCGCGAACGTCCTCCACCCGCAGCAATGAGGCCAGACTCTTCCACGTGCGTGATGCAATGAGATCGCGCACGCAGATGAGAACATGCCAGAGGCCCTGCGCCTGCGGCGTCACGCCGGCCGGATCAAAAACGCGCACATCCTCGATCGCAAGCCGCTCCTTCAGGGCGCTGTTGACCTCCGCGTCGCAGACGCCAACGGCGGCGCGGTCCTGCAGCGCGAGCTTTGCGATTTGCCCGACGACAAGATCCGCCTGCTTCACGGCATTTGCCGCCACATGCAGGTGTTCGACCGCAATCGGCGCGGGAAGTGCGGCCGGTTGCTGCCAGAAGTCCGCGCACGGACGCCCCTCCGGATCAAACGCGTGCCTGAGTTCCTCCGGCGCCTGAATGCAAACGGTAAGCTCGGCCTGCTTCGCCGCACTCTCCATCCATCCTGAGAACAAGGGCGGCAGGTCGGGTGCTGCGAGCACAAGCACACGCTTCACACCCTCTGGCAGCCGGGCATCTGCCGCACGGTCGCGCTTCAGTGCCTGCACATCCTTGAGCTTCTGCTTCTTCAGGGCGGCGAAATACCGTTGCTCGAGCGAGGCAAGTTCACTCCATCGCTCTTGGTCGCTTCGCGAGGCCTCATGCGAGGCGAGTTTTGTGAAGTTCCATCCGCCGGCTCCAAGTGCGGAGCCAAGGTCGAGCAGCATCTCCGCTGTGGCGAGCGCCCACGACCAGCCGCGCTCGGCGGGTGGCTCCGGGAAAAGGCATGGATGCCCTGAGAAGTCGATGCGCTGCAGCACCTGAGCCCATGCGAAGAGCGAAGCGAGATGCGAGGGGGCTTGTTCTCGATCTTGCTCCGTCAACAGGGCGCGCTCCGGCACCCACACATGGGGCAAGACGGCTGCGCCTTCGTGTGCGGCCGTGGCCTTGGCCAGCACCTCCCTCAACCGGCGCGCGGCTTCTGCGGTCGGCACGATGATGAGCGTGTCACTGAGGTCGAGTTCCCCGCCGGTGAATCCCTTGCAAAGCAACGCCGTCGCCTGTTCGCTCACAGGCCGCTCCCAGCCCCAGAAGACGCGATTCATCATGGCAATGCGAGGCGGGTGCAGTCGACCAGCGGTGCCGCAAGCGATTGCGTCAGCGGAAACTCCGTCTTGCGGGTTCGGCAGGTAATCAGCGTTTCACTCACGGGCTCGCTTTGCTTTTGGCATCTGTCTCTCTATGGCATTGAAGAAATCGTAGGTTTCTGCGTCCCTGCCAACCAAGCCGATGAGCATGGAGCGGAGCGAGTGGCGGATATCGTCGGAGAGTTCGGCAGTGCTCATGCTTTGGATGTCCGGCTCAAGGATTGCGGCCAGATTCTTAACATCAGCAGCAGTGAGCTTGTCTGTTCTGATCGCAAAGACCAGCGCGGATTCGGCGGCTGCCTTGGCCTTGGCGAACGAGGAGTCGTGTGATGCGAGGTGGCGTAGAATCAGTGTGATGCGGGCAAGGGTTTTCATGCAGGTGCGAGGTGGCAAGGAGTGAGATGGAATTCATGCGGCGACCGGGGCCGTGTCGGTGTAGCAGGCGGAACCGGTTGAGAGGCTCCAAAAGTCGATCTTTGCGGCAAGTCACGCGTGTCGGGTTCATCTGCATCGGATATAGCGGGTTAGAAATGGAACAAACCGCCTGATCCACGGCCTGGGTCCCGCACCGAAGTTCAAATGCCTGCCGTTCCCCGTCCAGGCGCAGAACACACTCTCCCATTTCACTGCAACCTGCGCTGGGCGCTCCAGCGTGTAGTAATCGATCAGGGTTTCCGAAGTGTTGTCATGGAGACGTGAGGAAAGCTGGTCCAACGGCAGTCGACTCACGATCGCGATGAAGTATGCCTCCGTTGGATTTCTCGCCGGGGGCATCCGAAGGACGGCACAGGGGCGACCGTCGACAGCGTGGTCGGAAAAGCGAATATCGGAACCGGCAAAATTGCGATGGCCGTCATCCTGGATGGCCGCGTCCAATTCGCACAAAAGTTTGTCGAAGAAGCCGGCACGGGATGTCGAGGCAAGAATGTCGAAGATCCTCACTGGCTCCGCAAAGGCAACCTTGCGAAGAGCCTGATGGGCAAACCTGTAGTGATGCCCCGAGTTCCTCTTCGGCTTCCAAAGGCAGTCCAGGAATCTCATGAATTTGTGCTTAGTAATAAAGATGAGGGTCCGCGCTTTAGTTTGGACTGAAGAACTGCGGCCGGGTTTCTACCCAGGCACATTTTCGATTGCCATCCAGATTCTGCCACAAAATCAGAGAAGAATCTTCAGGTTCAGATACTCGCCTGGTCTCTCCGGTTGAGTCTCCCACCATCTGCCGTCCATCAGCAACCAAGAGTGCGATACACCGCCTCCAGACTCCAGCGTGCACAACGTGAACAAAACCTCTTACGTGCTTACGAACCCTGAGCCACCGCCGGCACATTTGTCCTTCCTCAAAGGAGTGACGCTTGGTGATGATACCATCCCCAGTGTCACCACTTGCCTCACCGACAACCTCTTCACACGACACCTCGACACCTTCACCCCATTTCCCCTTCAAATAAGCTTCCATTTCCCCAAGCATGACCGTGACGTGCATATCACGTTCCCCTTCCCGATGTTGTGTAAGAGCTTTTGCGCTGTGACCTCCTTTTTTTCTCATTCAAGCTTTCTGTCAGTTTTTATGTGGAAAAGCGAGCACAGAATGATCCGCTGTCGCAAATTTATATTGCCCATGTGCGATTAGTTTCTCGACTTACTCAGCCGGATTTGGTAGAAAGCAGCACTCAATTATGCCAATGAAACAATTCAATATCAATGAGTGTGTCGTGTTCCATAAGACGAAGGAAATGTTTGGGGGGTTCTCCAATATGTCTTCCGAGTATCCTCTTCAGGTTAACAACGTGGTGTTTCCCACTTCGGAACACTTCTATCAGGTCATGAAATACGGGGATCATCCGGACATTCAGAAGGAAATTCTTGGGGAAAAGAATCCACTTTTGATGAAAAATAAACAAAAGAAACACAAGGACCGTATTCGTGGAGACTGGGAACAGATCAAATTCAGAATCATGGAAATAACACTTCATCTCAAACTCGTAAATCACTGGGTGAAATTTGGGAGTCTGTTGTTGAAGACCGAACGAAAGTCGGTGGTGGAACTCTCGAAAAAGGATCCATTTTGGGGGATGAAATCGGTAGAGGGGAGAACGGATACACTCTTGGGTGAGAATCAACTCGGGGAACTGTTGATGAAACTCCGTGAGATGGTGAGGGATGAGAACAACGTAGGTTTACGGAAAAAACTCTCGATCTGGACCGGGGAGGAGTGTTTGAAACTCAAACTTCTTGAGGAAACCTTACGTGAAGTAGGGGTGTGTGAAAAGATCTATCTCGTCGGTGAAAGGTCGTTTGCGTATATCATCAAAAAACATACAACAGAATACATCAGCCCAATTAATCAGTCTGCCTTGGTTCAAGCGGCTTGAAGTTTCTTTGTTCGGTCGCTTCGTGAGCCGAGCGGGATCTCAAAGTCTCACCTTGGTGTGTATGCCCCTCCAGTTTTTGCGCACAAGAAAAATAGACCGAAGGCAAGACAGCATTCGTCCAGGTAACCGTGGTCAAATATCGGGCACTCCATTAATACAAAGACAAACAACCAAGCTCGCATTTCCGAGTCAGGTTACCCAGAAGCACTCGTGCCACTTCTTTTCAAATGCTTCACTGCTGCCCCAGTGCGATCTATCCCGGCACTGCAATGAATCACCACCGGTTTCGGCAGGCGCTCAAATGCCTCTGTTACCCGCGCCAGTTCCAGTGTCGTTAGGGGTGGGGCCTCATGATCCTTCACAGGCACGTGGGCCACGTTCAATCCGGCTGCCTGATAGCCTCTCAGCAATCCTCCCGGCACCGAGGCGTATAAACTCAAATGCCTTTTATCAAGCAGGCAGATAACAGACCTTACTCCGAGCGTCTTGGCCTTGCTTATCCATTCTTTTACTTCATTGAGAACCACCGCACGGTTGTGTCCAAAGTCATACCCCGGTCGCGGTGATGCAAAGAGCATCCCGTGAATTTCTTCACGAATCATAGTGCGCAGTAATTGTGCTGGAGAAGAATGATAAAGCGTAGATTGTGATGGTCTCGTTTCACTTTTCAAGCATGGTGATCCAGTCAGCAAATGCGGATCTTGCAATGCGTCAATGTTTTTAGCGGCAGCGGATCACCCAGAGAGTCACAGTCATGCAGTTCAAGCCGTGAAAGTCCGGACATTCTCGCCAGCGGTGAGATGTCGCTGATCCCATTGCAACGGCTGAAAATCAGCGTCTTGAGTTTGCGGAGGTTTACCAAGGGACTCAGATTCTTGACTTCGGGGCAGTTGTTCAGCACCAGATGGTCCAGCTCGGCAAGGCTAGCAAGGGGACTGAGATTGTTGATATGTTCACATGAAACCAGAAACAAAGTGCGCAAGCCGTTGAGCGCAGACAGGGGACGGAGATCGGATAGCTGGCAACAATCGCGCAAGCGCAGGCTTCTGAGCCCTGTCAGGGGAATGAGGGCTTCGAATGCACTGTTGCTCGGATGGCCCTCAAACTCATCATTATGACCTATCGTTACCATGAGCTCTCGGATGTTCAGGCAGTGGACCAGCCCAGCCAGCGTTTCGTCGAGCCATTCCGGATTTGTAATGGTTAGCGTTTCGACCGCCTCCGTCCAGCGGCAAAGCTCTTTCTTGTATCGCTGCCACTCTCCACGAATCCATTTCTGTCTTTGCAAGGGTTCTCCGCGCAATTTCCCCGGAATGCTCTCCCCGGTCGCGGCGGCTACAAGCATCAACCGCACGCGGTCTGCCCACATGTACAGGGCGGGGGAGCGTCGTTGCTTCAGGCGAAGCGTTTCCCAAAACCGGTCAATGATATCCGCGGGGAACGCTGGCAAAAGGTTCAACGTCTGAAGACCACCGGCACCAAAGATGCTGCTGTTCAGCAGTGTTTTGAGATGTTGAAGTTTGAGTCCGGATTCGACGGGCATGATGCAAATGAGCGTCTATTTTAGAAAAATCACCCGACCAGGTTTCAAGTGGTTGAAGGAACCTTCATCACGATAGACCACCCACAACACGGGACAGGGTGGCCGAACGGTAGGTTGCGGTGCGTAACCGTCGGTGAGGTAAATGCAGCCCGCAATTCCTTTTCGATGATTATCTCGCAGCCACTGGAAAACGGGGTCGAAGCAGGTGCCGCCTCCTCCTGTAAAATTTGGCCTCGGTTTTTGGCGGCGCAGCTTCCATGCATTGTGGATAACTGCATCACAATCCATGACGGTAATCTCCGCGCCCGCCTTGTGAATGCCGACGATTTCACTCCAGAACAGTCGCAGCATCTCGTTGTCAATGGACCCCGAGGTGTCCACCGCCACGGCGACATGCTGCAGGCGCAGGATTTTGGAGCCGGGGTTGCCCGGGAAGCGTTTACTCGTTTTCCGGCGGCTTGTTTTGAGCCTGGTGCGGTTGCAGGACGCGCTGAACATGCGCAACACCCGCTTCCAATGGATGACAGGAGGAGCGGCGATTTCCTCCACCGCGCGGCGCAGCCCCAAGGGCAGGTCGCCCCAATCCTTTCGGCTAAGCTTGTTTCGCGCGGATGCCACTAGATTGCGCAGAGCGTCCATCATTGCTGCACTCCAAATACTATCGGCGTCCGAAGTTTTCTCCCCCTCCCCCCACTTGCTGTGATCGCCACGCCGGTTGGCGGTATCTCGCAGTTTGTCCAAGATGCAAGACCCGCCTTCGGGAGTTCCGTCGCCACCGATGGCGGGAGGGCCTACGGTTCCAGCAACGCTTGGCAGACGGAGTTTTCTGAGGCGTTCGAGATACCATTCCATGGTTTGATCGGGCTCCAGTTTCAAATCAGGGAAGGATGAGAGATGAACGGCCCCCTCCGGCAGCGGCCACGGCTCCACCCACTGGTTCACCACAAGATCTGCAGCCACGTTATGCAGCTCGGGGTCGGAATGGCTGGAGCGGAACAAGTGCTTGAGCACCAGATGCAGCACCTCGTGCTTGAGCACTGCCACGCGCTCCTTCTTGCTGAGTTCGGTAACGAAGAAGCGGCTGTTCGTCCACAACACAAATCCCTGCCTGGAGCATGACACGGCTATGGTCGGCACTTGGTCGCCAAAGATTCGGGACACGCCTGCCAGCACATGGGCATAAAAGGGCTCCGCGCGCAGCAGGTCCACGGTTGCCTTCGCCACGGCGTCATGGGCCTGCGCATCCACCTTTCCCGGGTTATATCTTTTTGTCGTCATCAAATCATTTTAAGGACTGCGGTTGCCACGCGCCTGTCCTTGCAGGCAACGTTCGCCGTGCGTGCGCCCGGTACTGGCAGGATGCTTACGGAGCACAGGTCCCGGTGCAGGGCAAAGCGCAGATCTCCGGGGATGACATCGCACAGGAGGAACTCGATGAGGTTTTCGGCGCTGTTTGCGCTCGGTTGAAACGAGGCGCGTCGCAGTTCCATCTCGATGCGGGCGGAGAGGGTGGAAAGCAGATCCATCCGTCGCAACCCTCCAGTGCCCGCGGCAAGATCCCGCACGCGGGGCAGAAAGTCCTTGGGGCTTTCTGCCAGCAGGATTTCCTCCGGACTCGGGAGCCTAGAGAGTGAGTCTTGCACAAACCGCACAAAGCTACCGGCTGTGGCTTCTTCCAAACACCCCCCCGCCAGCACTGAGACCAAGTCCAGCGAGTCCGCGAGGGCCGGAATGTCTTTGATCTGGGTAAAAAACTGCACGAGTGAACGCGGTGTGGTGCGCCGCCCGACCACGATCTCCGGGTAGGTCAGCACGAAGTCGATGCCACGCGTATCTATGCCGGCCGTCAGAGCCCATGCGGCCCAAGGTTTGGCCTCGAATACAAGAGTCAGGTGCAGCATGCGGGTAAGCATGGCATCATCCATCGCCGTTACCGAGTAGTCGCCGCTGTCAGGATTGGCCGTGGCGATGATCTGCCATTTGGGTGGCAGAGCCCAGGAAAACATCTCGTAATGCTGCAGCAGTTGCATGATACCACGCAGGATGCGGTCGTCCGCGCGGTTGATGTCATCCAGCAGCAGGATTCCCGGTCCTGCTTCTGTGGGCACCCACTCCGGCGGGGAATAGGCCGTGCGACCGCTTCCGTCCTTTTCCAGCGCGCCATTCACGCGTTCCGGCAAGCCGTGCAAATCCCCCATCTCCTCAAACTGGGCAGGCGCGCAGTAAGCAAACTTCCAACCGCGCTCCCGCGCAAGCTCCATGGCGATCTCCGTCTTGCCTAGCCCGTGGGTGCCCCAGATGCAGATCGGGGTGGGGCGTTCCTGTCGGGACAGATTTTTCGTAAGCAGCGATCCCAACACACCGCGCAGCGCAGCGGCGGAAAGTCTCGCACCAAGGCAACTATCGGAGGAGGTGTTTTTATTCAAAAGAAATGCAGGATGATGTAAAGTGAAGAACAGATTACACGGAGGCAAGGAGACGGTGTAATAATTTTCCTACTCGCCGTACAAAGGCTTGGCCATCCCGAGTGCCTTACGGCGCTTCTCCGGCACGAGTCGTTCCAGAATCCGGCGCTGACGAACGAAACGGGCCAGTGTCCGGGCTGTGAGCTTTTCCTGATTACCCGGCAGCGAAAGGCCGGTGCTCACGAATTTCCCGCTGCACGCATGTTCGATGGATCGAATCCGGCTCTTCACGTTTTCGAGCGCCATGAACAGGAGCAGGTCGCTGGAATTTGACGCTGCGGCGGAACCGAGCGGATGGTCGGGGGCAACGCAATTCCATTTGGTGACCGCCTCCCCTCGTGCACTTTCCCGAAGCCAAGGTTCCTCAACTTCGTATCCGTGCGCCTTGAAGAACCCGAAGCCATAGTACAGGAAGCCGAGTTCGTACATCGAGTGGCGAGGGCGACTGGCGAGGATAATTGCATCAATCCACCGGTCGATCCGCTTGCCTAAAAGGCGAACTTCGCGGAGACGCCCGGCACGTGCGAATGCCTCTATCGAAAAGGCGATTTCGTGCGGGAGCAGATCCCTGCGCATGGACGCATACCGCACCGCATTATCCCAGTCACCAGAGCTGACGTAGAAGGTCAGCATTGTGCCCTGCAACGCCTTTCGCATTCTTGCCGACTGCCTGACCAGCGCGACCTCCAGCCGGGGAGCCCAGCGCGACCGGGAACCGAACATGCCAATGACGCGGACCACCTCAAAGAATCCCTCGGATGAACTCCATTTTACCCGCAGGAAACGGCGGCACAACGCAAGCGCCTGCCGCTTCATCGAGATGTCGGTAAGCCCCGTCAGTTCGTCGATGAGTTTCCGCTCTTCATCGCCGGGCACGGACTTACGGCTTATCAAATCACGCTCTTGCATTCGAAAATTCAGTTCCAGCGGGTATCCTCCCCCTCAACTCACAGGCCGTTGCCGGGCGTGATGGCGCGTTTGACTTCCTCCGCCAAAGTTATCGGCCAATCGGCGGAATCGAAATACTCCGGGCGCTCATTGCGGTAGCGATTATGGCGCGAAACAAACTCTTGGTTCATCGCGGAGTCTTTGACCCTCAACTCGGGGAATCGCTGCGTTGCGATTTCGACGTTTTCAGCTTCAGACCTTCCGGCAGCCGGTGTCCGATCCGCGCCTTGAGCCGCTTGCACGTAGTAGGCATTCACGAAGCCGCTCACGCCGCCGAATTCGACCGGGAGCCATGTCCCCGCGTTTTCCACAGGTGCTCCACGTTGGCGGATGCCAGATGCGTTGGCCGGAATTTTGGAGAGCATTCGGGAACTGAGGTCGGGCGCTTCTCTCACCGCCAAGAAATCGCCGGGCTTCACTCTTGTCACTCGCAACTTGATAGGGGAACCCGTGTAGGCCTGCTGCGTGATTGATTCAACGGTCTGCTGGGGTTTGCTGCGAATCGCTTTTCGTTCCTCATGCACCGGCTTAGCCTGGTCAGATGGAAGACGATTGGCACCTTTGGAGTTGCCCATTTGGCTTTCGATCAAATCCGTTACCTCACGAGATTCTTTCAGGCTCTTGTTCGCGTCGGCGAGCAGTTGGTCTGTTCCCTCGGACACCTTGCCGCCGCCGTCGAGCTTGTTCAGTTCGCGCAGCGCGATTCCCTTTTCCACCTCTACTTCGAGTCGTCCCAATTGTTCCTTCAACTTCTGACGTTGCGCATTTGCATGATCGATTTTCTCAGTCACGAACTGCTTGGAATCTTTCTCGCTAAAACCTGAACGCAGTTTCTTTAGGGCGGTGATATTTGTGTCGATGGTCGTTATCTCCGAAAGAAGCTGTTCCCGAACCAGTTTCAGTTGCGGATTGAACTCGGTCAGGAATTTTTCCTTCTGAGCCGCACGCTCGGCCTTCTCCTTGCAGGCTCCGAGCAGCAAGGCCGCGACGATCGCGCAGGTTGCAAGCAGCAGGGTTGGAAATTGTCGGACGGTAATCATTCTATCGGCCCGGTGGGCTGGTGATCGCCATGAGTTCGCCCCAGGCAGCCTGCCAGACCTTTAGGCCGTCCCCGAGATCCCGAAGCGGCTCGCAGCGCTGGAGCATGGCCGCATCTGGAAACATCACGCGGTTACTTTTCAAGCTGGTAGGAAGGAGGGCGACTGCTTCCGGAATCGGCGCGCGATACCCGGACCATTCCATGTTCGCCGCCGCAACCTTGGGTTCACAGAAGTAATTGATGAACGCATGAGCCAAGTCTGGCGCTGTCACGGTTTTCGGAATGCAAAAATCGTCGCAAGCCATCGGCACACCTTCCTCCGGGATGAAGAATTCCACCATGTGCTTGCCGGCCGTGGCGGTGGCAATATTCCCGCTGTAGGCATGCACCAGCAAGTCTTCGCCTGAGATCAGGCTCGCCTTGTAGTTTTCACTGGTGAGCACGCGCTTCTTGCGAATCCACCCGGCTGCAATTTCCTTGGCAGCCTGAATCTCCTTCTCGTCCGTGGCATTCACGCTGGCCCCTGTGAGTTTCAAGGCGGCCCCCAGCACCTCGCGCATGTCATCAAGCAGGGAGAATCGCCCGGCAACGGCTGGCTCATCCAGTGCCCGCCACGAGCGCATACCGGGCCGATGGCGCTCAGGCACGAAAGCCAGTCCGGAGACCGACAGCTCAAAAGGAACGCTGTATTCCATCTTTGGATCGGCGGCGGTTGTGAGGTATCCGGCATCCATGAAACGCCGGTTGGGAATCCGGCTTGCATCCAGCGCCTGAAGTTTGCCGATCCGCTGGAGCAGGGACGCCATGTAGGAAGATGGCGTGATCACGTCGTAGGAGACCAGCCCGGCATCGAGCGCCGTGAACAATTCCTCGTTGGACGCAAACGTATCCGCGACGAGCCGGCAGCCGTGCTCTTCGCCGAATTTCTGGAGCAATTCAGGCTTGAGGTAGTCCGACCAAGTGTAAACCCGCAGCGTCCTCTGATGGGCACTCTCCGGCTTCTTCGAGCACGAAGCCAGACCGAGAGCTGAGGAAATTCCCGCAAGTGCGCCCCGCTGCAGGACTTTGCGACGTGTCCAGCCCTTCATTACTTCAGGGTTTCCTCAAGCTTCCCGACTTCAAACAAGGCCTTGGCGCGATCCGATTTCTCCTGAAGCTTGGACATCAGGCCCTTGATCGTATCCGCACGCTTTGCCACAGGACTGTCCACGCCGAGATTGTCGTTTAGTGAGCCCGAGGCTTTGTACATCTCGACCTCCTCTTTCAGCAGCTTGATCTGCTGCTTCTGCTCCTCATACACGGCGGCATACTCCCGCAGGCTGGCTTCCGCCAAAGGCTCGCGTTCTTTCAGGAAGCTCAGGTTTTTCGCATACATCTCGGCACGGCGATCATTCAGCCCCGCCTCATCGGGCTTGCCAGCGGCTCGGAGACGCTCCGCGTTGGCCTTCGCTTCGCTCATCTGCCGCTCCGCATTCGTTTTGAGCGTTTTGATCCGCACCAGCTTCTCCTTCATGTCGGCATATTGCTGCTGGGAAAGCTTGAGCGCCACCTCGCCTTCGCCGGCAAGTTTCACGAACTTGTCCTCGGCCTTTTCCTTGAGGACTTCTGCGGCCTTCTTGGTCTTTTCGTCGCAGCCACCCAGCACAACAAGCGCGCAGATGGCAATGATGGCGTTCCACAATGGGACGCGTGAACAGGATTGGTTGTTAATCATAATTAGGGTTGTGTGGGACATCCGCTGATCGGAGATTCCCGATCTCAGGTGAAAGTTTCGTAGCTGATATTTCGTGGAAAGGAAAACTTATTCGGCGGCGTGTGACTGATTTTCGCATCCTCTCTTGCCAGCGCCCCGGTCAACCAGCGAGCGCCTTGCGCACCTGATCACGGTCGTAGCCCTTTACCTCTTCGGTAAGGTCGTCATAGGGGCAAATATTGTCGTGGATTTTCCGGGCGTCATCCCGCTTTCCGGCAATCCATCCGTCCAGGATTTTCCCGGCCATCCAGACCTGGTGCTCGGAGCGACTGAGCAATTCCAGGACGGAATCTTTTTCGCTTGGTGAAACCGACTCCCAGACGGCCTTCTTTACATCGCGGCGCAAAACCGCCCACCGGTTCGTTTCCTTGATCGCTTCCGGCAGAAACTCCCATTCCCTTGCGTTGGACCTGTTTTTCGCGGCCTCCTCCGAGAGTCCTGCACGGTAGGCTTCATGGTTTTGCTGTGCCGCCCGCTCCAGCGCATCGTCGCCAAACTCGGGTGATTTTGTTCCATGTTCAAAAAGCGACATCACATCGAGCCGTTCGTCGCCCTTCAATCGGATCAACGGCTTCGCCTCGGTCAAAGCCCTGACTTTGGCGACCTGGAATCTGGGGCTGCGCAGCAACCGGTCTGCCATAGCCAGCGTCTTCGCCTCGTTGTCCAAAAAGACCACCGCCTCATCGAACCCGAGTCCCTCAAGATCTTTGGACAGCAGGATCGTTTCCAGTTCTTCCTCAATAAAATGAACCTGCGCCACCAGATCCAGCGCTGGGTAGCAGCGGGCAAATCGTGCTTCCTCTCCGGGTCGCTGTGTCCAGACCCAGAATTGCGGGTGCGCCTCCCAGGAAACTTGGACAAAAGGAACAGCCAGCCTGAGAAATTCCTCCGTAAAATCCCGCTCGGCCACCACCAGGATTCTTGGCCCGCGTACGCGCATATCAGGCTTCGTGGCCAGTTCGCAGGCAAGCTCCTTCAGCACATGGCGCAGGGCCACGGAACGGAAACTCACGAGGCGCGCTTGCAGTCGCTCGGAGTGTTCCAGGAGAGCCCAGCGCCCGCGCAGCAGTTCCCGCATGTCCGGCGAATCAACGCAGACCAGAATGTCCACAGGCTTGCCCGTGCCCTTCTTGTGCTCCCTGATCACCACCGCCGCTTGGTCGGCGACCTCGACATTCAACTCGTCCTGTCCCGTGGCAATCACCAGCCGCGCGGCACGCGCCACTCCGGCCGCCCTCAGCAAACTGGGGTCACTCGGACTGCCACACAGTACCAGGGCTCCTTTGTCCTCCAATTTGCCTATCGCCGTATTGTGTTCATCAGGCTCGACCGCCGCGACTTTCCCGCCCGCTCCGAAAGTTTTCAGGGCCAGTTCGCGGTTTTGCGATCCGAGGCCGATATAAACATGGTGCCCAGCGACCTTCCGGAAGCGCCACCTGCGCAGCCGGCGCCAGAAGATCATTGCAGCCGATTGCAAAATGGCCGCGGCCAGAACGGCTTTGATCCCCCATTTTCCGGCAAACACAGCCCAATGCTGGTCATACTGGTGACCGACCACGATTGCCGCCTCACCCACCACCAATTCACTGGCGTGATCGAGCACCTCCGGCCAACTGTAGTGGCCGGCTGCCTGTTGAAGCGTTTCCTTCCAGCCGTAGCAGCCGAGCCCAAGGAAAAGGACCAGCAGTAGGGCGGCAAGCCACCAGAACTTTTTTGGAAATGATGTGGGGAGGTGCATCAGAATTTATACCGCCAAAACCTCGAAGATGCGCAACTGATGCTCATCTGGAAGGATCTCCGAATACCGGGTAACTACGTCGATACTTGGGAACGCTCTCTGCGGAAGTATTCCCAGAGCTTTCTCGAAAGTTTTTCGTCTACTTTGAAAGTAGGATGAGTTGATACGCATGGAGGCTTCTACAGCAAGTTCAAAAAAGTCGGCGAACCCGTTGGACGGCCGCCTAAAATACGACACCATTTCCAAATCGGCCACATACACGAAAAACCGTTTCACGTCGGTGGGAAGCAAGCTCAAACGGTAAAGATCATGAAAAACCATGCCGGCCTTCTGTGTTGTCGGCGTGTTCTTCTTCGATGGAATCTTGCGGTCATACTTAAATTCCAGGGCGAATCCACATTGATCCTCAGCAGAAAGTATCCACGTATCAATCTCAGCTCCAGATTTTTCAGGATGCGGATGGCGTTCTTCCAAAACAACGTCTTCGGGCCGAAGTTCGGTCTCGCGAAGCAGGGCAGCAAAAAACGTGTAGCGGATGGAGTCCTCCGTTGTGTACACGCCCTTCTTCAGGCGGGACTGCATTAGCTCCGAAAATACGTGAAACACTCTTTGCATTTGCATGTTATGGACTTGCTATGGACAAGGCTGGAGGGGGATGGATTTAATGTAATCGCGAATGGCGGCGAGTTCCCCATCCTCCACCGCTCGATGTCTCATTTCTGGATGAGCGCGGAGATGTTCGGAAATCAGGCGCTTCGCCTCCTGAATATTGCCCTCCAGACATTCGAAGCATGCGAGATTGTAACGCACTCCATCATGCACTTTCTCAGATAGATTGATTTTGGCACGGAACAGTGCAATTGCTTCACTGCGGCGTCCTGTTCTGTCGAGGAGTATCCCAAGGTTTTTGATGGCTCCTAACCATTCGTGATGCTCAGCCCCAAGCCCTTCTTCCATGCAAGCCAGTGCTCGACGATACAGTTTTTCTGCACCGATTAAATCCCCCTCGTCATTCAGGCACTGTGCGCGGTCTAGCACGCGGCACACCGTTAAATCTGCGTCTGCTCCAAGCGGTGTCATGGAAGCAATTTCTTCACGGATGGCTGCAAAATCGGGGTCTTTAAGTGCCCCTTCCTTTTCGTTCGGGTCATCTTCAATTGCTTCACGAATCAATCTCTTTGCTTCTTCAAGGTCCCCGCTGGCACATTCGTAACAGGCAAGATTGTAGCGAACCCCCATCGCCGCAATGAAAGAATGTTTTGCAGTCCTTCTCAGCAATTTGAGGGAAGCCTGCACGTCACCGCTCTCTTTGAGGTAATGCGCGACGTTATTGACACAGCATAAGGTTTCCTCGTTTTCCAAGCCTTTCGTTTTCTCAAGGAGGCTAATCATGGCAGTTCCCACTGCAATTAATGCCCGTGCATCCCCAGTGTTTCTTTGCTCGATCAGTGTAGCACCATAGTAAAGAGAATGTAGCCGTTCGTAGTCACCATGTCGCGCTAGCAGACGTCCCAAAAGGCTTATGCACCGTATGGAGGATTTAACGGTGTGACCGAATCTGCAATAACCGGTATCATAAACACGTTCGTATAATGTTTTAGCCTCATCGTTGCGTCCCGCTTTTTCGAGCAAGACGCCAAGGTCTGTGGCGCAACTCAGGGCGTCTAGGTGATCGGAGCCAAAAAGTCTTTCATAGCCATCGAGCGCCCTGCGAACAAGTGCCTCCGCCGTCGCGTATTCGCCTTTGACCGTAAACATGTTTCCTAGCTGGTTCACGATTTGCAAAGTGGCTGGATGCTCCGCCCCGAAAACCTTTTGATAGCCATTGAGCGCCCGGCGCAATAGCGATTCAGCCTCTTCGTAGTTGCGTTTTGTTCTGAGCAGTTCTCCAAGGACGGCGACAATCTTCAATGTAGCCGGATGCTTCGGACCGAAGGCTTTCTCGTGACTCTCTAGCGTTCTACGAAACAACACCTCCGCCTCCGGATAGTCACCTTTCGCTTTGAGCAAGAGCCCAAGATTGTATGCGCTCGCCAACGTATCCGGCGACTCCAATCCAAGGGCTATTTCGCGCCCCTCAAGAGCCCTGCGATACAGCGGCTCTGCCCCGGCATAGTCACTTTTATTGTGTAGGAGGCATCCAAGGTCGTTGATGATTCCCAGCGTGGTCGGATGCTCTGCTTCGAGGGCTTTTTCTGCAAGAGCCAACGCACGGCGGTGTATCGCTTCAGCTTCAACGTGGTTGCCTATGTCGCTAAGTAAACAAGCGAGGCAGTTGGCGATTCCCAATGTATGCGGGTGTTCCGCTCCGAGCGCTATCTCAAAGCGCTCCAGCCTACTGCGGAATAGTTCCTCCGCTCCCTCATAGTCACCTTTTTCACTGAGCAGATTTCCAAGCCGGCTGACACCTTTCAGTGTGTCTGGGTGTTCGATGCCAAGGGTTGCCTCTCTATAGAGCAGGCAATCTCGATAGAGTCTCTCCGTCAATGTCCCAAAATAGCCAGCGGTCTTCAAAAATCCCGCCAGCCGGAATGCCATCGCGGCATTTACCGCTTCATTTCTACTGTTCCTTGTCCAATTTTTCCAAGCGACCCCATAAGCATCTTCTAAATTCAAATCCTTGAACGTCAGCCAGTATCCGAGCAGTTCAAATTGTTCGCGCTTGTAGAGAGCCTCGAACATTTCCCGCCGCACGAGACACTCTTGGAGTTTTTCTTCTTCGCCAGCCCGCTGCCACTGCCAGGGCAACTCCTCGGCGACGCGTGGGTTTACTTCCTGCCGGTCAAACCACTCCGCCAAATTCGTGTGCGCCTGCCGTTGCTGCTTCTTCCCTGGCAAATACCGGTCCTCCACAGCTTGGCGCAGGTAGTCGTGCCCGAATGTGAAACGGCCATTGGATTCCAAGAGTGCCTCGTCCAGAGCGTTGTGAATCGGTGCCCAGGTCGCAGGCACCAACCCCGTGATCGCCAGCAACTCGTCCTGTGCCAGACCCGCCCGGCTCGCCCAGATCGCCTCCATCGCAGAGCGGACGTGCTTGCTTGATGTGTCTTGCTCGATTCGCTCCAGCACCCGCTCAAAGAGGTCGTCCACCGTCTGGCTTTGCAGATAGTGAGTCAGCTTCTGCTCCAGCTTCTCATAGACCCCGAACACGCGCAGCTCCTCCAGCAGTGTCCGCAGGAACAGCGGGTTGCCCGATAGCGGATGGCTCTGCACGCGCTTCGTCTGCGCGGGCGTGATCTCCTTCCTATATTTGGCCAGGTAATCCTTGATCAACTTGGCTTGGTCTCGTTTCCCCAATGGACGAACTTTCAGCTCGGTCCATTGCATTCGCTTGCGCGCGGCAGGCAACACCTCGCCATCGAGGCATGACACGATCAGCTTTACCTTCGGCGGCAGGAACTGCGGCCACCAGCGCAGATCCCGCAGGGAGGACACCTTGTCCAGTCCGTCGAACACCAGCAGCCACTGCCTGCCCTCCCGCTGCGCATGTGAACTGGCCCGCGCGAGCCACTCCGGCAGCATGTCCAAGAGTTTCTGCGGATCGCTCTCCAGCTTGAGTTCATCGCCAGTGGCCTGCGCAATCTCCTGGAGCAGCCGTGTCACCAGTTTCACCGTGTCAGCAGCATCCGCCCCCGAGCCGAGGTAGTGGATGAACAGCAGGGTGTCGGGATGCCTTCGGATGTAAGCCTGCGTCCAATTGGCCAACAGCGCGCTCTTGCCCCCACCCGAGGCTCCGGTGATGAGCACCGGCTTGAACCCCCTGTCCTTGGCCGTGCCTCTGTCGAGCGCTTTGCAATAGGCGGCTCCCCCCAGATACATCCTCAGTCGTAAACCGCCATAAGCCTCGTGCTTCCTGCGCTCCATCGAGAGCGCGTCAGGCACTTCCTCCAGCGGGAAGGATTCATCAATCAACCGCCACAAGTCCTCCTGCACCCGCTGTGCCAGGGCTTCAGGCGAGGCATAGTTTTCCAGCACCGGGAACCTGCTGTGCCGGATGCGATCCTTGAGCTGTTCCAGCTTTGCCTTGTCCGCCGAGCTCTCACTCAAATACGCTCCACCCTTGGAGAGCGAGTAGGCAGGGTTGCGGAAGTAGAAGAACGCCCGTCCGGCCATTGCAGGGTTGTTGAGCACTCCGTGAAGCATCTCCAGCTCCGTCACGCTCTTGCCGCCGCGGTGCTCTACCAGCCACGGTTGCTCCCGCAGCAGCGAAGGATCGTATTGATGCTTTTCCGGAACCCAGCCGTATCTCTCACCAATGAAGCCCATGAAGTAGGGTCGGGAGCGATCGATCTCCGCCATGCAGATGGGCATTACCTCACCACGCTGCGCCTGCTTTTCCGTGATGCCCCAGCGCAGATCCACATCAATCAATTCAACCTGCCGCTCCCGGCAGCGCCGGCGTAGCTCGGGAAACACTTTCCTCACCAGCAGATCGCGCTCTTCCGCGAAGTCCCGGAAGGTGCTGCTCAGGAAGATGCGGGCGGTGCGGGAGGACATTCCGAGTTCGCTATGCATCAGCGGCCGCCGAATGCCAAGCGCGAATCTCGCTCCCGCGCTTCTGTTGTCCGCACACTCGGGGCAATGGGACAGATCCTGTGCGGAGCGCAGGTACGGAACTGAAATTCGCCCTGCTTCAGCGGCGGCTGGCGGTTGCAGGAATGACGACGGAGCAGCGCGGCGATTTTCTGGAGCAGGAGTTTCATGGCGTGTTGGAGGTTGTGGAGCGCAAGGAAGAACCGGCCCCGGCTTCCCGGGTTTCCCCCGAACGCCGGACCGAGGGCCGAAGCCGGCTCCCCTTGCGGGCGTGAATCTGAGCACAGCCGATTGGACAAAAGCTGTCCTACCCTCGATTGAATTTTCTTGTGCAGGAAAACCGAGGGTCCATACACGCGGACATGCCGCGTCTGAGAACCCCCATTCGTCTCACCAAAGCCCAGCAATTCTCGCGTCCCCCGCTGGCGCGGATGATGCGGCTGCACCAAAAGCTGATCGCCGGCGATTTCCCGAACTGCAGCAAACTCTCCAAGGAACTGGAGGTGTCCACGAAGACGATCCAGCGCGACATCGACTTCATGCGGGACCGGCTCGGACTTCCGATCGAATACGACCAGCTCCATTTCGGATTCGTTTACACCGAACCCGTCACCAATTTCCCGAGCATCGAGGTTTCCGAGGGCGAGGTGGTGGCGCTCCTGGTCGCGCAGAAGGCCCTCGCGCAGTATCGCGGCACCTCATTTGAAAAGCCGCTCAAGGCCGCCTTCGAGAAAATTACCGACGGCTTGAAGGACAAGGTTTCCTTCCAGTGGGACGGGATCGAATCCTCGATTTCCTTCCGCGGCATCGGGAGCACCGCCGCGGATCTCGAACTGTTCGAAACGGTCAGCAGCGCCGTGCTCAAATCCCACGAACTCGCATTCGAATATCGAAAACTGGGCAGTTCGGGCTACGAGGCGAGGCGTGTGCAGCCCTACCATCTCGCGTGCATCGACCAGCAGTGGTATCTTTTCGCCCACGACCTCGTCCGCTCGCAACTGCGCACTTTCGTGCTCTCGCGGATGCGGAAGGTGCAGAACACGCGGATGCGTTTTAGCAGGCCGCCGGATTTTTCCATCACCAAGCATCTCAGCGAGAGCCTCGGCGTGTTCTCCACGAATGGCCGTTTCAAGGTGCGGCTGGAACTCGGCAGCCTGGAGGAAATTGAACGCTGGATATTGAGCTGGGGATCGCACGCGCGGGTTCTGGATCCCGCGGAACTCAAGCGGAGGATTCGGCGCTCTGCGGAGGCCATTCTGGCAGCCACATGACGAGGGCGGTGCGCGTCGGGATGGGGTGAGACCGCAAATGTCCGTCCTCTCGTCCTAGAGTTCGTGCGTCACCCAATTCCGGCATCCATAAATTTTCATGCGCACGCTCTCCAAATCCAAACTCATCGCCTTCCGCCAATGTCCGAAGCGGCTCTGGCTGGAAGTGCATCGGCCCGAGTTGAGGGAGGTTTCACCCGAGACCGAGGCGAGATTTCAGGTGGGCTACCAGGTCGGTGACATCGCCAGACGCATCTACGATCCCGAGGAAAAGGGAGCGCTCATTGATTTCAAGACCGAGGGCTTCGACGGCGCATACGCGCGCACCGCTGAGCTGGTGGCAAATTCCCGCGAGCCGGTTTTTGAGGCTGCGTTCAGGGTGAAGGGTGCGATGGCTCTCGCCGATGTGCTCCTGCCGATCCGGAAGAACGGCCAGACGGTCTGGAAGATGGTTGAGGTGAAATCCTCGACCAGCGTTCAAGATTATCACCGGGAGGACATCGCCGTGCAGACCTTTGTGGCCAAGACGGCAGGTGTCCCCCTGAAATCCGTCGCGCTTGCGCACATCGACAGTTCCTGGGTCTAT
>Ga0194049_1000163_pt1 | contig 25142 bp, 22 predicted proteins | sample JunL2225m_MetaG_FD_148665 | JGI IMG/M metagenome (GOLD analysis project Ga0194049, IMG submission 148665) | Anoxic zone freshwater microbial communities from boreal shield lake in IISD Experimental Lakes Area, Ontario, Canada - Jun2016-L224-25m | ecosystem: Environmental > Aquatic > Freshwater >... | reverse complement strand
TATTATTACATCACTGATCTCATCTAGCATTGATCAGATGGAGCATCAACTCTTTGGAGTTATCGAGGGTTTTTATGGTGACCCCTGGTCACAACTTGAGCGTCTTGCATGTATTGATGCTCTCGCCGGATGGGGGGCAAACACCTATGTTTGGGCGCCAAAAGCCGAACCACGTCATCGCGATGCCTGGCAAGATCCCTTTACCGCAGAAGAGCTCGCAAATTTTGCAACATTGATTCATCACGATGATCGAATCACAGTTTCAATAGGACTCACTCCCGGAAGCACTGCAACCATTGACGACATCATCGTTAAAATGAAACCGGTTGTTGACGCTGGTTGTCGCATCATCACACTGTGCTTTGACGATCTTCCGGTGCTCGACGCAGGTCGCCGACATCGCGAATTGTCGCACGGCATTTGCGATCAACTCGGCGTTGAAGTGCTGCTCGTTCCCACGCATTACGCAGGCACTACATCTTCCCCATATCTCGAAGCCCTCTGCGATGGGTTAGACGCTCGAATCTCCGTGATGTGGACAGGTAATAGCGTGGTCACCGACGAGATCAGCGTTGCTCAGGCCAATACTCGCGCGCACGTGATGGGCGCACGAGCACCGCTGATTTGGGACAACGTCCCCGTGAACGACGCAATGATGAGTTCGCACTTGCATCTTGGGCCTTATGTGGGTCGTGATCCGAAACTTCGTGATGTGGTGTCAGGGGTGCTGCTCAATCCAATGATCTCTATGCGCGCGTCGCTTCCCATGATCGAATCGGCTTGTGCTTGGTGGCGCGGCGAGAATGCCATTGATGCATGGAGTCAGTGTGTTGATCGAGATGATTGGAGAATCATTGCCGAAGCAACTGCATACCCAGGCGAACTGCATTGGCCCGGAGATCGGCCATCGCGTCAATGGTTTGAGCAAGTAGTGGCGCTACCACCGTGCACTGATCCAGACATCTCGCCATGGGTCGAATCAGCGCGTGCGGGTGCTCGCATTTGTTTGGCTGCCTACGACGTGATGGAGAGCATCGCATCCGGTTCTCTCGCATCCGATCTCACACGTATAGCTCTACCGCTACTCAATCTGCGTCAGTGGTTGCAGACTCCAGAGCGCACACTTGGCAGCGGCCCACGCACCCGACCAGTATTCACTCAAGACGAGACGGGTCGCTTTGCCATCACGAGTGGCGTGATCGTGATGACTACTTCAATTGTTGAAAACTTTGTTCACGATGCAAATCATGCACTGAGCGGCTTTGAAGTCGTTTCTTAATTTCCGTAACATACTTCCATGATGAAACATCATACCCACATTCGATACTGGGTGGCAGCGGTGTTCTCACTAGTCGGTTCCGTACTTGTTGGCTACTCCTGCTCTGCTGCAGCAAAAACCCTTCCTCCAGCACCGCCACAAATCACTCGCATCGATTCAATTCAAAAAAACAAAACTGTGTATGACTTGAAAATTTCTTTTTCCATCACAAGCAACAACAGCAACACAAGTAATGCATCGCTCGTTTCCACTCTTGTCTCAGTGTCGGGTAAGACATGCAACGCAAATGTCGGAAAACAATCCTGCACAATTCAGGGATTTACGAAGAATACAACAGTCGATATCAGTGCGAAATCCAAAAATGCCGGGGGCTATGGATTGCCCAGTTCAACCGTGCGCTATTTGGTGGGCTCAAGTTCTTGGACAACTGCCTCTCAGACCCCGTCAACTGCGACCAAAGTTGCCGTGCGTCCATACAGCGAGTTTGTGCCTTCGTCGTATTCTTCAAAATCTCCAGTACCCCTGGTTATTGCCTTACACGGTTACAGCTCATCGGGAAAACAACTAGAAAGTTTTGTCAACTTCAAGACCGTTGCCGAGCAACGAGGGTTTATTTTGGTTTCTCCCGATGGAACAGTTGATGCAACTGGTAATCAATTCTGGAACGCAACCGAGGTGTGCTGCAATTTCTTTTCGGAGGTTGATGATGACACATACCTGATTTCCATTTTGAACGAGATGGAATCCAAGTATTCGATTGACCCTAAACGGATTTATTTTGTTGGACATTCAAACGGTGGCTTCATGTCGTATCGCATGGCTTGCAATCACTCCGACCGCATTGCCGCTATCGCCAGTCTCGCGGGTGCAACATTCCTCAACTCGAGTGATTGTGCTGCAAAAAATCCGGTCAGCGTGCTGCAAATTCACGGTACGAGTGACACAACAATTCTTTACAACGGTGGTGCCATACTCGGCAAGCAGTATCCGAGTGCAACTGGTTCAGTCACCCAATGGGCAACCTTTGATCGGTGCTCCAACAACGCCATACCTCTGGCAGAAAAACTTGATCTTGTAACCACCATTGCGGGTAGCGAAACCTCGATCAAGTCTTGGAGTAACTGTCGCAACGGAACCGAGGTTGAGCTCTGGACAGTCGATCAGGGCGGACATACTCCAGCCCTCAGCACTATGTTTGCTAGCAAGGTTTACGACTTTCTTGCATCCCACCCGAAATCGTAATCATTCAAAAAACTGCGCATCGCAGTACGATTAAAGGCACTATGCGCGCATTATTCAAGCCGTCCGCGGCACCCGGCCTCGAGATGATCGAGTGCGCCGAGCCAACCCCTGGTCCATACGACGTCAAGATTCGTGTTGAAAAAACTGGTATCTGCGGCACCGACTTACACATTGATTCTTGGGATGCGTGGGCTGCATCTGCAGTCAATGCACCACTCATCATTGGTCACGAGTTTTCTGGCCGCATTGTAGAAATGGGTTCTGAAGTAAAAGCACTTGAGTTGGGTGCGCTTGTGTCTGGCGAAGGCCACATCATTTGCGGAACATGTCGCAACTGTCGAGCAGGTCGACGTCACATGTGCAAAAACACATTAGGTATCGGAGTCAATCGCGACGGTGCATTTGCCGAATACGTAGTCATCCCTGCGAGCAATGTTTGGGTGCATTCCGATGCAGTTGATGCCGAACTCGGAGCAATCTTTGACCCATTTGGTAATGCTGTTCACACTGCACTGACTTTTCCTGTTGCGGGTGAAGACGTACTTATCACTGGTGCTGGACCAATCGGCTTGATGGCTGCCAAAGTTGCACGACATGTTGGCGCGCGGTTTGTAGTAGTCAGCGACATCAACGAATCGAGACTTGCTCTTGCTCGCACCATGGGTGTTGACGTTGCAGTCAACCCAATGACTTCGTCTATCGCAGCGACGCAACAGACACTCGGAATGAAAGAGGGCTTTGACGTAGCGTTCGAAATGAGTGGAGCACCAACTGCCCTGCCAGACATCTTGGACAACTTGAGTCACGGTGGCCGAGTTGCTGTGCTCGGCTTGCCAAGCAAAGAGATCTCGATCAATTGGGCAAAGCTCGTCACGCACATGATCACCATCAAGGGCATTTACGGACGAGAGATGTTTGAGACTTGGTATGCAATGAACTCTTTGATTCAAACCGGGCTCGATATTCGTGACGTCATCACTGACCGCTTTTCGGCCAACGACTGGGAGAAGGCATTTGCTGCCGCTCGTTCATCGAACTCTGGCAAAGTCGTGATGGATTGGTCGTAGGGCCAAGCCATGTACACAAGCGTTCGACAAGAACTGAAGAAGACTCTCGACGAGATCCAATCAGCAGGCCTCTACAAGCGCGAGCGATTGTTGGATTCGCCACAGGCTTCGCATGTCTCAAGCAGCAGTACAGATCTGATCAATTTTTGTTCCAACAACTACATCGGACTTGCCAATAACCCCGCAGTAATCGCTGCAGCAAAAGAATCTCTCGACATCAATGGCTTTGGCATGGCAAGCGTGCGATTCATTTGTGGAACCCAGTCACAACACGACGTTCTTGAAGCGCGACTTTCGACCTTGCTGGGCACCGACGCAACAATTTTGTTTCCATCGTGCTTCGATGCGAATACTGGAATTTTTGAAGTGCTGCTCGATCAAAACGATGCCGTTATTTCTGACGAGTTGAATCACGCCTCAATCATTGACGGCATCAGATTGTGCAAGGCAACGCGATACCGATACAAAAACCGCGATATGGCCGACCTCGAAGCCCAACTTGTTGCAGCGCGTGGCGCACGACGAACTCTTATCGTGACCGATGGTGTGTTCTCGATGGACGGTTCGTTCGCTCCATTAAAAGAAATCTGTGATCTTGCCGATAAATATGAAGCGATGGTCATGGTTGATGACTCGCATGCAGTTGGCTTCATCGGTGCAACAGGTGCAGGCACTCCAGAAATGTTTGGGGTTCGCGATCGCGTCGACATCATCGCTGGCACGCTCGGCAAGGCGCTTGGCGGTGCATCGGGTGGTTACATCTCTTCTCACCAAGAGATCGTTGACTTGTTGCGCCAACGTGCAAGACCATATTTGTTTTCTAACTCGATACCACCAACGGTGGTTGCGGGTTCGCTTGTTGCACTCGATTTGGTTGCTCAAGGCAACTCAATGCGCGAAACTCTTCGTGGTAACGCCAAGTACTTCCGCGATCAGATGGCAGCCGCTGGCTTTACATTGCTGCCCGGCGAACATCCAATTGTTCCAGTGATGTTTGCCGATGAACACGAAGCTGTTCGCATGGCGGCAGAGCTCTTCAAACTCGGCATCTACGTTGTTGCCTTCTCTTACCCAGTTGTGCCAATGGGCAAGGCACGCATTCGCGTGCAAGTGTGTGCAACTCACACCAAAGCTGACATTGATACTTGCGTTGCTGCGTTTATCTCCGCGCGCAACGCATAATTGCTTTACGACTTGCGGATGACGCCGTCTTTTACTGCGGCTGCAGCAACCGCCGGCGCAACACGCTCAACGATTGTTCGGTCGAACACCGATGGCACTACAAAATCTGGCGATAACTGAGCATCGGTTACCGACTCGGCAATGGCGATTGCGGCTGCCAATTTCATGCCCTCAGTGATGTCTGTTGCATTTGCATCAAGTGCGCCACGGAAGATGCCAGGGAATGCAAGCACATTATTGATTTGGTTCGGATAGTCGCTGCGACCCGTTGCCATAACGGCAGCTAAACCGTCGACCTGCTCAGGACGAATTTCAGGGTTCGGGTTTGCCATTGCAAACACAATGGGGTTCTTTGCCATCGAGCGCACATCGGCTGCAGTAATGAGATCCGGCCCGCTCACACCAACAAAAACGTCTGCGCCTTTCATGACGTCACTAATGGTTCCCATTTTGCGAGATGAGTTTGTGTGTGCTGCAAACCATTCTTTTGCAGAGTTCATTTCACCTCTGCCGGTATAAATGGCACCCACACGATCACAACCAATGACATCGCCAATACCGGCATTGAGAAGAATCTTGCCAATAGCGACACCCGCAGCACCAACGCCAGCGATGACAACTGTGAGGTCTTCCATTTTCTTGCCGGTGATCTTCAATGAGTTCCACAACGCGGCCAAGGTGACCACTGCTGTGCCATGTTGGTCGTCGTGAAACACAGGAATGTCGAGACTTGCACGCAGACGTTCTTCAATTTCAAAACACTCGGGTGCTTTGATGTCTTCCAAATTGATTCCGCCGAAGGTTGGCGCAATACGTTGAACGAAATCGACAACTTCATCAGCAGTGCGAGCATTGATGCAAATAGGAAAACCGTTCACTCCACCAAACTCTTTGAACAGCAGCGCCTTGCCCTCCATGACAGGCATCGCGCCCTCTGGACCGATGTCGCCAAGTCCGAGCACCGCGGTTCCATTGCTCACAATGGCAACGGTGTTTTTGCGAATGGTGTACTTGTGTGAAAGTAGTGGATCTTTTTCAATCGCAGTACAGACGCGAGCAACACCAGGCGTGTATGCCATCGACAAGTCATCACGATCATTTACTGGCGCCGTACTGATGACTTCAATCTTTCCGGCCTCGTGCATGCGGAATGTTCGGTCCCACCAATCAAGAACTGTCACGCCATCTAGTTTTTGTACTGCAGCAACGACTGCTTGTTGGTGCTCTTCATTTCGACAATGCACAACAAGACTGCGACGAAGAACCGGACCACGAACATCAAAACCATCGAGTGCGCCAATGTTGCCACCCGCTTCACCAATGGCGGCACACAACCGCCCAAGGGTGCCGGGCACATTTTCGAGTTGACAATCCAGAGCGATGGAAAATGCAGCGTTGGGGAGAGTAGACATATGACCCTCTACGCTACGGACTTTGCATCCGCCAAACTACGGAGTTTTATGCGAAATAGCCGAATCTCCGAGGTGCCTTAAATGGCAACAGTGAGCGCGTCGTATTCGAAGACCCAATCAAGAATTGACATTCCTGGTGGCGCTAGCGAGAAAAACATATCTCGATCTTTTTGTTCTTGACCATCCACCATGTGGAACAAGTCACGATTCATTAATGATGACGTTTGCACTTGAGCCGTGCGGCCCTGACGTGCATTTTCGTATCGACGAAGCGCAAGGTGCGCATCACTCGTGTCCGTATCAATCAGACAACGTGCAAGTACCACTGCATCTTCAATTGCTTGGCATGAGCCTTGAGCCATGAAAGGAAGCATGGGATGGCACGCATCGCCGAGCAATGTGGTTGTGCCGATTCCCCATTGTTCTAGTGGTTCACGATCATATAACGCCCAGCGGAAAATTGGTTCTTCGACTCGGGCAAGCAGTGAAAGAAACTCAGGTGACCAACCTTCAAATCGTGCATACAGATCTTCCACTGTTCCTTGCTCTGTCCATGATTCGGTTTCCCACGAATCTTCAGGAGAGATACAGACCAGATTGAGATGACTGCGATTACGTCCAATGAAATAGCTCACCACATGTCGGTCTGGACCCATGCGGTTAGTGACATCAATCGGCAGATCTTCCACGAACTTGCGTGGGACCAATGCGCGATACGCAGCAGAGCCACTAAACCGTGGCTTATCTAGGCCACCAATACATGGACGAACTACGGAATGGATTCCATCGGCACCAATGACGATGTCAAAGGATTGATTTGTTCCATCAGAAAATCGAACCACCGATGATGAGTCGCCTGGTTCTACCCCAACAACATGTGTGGAGAATTTCAACGTCACATTTGTCTGTTGCGCCACCGCATTTCCAAGTATTTCAACTAGTTCATTTCGTGCAACGTTTGCCAACGGCTGTTGATGTTGCGTTACAAAACTGTCGTCAAGGTCTGCCGTACGAAGAATGGAGTCATCTTCCCAACGGCGAAATACAACTCGTTGCGGATGTACTGCAATTTCTGAATATGCCCGGCCAAGACCTAACGAATTTAAAAGTCGAGAAGCATTTGGGCTGATTTGTACACCAGCACCAATTTCTCTGATTCCTGCCGAACGTTCAAAGACAGTTACTTCATGAGAACTTTGCGAGAGTGCAAGAGCGGCAGTAAGCCCCCCAATTCCACCACCAACTATTGCAATCTGCATGGTTGAGAGACTACGTCGTGTAGCAATTACTCAACACGCAAGCCGGAGATTGCACGGGCAATCACCAACTGCTGAATCTCTGAGGTGCCCTCAAAGATGGTGTGAATCTTGGCGTCACGGTGCCAGCGCTCTACTGGATACTCGCGCGTGTAGCCGTAGCCGCCCAAAATTTGAATTGCGTCTTCGGTGACCTTGACAGACATTTCAGATGCAAAATATTTGCTCTGTGAGCCTTCTGCGTTTTTGTAGCCACCATTTTTTGCGAGCCACGATGCACGCCAGATGAGCAGACGTGCTGCATCGATCTGGGTGATCATGTTGGCGAGCTTGAACGCAATTGCTTGGTGCATGATGATCGGTTTGCCGAATGCTTTGCGCTCTTTGGCGTAGTCGAGTGCATATTCGTATGCCGCACGTGCAACACCAAGTGCTTGAGCACCTACTGCAGGGCGTGTTGCTTCAAATGTTGCCATTGCTGGTTGCTTACCACTCGACGTGCCTTCGCGATATCGCGCAAGTTTGGCATCAAGTTTTTCTTTACCGCCAAGTAGGCATCGACCAGGAATACGAACGTCTTCGAGCACCACTTCTGCTGTGTGGCTGGCGCGAATGCCGTGCTTCATATATTTCTGTCCTTGTGACAAACCTTTTGTGTTTGGCGGAACAACAAAACTCGCTTGACCGCGGCCTTTGAGTTCTGGATCAACTGCTGCAACTACAACGTGCACGTTGGCAATACCACCGTTGGTGATCCATGCTTTCGTGCCATTGAGCACCCACTCGTCTTTTGCTTCGTCGTACACCGCACGCGTGCGCAAGTTGGACACGTCGCTACCTGCATCTGGTTCGCTCACACAAAATGCACCGACCTTGACATCATCTGCAGTGCCATAACACTGTGGCACCCACTCCATCATTTGCTCTGGTGTGCCGTTGCCGGCAATGCCTGCTGCAGCGAGGCCAGAGCCCATGATTGCCATGCCGATTCCTGCATCGCCCCAAAACATTTCTTCGATTGCAACAACCATAGTGAGACCAGTTGGGTCTGCCATTGCGTTCATGATGAAGTCGAGACCGTACAAACCAATCTTTGCTGCCTCTTGCACGATCGGCCAAGGGAACTCTTCTTTTTCATCCCACTCATGTGCGGCAGGACGAATGGTGTCAACAGCAAACTGATGAATCCAATCTTTGATTTGAAGTTGATCATCGTTTAGCGCAAGTGAAAATTCAGTCATGGCACTAAGTTACCGTGCAGTAGACCTTTCCGCCACATTTCCATTGTCTCCGCGGCACATCTCATTTGACCTACGGTTCATAGACATGGACAACGAATCACTTGGGGCGACCCATTCACGAGAAAATTGTGAGGCCTGCCGACTTGTCGATCGCATAGATGGCAAAGAGGACGGCAAGCTTTTCAACCTTGATCACTGGAATGTCACCAGCGGTAAGAGGCATTTTGAAGCAGCTCGTCAAGCACAAGACAAATTTGCCGATCGCATCACAAGTTTTGCTGGGTCGCTGAATTTCGTCTACATCCACACTATCTGGTTTGGAATTTGGGTCTTGTTTAATGTCGGCGTCTTTGGCGCGTCGATGAAGTTTGACAAGTATCCATTTGGATTACTGACGATGGTTGTCAGTCTTGAAGCAATTTTTCTCGCAACGTTTGTAATGGTCAGTCAAAATCGTCAGGCCGCGAAGTCGGATGCCAGATCACAAGCCGACTTTGAAGCAAACTTGCAAGCTCTCATTTGGTCTGTGCACATCGGGCACAAACTTGGACTCGATATTGAGCATGTTGAAAACCTGTGCAAGGGTGTGATCGAGCAGGCTCGAAAATCAAACGCTACTTCGTAACAGGAAGTTTTAAGAGCGAGTTTGCAATTGTTTCAAAAATAAGTTTTGCGCCTGGCTTGTAGGCGTGCACTCCATCCCATCGATACGACAAACTTGTTGAGATCGTTGGATCAGTGCACCATTCAGTTGGGCCACTAACAAAAAACACTCCATCGTCTTCTGGCGCTGCAATCTCACGCAACAAATCATTTAGGTGACTTGTGCGCGTATCGTCACCTCGCTGCGGAAGTGCCGGTACTGGCCCACCCTTTGAGTCAACGGGCCTCATGCATGCAACTTCAAGCAGAGCAACCGTTGCACCTGTTGCACGCAATGCATCTATGCCGCGTTTCATTTGCGTGCGGAATATTGTGTCGGCCGGCGAAGTATTGACTGCAAATGTAAAACCATTGATCTTGAGATCCAGTACTTCCCATGCACCAACCACCACAAGCGCCACATCTGCTCTGGCTTTTTCTGCTGACTTGGCCCAACTTTTTTCAAAGCCGACACAATTTGCAAAATTGCGGCGGAAATTTCCATTCGTGCCGCCGACACCAACGCCTCTGTCGTACACACCACAGCCATCAATCGAGCCATCGGCAATCACAAAAGTCTTTTCCATTCCCGATGGTTTATTGATGGCCAGGGCATGCGCTTGAGAGTCGCCGACGATTACCATCTTCCGCGGCAATTTAGCAATCGTTGTAGATGTTGTAGACGAACCAACAACACTTGGTGTCAGTGTGGTGCCCGTGTTGGCCACGGTCGTTGGCACTGAGAAGATCACGTTGGCAGTTGATGTATCAATCGAGAGGTCACGTGCTTCAATGCCAACAACTTTGACTCCCGTTGCACCCAGTGAGGCAACAACAACGGCGGCGATAAGCACAGGAAGTCGACGACGCATAGCGCTCAATTGTGGTCGGTTGCGCCACCAATTACCAAGTGCCCCTTGACGAGTAGGGATCTCGACAAACTGATAGACAAATTCGTTGATGATGATGGTCGCTGCAAGCGCGACGGCAAAGCGATTGCCCGAGTCGCGTGCATGAGCCACCACAAAGATGGGCCAATGCCAGAGGTACAACCCGTACGAGCGGCGACCGACTTCGACAAAAAAGTCTTGTGAGAAAAACTTTTTGATAATTAAGCCGTTCGGTCGCATGACGACAGCAATGACGACGGCAGATGCAACGGTCGTGGCAGCCAAACCGCCTTGGTACAGGCGTGCGTCGGCCACATGCACAGTGGCCATCAGCACGCCAATCACTGCGATCGATGCAAGTGCCAGTGCGTCAGCTACTGAAGATCGCCACCGACTCGATTGCGATGTTTTGCGCCATGGTCGCCACAACATTGCAACTGCTGCACCAAGCAAGAGGCCACTCGACCGAGTGACTGTGCTGAGATATAAAAAGTTGGTGCGTGTTTCATTGTCTTGTGCAAAACGCAATGCCGTTGTGGCCATGACTGCGCCACTGCAAACAACAAGCAGCATGCCCGAAAACTTTGATCGCATCCACTTTGCACCAAATACAACGGTGAACAGCAGTGGCCAAATGAGATACCACTGTTCTTCTACTGCAAGCGACCACAGGTGTCGCAAGACCGGAAGTGAGCTCGCAGCGAAGTAAGGCGTTTTCACTGCAAAGATCTGCCACCAGTTAGATAAATAGCCAAGTGATGGCAGCACGTCGCGACGGAAATCTGGCGCAGAATCTTTGGCAAAAAATGCCACGCTTACAGCAGTCGCAGACAACATTATAAAAAGAGCAGGCAAGAGTCGTCGCGCACGTCGAATCCAAAATTGTTTGAGGTCGATGCCTCCGTTCGATTCACGCTCTTCGATGAGTAGTGATGTAATCAAAAAGCCGCTGACAACAAAAAATACTTCAACACCCAAAAACCCACCAGGCAACCACGCAATGTTTGCGTGATACAACATCACCGCGATCACGCTGAATGCGCGAATGCCATCGAGCGAGGGCTCGTAGCCCATTTGTTGCTGCTCGTTCATTTGACTTTTCTGAAGGCCACAAAAATTGCAATCACATAGATCGCTGCGCCAACGCTGAAAGGAGCACCGTTGCCGATGTGATCAAAAGCTAGGCCCGCAAGTGGCGGTCCAAGTACTCGTGCAAGGGCCGAAGCCGATTGTTGAACGCCAAGTGCTTCACCACGACGATCGTCATCGGCCGAGTTTGCGACAAGTGCACTGAGAGATGGGCTTGCCACACCAGCTCCGATGACCATGATGACCAACGCGATGATCAGCGTTGGCCAGATCACTGCTGCGCTGAGCAGTAGCAACCCAATCGCCACACTCACTTGCCCCATACGCACAAGTCGTAAAGATCCATACTTTGCGGTCAGCGGCGCAATCAATGCGCCTTGCACACCAGACATCAATACGCCAATACCAAGAAATACTGCAGCCGTAGAGGCTTCGGTGAGATTAAAACGAGCGCCACCAAACAATGAGAATGTTGCTTCAAAACCCGAGAAAGCAAACATCGAGAAAAATCCGACTGCTGCGAGCGCACCGTAATTTTGTTTTCGTAGCGGTGTATAGGTTCGTTTTGTTTCACTGACACGTGTGAGGTCACGAGTTTCTGGCAATCGAATCATTGCCGCAATTGCATTGACCAAAGCCAAGAAACCTGCAAGATAAAACGGAACATGTGGGCCGCCCAGTGCCGCGAGACCACCGAATGCGGGGCCGAAAACAAATCCAACGCCGAATGCCATACCAAGCAGGCCGAGCATTCGCGCGCGCTGTTCTTTGGTACCAATGTCGGTCACTGCACTTTGTGCAACCGAAACACTTGCACCCGATGCGCCGTCGATGAGTCGACCTGCAAATAACACCCACAGTGCACCGGCTGCACCTGTAATGAAACTGCCAATTGCTGTGCCGAGTAACGAGATAACAATTACTGGTTTGCGACCAACTCGATCAGACCACCGGCCAAGTATCGGTGCAAAAATCATTTGAGCTAGTGAGAACGACGCAAACAACATGCCGACTTGAAAACCAGTTGCGCCAAATCGGTCGGCATAACGACCAAGGATCGGCGCGACCATGCCAAACCCGATCATGTCAAGAGCGACGGTTGACCAAATGATCCAAAAACCGCGTGGCAGCGGCTCGCGCGAAGTTTTTTTGGCCTCGGTCATGCTCGACGCACGCGAGTGCCGGCCTTGGTGGTCTCGACCACGTAGCCAGCTGCTTGCAGTTCAATACGTATGGCGTCGGCCATTGCAAAATCTTTTGCCACGCGAGCAGCATCTAGTTGTTGTGCGCGCTCAACAATCGCTGCGTCAATATCGTCGCCGCTGCGCAACATGAGGCCCAACGCATTGCACATTTCGTGCACTGCAGTTGCCAGCGCTGCGCATACGTCGGTGTCGCCAGACTCAATGGCGATATTGGCGCGTCGTACAGTGTCAAAAATAATTGCCATTGCGTTTGGTGTATCGATGTCGTTGTCCATCAACTCGCGAAACTTGGCGAGCACTTCGGAGTCGGCAGACATTGCTGGCAACGCGGCCTTGGCCATGCGGTCTGCAAACCCGTCCAAATTGGCCAGCGACTTGACCGATGAATCAATGTTGTCTTGACCCACCTTGACCGGTGAGCGGTAGTGAGTTTGCAACAACAACATGCGGTATGCGCGTGGGTCGTAATGCTGCACCAAGTCAACAAGATTGGTGACGTTGCCGAGGCTCTTTGACATTTTTTCACCTTCGGTGTCGACAACGAAACCGTTGTGCATCCAGTGCTGCGCAAAAGTTTTGCCAAGAGCCACTGCTTGGGCGCGCTCGTTTTCGTGGTGAGGAAAGCGCAAGTCGGCGCCACCGCAATGTAAATCAAAACCTTCACCGAGCAATTGCAAACTCATCACAACACATTCGCTGTGCCACCCCGGTCGACCCTCACCCCACGGTGATGACCAACTTGGTTCGCCGGGTTTCGAAAACTTCCACAACGCAAAGTCGGCTGGGTGACGCTTTTGTGCAGCACCCAGCACTTCGCGATCGCCACCACCAGACAACATGTCGTCCAAATTTTGATGCGCAAGCAATCCGTAATCTGGCACCGACGAAATGTCGAGGTACACGCCGTCGTCGGTTGCATATGCGCTATCGCTTGACATCAAGTCGCCGATCATCTCAACCATCTGTTCTACATATTCAGTTGCGTGTGGCACATCGGTTGGTCGCAACACACCCAATGCATTCATCGCGTCAAACCACACCGCTTCGCATTTGTGAGTGATCTCATTCCACGGACGATTTTCGCGATTTGCGCGGTCAATGATCTTGTCGTCGATATCGGTGATATTGGATACCAATCGCACCTGAACTCCGCACCACTCCATATATCTACGCAAAATGTCGTAGACCAAAGTGGCTCGACCGTGGCCCAAATGCGGCGGGCCATAGACGGTTGGGCCACACAAATAGATGCCCAACTTGCCTGGCTCACGCATTTTGAGTTCGCGCACATCGCGTGTCACGGTGTCATATAAGTGCAGCACGCACACAGCCTAGAGGCGCAGTTGTAGGCCAAGCAGTGGCCTGACCCAATACAGTTAATGCGCGATGACCGTGCCCGATAAGCCCTCCCTCGACAACGTCGAAAGCAAGTTGATTGCACAGTGGGACTCCTTGGGCACATACGCATTTGACCGCAAGGCCACTCGCGACAACGTCTTTGCCATCGATACTCCTCCGCCCACCGTGAGCGGCTCGTTGCACATGGGTCACGTATTTAGCTACACACATACCGACGCTGTCGCCAGGTTTTGGCGCATGCGCGGCAAGTCAGTTTTTTATCCGATGGGTTGGGACGACAACGGACTGCCGACCGAGCGACGTGTGCAAAATTATTTTGGCGTATCGTGCGACCCGAGCGTTGCTCATGACCCTCAATTCGTACCGCCATTTCGCGGAGACGTGCCAAAAGATCACCGCGCAGTAGCCATCTCGCGACCAAACTTCATTGCACTGTGCGAAGAGCTCACGCACGAAGACGAAAAGGTATTTGAAGACCTGTTTCGCCGACTTGGATTGTCGGTCGACTGGTCACTGTTGTACACCACCATCAGCGATCACGCGCGACGCACAAGTCAAGACGCGTTCTTGCGCAACTTGTCGCGCGGTGAGGCTTATGCCCAAGAAGCACCAACGTTGTGGGACGTCGACTTTGGAACAGCCGTTGCTCAAGCCGAATTAGAAGACCGCGAGCGTCCTGGCGCATTCCACGACATTTCTTTTGCGCACGAGTCTGGTGGCGAAATACTGATTGCAACTACGCGACCAGAACTTATCCCTGCTTGCGTTGCACTCGTTGCTCACCCAGACGACGACCGCTACAAACCATTTTTTGGCACCATGGTGCGCTCGCCGTTGTTTGATGTTGCAGTACCTGTGCTTGCACACGAACTTGCACAGATCGACAAAGGTACGGGCATTGCGATGGTCTGCACATTTGGTGATCTCACTGACGTTGTGTGGTGGCGCGAACTCAATTTGCCAACACGACCAATTATTGGACGCGATGGTCGCATCTTGACGCAAGCACCAGACGGCATGACAAGCGCCTCTGGTCTCGAGCACTACGCAGCACTTGCCGGCAAATCGGTGAAGCAGGCCCAGACCGCCATCGTCGAGATGCTGCGAACAAGTGGTGACTTGCGCGGCGAGCCAAAACCAATCACTCACCCGGTCAAGTTTTACGAAAAGGGCGATCGACCTCTCGAGATCGTGACAAGCCGTCAGTGGTACATCCGCAACGGTGGACGCGATACCGATTTGCGCGCAGCATTGTTGGCACGAGGCGATCAGTTGGCTTGGCACCCCGAATTCATGCAACATCGCTATAGCAACTGGGTCGACGGACTCAACGGTGACTGGCTCGTCAGTCGTCAGCGTTACTTCGGCGTGCCAGTGCCGCTGTGGTATCGACTCAATCAAGCTGGTGAACCCGACTATTCAAATCCGCTAGTGCCTGATGCTTCGCGTTTGCCAATCGATCCGAGTACCGATGTGCCAGGTGATTTCACCGAAGCACAACGCGGCGTGCCAGGCGGATTTATCGGTGATGCTGATGTGCTCGACACGTGGGCTACATCTTCATTGACACCACAGATTGCTGGCCGCTGGCTCGACGACCCAGCAATGTTTAACAACGTGTTTCCAATGGACGTGCGCCCACAGGGTCACGACATCATTCGCACATGGCTATTTGCAACAACAGTTCGTTCACACTTCGAACACAGTGTTGCTCCGTGGCGCAACGCTGCTCTGTCGGGATGGATCTTGGACCCAGATCGCAAAAAGATGTCGAAGTCAAAAGGCAACGTTGTTACTCCAATCGATTTGTTTGAGCAATACGGCAGTGACGCCGTGCGTTACTGGGCTGCATCTGCCCGACCAGGTGTCGACACCGCATTTAGCGAAGACCAAATGAAGGTTGGACGCAAACTTGCAACCAAATTGCTGAACGCGACAAAGTTTGTGTTGGGTGCTGGCGATGTAAGTGCAGATGTTGTGCCAACCGAGCCGCTTGACGTTGCAATGTTGCAGCGACTCAGCGTTGTGATCAACGATGCAACAACGGCGTTCGAGACATTTGACTACGCGCGAGCACTCGAGCGCACCGAATCATTCTTTTGGTGGTTCTGCGACGACTATCTCGAACTTGTCAAGATGCGTGCATACGGAACCACCGACATCTCGGCATCTGCTCGGGTGGCACTGCAACGCGCGCTCAGCGTTATGCAACGCTTGTTTGCACCTCACATTCCGTTTGCCACTGAAGAAGTGTGGAGTTGGTGGAAACAGAATTCAATTCACTTGGCACAGTGGCCAACAGTTGCCGAAATCACTGGTGACACCAAACATATTGATGCTTCGGAGATGATGCTCGACAGTGCGTGCAATGTGATCGGTGTTATCCGCCGTACCAAGACCGAGGCAAAGCTCTCGCAACGTGCCGAAGTTGAGTACACGTCAGTGAGCGCAACAGATGCACAAATCGCTTTGCTCAAAGAATGCATTGGCGACTTGCAAAATGCTGGTGTTGTACCCGCCATCGAGTTTGTTGCGCACACGGCCGGTGACTCGGCGGCACATATTGCAACTACCGTCCGCCTGGCTCCGGTCACGGACGCGAAATGAATCGTTTAAAGCGCCAAGCAAACCGTTACAAACGACCTCAATCGCACTACTTGGTTCTTGCCCTTAATGTTTTCGTCGCCTTTGCATTACTCGTTGCTGGCGTCGGCATGTTGTGGGCCAACAATCGCTTAAACGCACGACAAGTCGTTTCGCTCAATCGTGATCCAAACGGTCAACCAAGTTCTGATGCCGAAATCACGCCATCAGATACTTGGAATTTGACCGAAGGCGACCTCGCCGCCAAAAACTTTTTGCTCACTGGCTCGGACAACGGCAGTTGCGTCGACCCAAATTCGCCATACGCCGGTGCGTTCGGTGACCGCACAAGTTTTGGTGAGCGCAGCGACACCATCATGATTATTCGTGTCAATCCAAAAGATAATCATGCTGCTTTTCTCTCTTTCCCTCGTGACTTGTGGGTCAAAATCGCAGGTTCAACACGCACCAACCGCATCAATACAGCCTTCGACCGCAAAAACCCGAACAAGCTTGTCGACACGATCTATCAAAATTTTGGAATCAGTATCGATCACTACGTCAACATCGATTTCTGTGCGTTTAAAGAAATCGTTAATGCTGTTGGTGGCGTGAGTATTCCATTTCTCTACGAAACCCGTGATAAAAAAACAGGCCTCCATGTTCCGGCACCAAGTTGCTTCGAGTTCTCTGGCGACCATGCGCTTGCGTATGTGCGATCCAGGTCTGGCTACTCATACTTTGATCCGAAAAAGAATGAATGGATCAAAGACGGCACTGGAGACCTAGGCCGCATTAGTCGTCAACAAGATTTCATTCGACGCGCAATGCAACGGGCTCTTGATAAGGGATCGAGTAGTCCAACCGTTGCCAACAAGTTGTTAAATGCCGCGCTTAAAAATGTGATTACCGATGATCAACTCACACCAATTTCGATGCTGCAATTGGCTCAAGCAATGCGCAATCTCAACACCAGCAAAATCCCCACCTACACAATCGAGGCAACCGGCGAAATGGTTGGTGACCAAGCAGTGCTCATCCCTCGCATACAAAACGACACGATGCGCGAAGTTCTCGCTTTGTTTCAAGGCAAAGCAAGTTTTGCAACACCGGGCTCGGTCGCTGATGCACCACCGACTTCAGACATGGCAACAACCGAAGGCGCCCTCGGCGGAATTGTCATTCCAGTGAATTTTGTGAAGTACACCACGAACAATTCCTCGGCTACGCCACCAACAACACTTCCAGTTGTGGCACCAGAGCAAGCAACACTCGGTGTTGCTCCACCAAACGATCCGAGTTGCCGCTAGTCGAGCACTCGTCGTAATGCGTCGGGCACATCGCTCGGACCACTCACCGTTGTAAATCGCGCACCTACTTGTTGTGCAAACACGCGAGCCTCTGCATCATCGTCAACTGGTGCGATGACCACAAGCTCTTCGAGCGAACTACCCGCAAGCACCGCATCGCCCTCAACAGTCGAGCGACAATCGGAGAACAATATCGTTACTCGCCTACCCGCGCGAGAACGCGCTAGTTGGTTGCCTGCAGTCGTTAAGGCTTGAGCAAGGTTGGTTGTGCCAAACCCACGTAATGACAACACCGTGTTCACAACTTGTTCGCTGGAACGCGAAACATCCTGCGACTTTGCAACGACTACGTCACTACCAAACACCAGAACGCTGTAATCACTTGGCTCGCGACTTGCCACAGCAGCCGCAGCCATTGCCGAATTAGCAAGTGGTTTGCCGCCCATCGAGCCACTGCGGTCAACAACCAAACTGAATGCAGTTCCTGGTTTTGTCCAGCCCCGCACTTTGAGGGCATCAACATCAACAGCACCATGCACTCGAATTTCGTTTAGTCCATCGAGACTCGCATCGATGTCAATGTCGCCTGCATCTGGTTGATAGTTAACAAGGGTCATCTTGCCAATACCGCGCGGACGCGGCTTACCAGTGCGCGCGATTTCGAGCATCACTCGCCCTGCAAGTCGACGTGCAAGTTCGCGCAACTTTGGGTCGGTTGCTGCGGTCAAGTCTGCAAGCATGCCAAGTATTTCGTCGGGGGCTTCGTTCAGGGCTTCATCCACCGCGGCTTCATCGAGTTCTCCAACTTCTGGAGAGATTTGTTCAAAACGATCATTTCGCGCCAAGTCACTTCGCGAAACTGTTTTCTTATTTGCTTGACTCTCTGCTTGCTCGGCCAGCGCACCCTCTTTGACCGCTGGATTTGCTAGTTCGAGGTCGTGGCCCCAGTCGGGGCGCCAGCTTTTCCCGCTGACTCATCTCCGGCACTCGAGCCAAAAACATCATTCCAAATTTCGGCAACAACTTCTTCTGCATTGCGCACGCTTCCTTCGCGAACCCGCACCCTGCCACTGATCGCGACTAGTGCACTATCGAGCCCAATTGATGCAGAAATATTTTTCGAGGATCGAATCTCGGCCAAACTCGACGCCACCAACGCAGTGTCAATCGCACCGCGCACCGACGACCCAACTCGCAAATCGGGATGATTACGTGTGCGGCGAACCACCTCGACAACTTTCGTTACCCAAGCAGAGTCTGGTTGCATACCAGCGCTATTTTTTTGGCTATTCGCCTTGAGATTGCGATCAACAATTGCGCATTCGTCTCCTGAAGACTGATACGTCATTGCAACGCGGCATACTCTGTCGTAGACGGCACTTGAAATGCGCGCCGTACCCACGGCATCAAACGGGTTCATTGCCGCAACAAGTCGAAAGCCGTTCGCGCCAACCACTTTGCCGAGGCGCGGCACAGTTATTTCGCCTTCGCTCATGACCGTGATCAACACGTTGAGCGTTTCTTCTGGAATGCGGTTGATCTCTTCTACATATAACAATGAACCTTCACGTAATGCCGTTACAAGCGGACCGTCCACAAAAACATCAGGTGTGTAACCGTCGCTCAAGACGCGAGCAGGGTCAAAGTGACCAATCAATCGTGCTGGTGTGAGCTCAGCGTTGCCCTCAACGAACGAAAACCCAACCGACATGCTTTGAGCAACTGCACGCAATAACGTACTTTTGCCTGTGCCAGGAGGCCCTTCAAGCAACATGTGTCGCCCAGCAATAAGCGCGGCAACTACCAACTCAATTTCGCGCTGACGTCCGACAACATTGCCGCCGACTGCGCGAATTATTTGGTTTGATGTTTGCTGATCAGTCATATTTGATGACGCCACGGATATTTTCTCCGTCACGCATCGCGCGGTAACCCTCGTTGATGTCGTTCAACGTGTAAGTGCGGGTGACCAAACCATCGAGATCAAGTTGACCTTCGCGATACAAACCGAGCAGCTTTGGAATATCGGAGCGTGGGTTGCCCGAACCGAAGAGCGATCCAACAAGTTGCTTCTCCATCAATGTCATGTCGAGCAAACTGACCGACGCACCAAACTCCATTGCTGGGTGAATGTTGGTTACAACAACACGACCACGCTTTGCAGTGAGCGCCATTGCTTCATGAATTACTGCGCCGCTACCAACGCCCATCGTCATGATCACTTTGTTAGCCATCGTGCCGCGAGTGAGTTCTTGCAACAGTGGGACTGCTTCGGCCATCGAGTTGGCGCTATGTGTCGCACCAAACTCCATTGCTTTCTCACGCTTGAACTCAATTGGATCAATCGCAATGATTTGTTTTGCGCCGGCAATACGCGCACCTTGGATTGCATTGGCGCCAATACCACCAACGCCGACCACAACAACTGTGTCGCCAGGCTTCACTTCGGCTGCATAAACGCTCGAACCCCAACCAGTTACAACACCACAACCGAGCAGACACGCACGATCGAGTGGAACATCTTGTTCAATCTTGATGCAACTTGCTTCGTGCACCACAGTGTGTTGAGCAAATGTTCCGAGTAGACACATCACTCCTAAGTCTTTTCCGCCAGCATGGTGGCGAGATGTTTGATCGCTAATCTGCTTTCCGGTTGCCATGTAAGCGCCTAGGTCACACAAGTTTTGGTGACCAGTCGAGCAACTCACGCAACGACCGCACGAAGGAATAAAACCAAAAACAACATGATCGCCTGGAGCAAGCCAGCTCACATTTGCTCCAACTTGTTGCACAACTCCAGCACCTTCGTGGCCACCGATGATCGGAAGTTCAAATGGCAAGTCGCCAGTAACAAGATGCTCGTCCGAGTGACAAAGACCAGACGCGGCCAACTTGACAAGTACTTCGTTCGGGCCAGGCGCATCCAATTCAATATCCTCGATGCTCCACGGAGCATTCAATTCCCACAACACCGCTGCTTTTGTCTTCACAAGGTCCCCCTTTTAGATGGCTTCTAAAACCACACTTCCTACGCTGACGCTAGCCCGAGAGGGACCATTTGAGTATTGTTGGCAGGTAATGGAACCCACAACTACAGCCCAAGCAAGCGAAATTGTGCAAGATACGGATTCGGTCAAACAGACTGTTCACCAAGATGTCACCGAACTGCTTGTCGAAGAAATTTCGATTGACGGCATGTGCGGCGTCTATTAACTACTGACTACATCAACTGCCAATCGTCAATTACACACCATGTCAATCACGCTGGAAACAGCATGCGAATTAAATCCGCAAGTAGCACTGCGCCCTGAATCATTTGGCGCCCTCGCCTATCACTACGGCAATCGCAAACTTGTTTTCTTAAAACACCCAGACGTTGTTGCTGTCGTTAGTGACGTCGCCGACTACGCAACGTTGCAAGATGCGCTCGGAGCGCACAACATTCAGCCATCGCGATGGCCGAGTTTTGTAGAAGCCATTGACTCGCTCGCAGCATCGGACATCATTCGTGTCAGGTAAAGCACTCGCGAGCCAACTCAAGTCTGGTCTTGACGCACCAATTTGTTTGACATGGGAAATCACCTACGCCTGCAACTTGCAGTGCGTGCACTGTTTGTCGAGCAGTGGCACCAGAGATCCACGCGAACTTTCAACCGCTCAAGCAAAAGCAGTGCTCGACGAGTTGCGTGATTTGCAAGTTTTTTATATCAACATTGGTGGCGGCGAGCCAATGATCCGCAAAGATTTTTTTGAGATTCTCGAACACGCAGAAACCAACAACATCGGCGTCAAGTTTTCAACTAACGGCACCTACATCACCGCCGACAATGCGCGGCGATTGGCTTCAATGAATTATCTCGACATCCAAATCAGTCTTGACGGCGTGGACGCTGCGACCAACGATGCGGTGCGCGGCAAAGGTTCGTACGCAACAGCAATCGCAGCAATGAATCATTTGCGCGATGCAAACTTTGGACAATTCAAAATTTCTGTTGTTGTGACACGACACAACGTCGACCAACTCGATGCATTCAAGGCACTCGCCGATTCGTATGGCGCACAATTGCGCATCACTCGCCTACGTCCATCAGGCAGAGGCGCCGACACGTGGGATGAGTTGCACCCAACGCAACAACAGCAGCGTCAGATTTACGACTGGTTGATGAAGCACGGCGACAACGTGCTCACTGGCGATTCGTTTTTTCACTTAAATGCATTCGGTGAGTCACTCCCCGGTCTCAACCTGTGCGGTGCCGGTCGTGTGGTGTGCTTGATCGACCCGATCGGCGATGTGTACGCATGCCCATTTGTTATTCATGATCAATTTAAAGCCGGATCACTATTGAGCGACGGCGGCTTCACCAAAGTATGGAAAGAAAGTGACCTCTTCTTGTCGCTACGCGAGCCAGAGTCGGAGGGCGCATGTTCGGCTTGTGGTAGTTACGACGCCTGCCAAGGCGGTTGCATGGCCGCCAAGTTCTTTACAGGCATACCACTCGATGGACCAGACCCAGAGTGTGTGACAGGTCATGGTGAAGAACTCGTCAAGTTGGCTTCAATCAACCTCATCCCCAAGCCGTCAATGGACCACTCAAGATCTGTAAAGATCAATACTCCACGGCTGGCTTCATCCAAAGAAGCAGTGCAACGAATGGAACGGGTATGAACGACGTCAATCCACTGCTGATTATCGGCGCCATCATTATTTCGTATTTTCTTGGCACGTTTCCAAGTGCGCTCATCATTGCCAAGCGCGGTGGCGTCGATGTCACTGCGGCAGGGTCTGGCAATCCGGGAACATCCAATGTTGTGCGCTTGCTCGGTTGGAAATATGGACTCGTTGTATTTGTTGCCGATGTACTCAAGGGTTCTGCTTCAGTGGGACTTGCGTGGCTTGTGATGAACACACAACCAGACGCGCTTCGTGTCTCGTATCTTGCCTATGCCTGTGGCTACGCCGCAGTGATCGGCCACACGTTTCCCGTCACTCGCAAATTTGTCGGTGGTAAGGGCGTCGCCACCGGTGGTGGCGTGATGTATGTGCTGTACCCCGTCATGAGTTTGATCTTGTGCACATCGTGGTTCGTTCTGCGTAAGACAACTGGCAAGTCATCTGTTGCTTCGTTGATCATCACCATCGCAGTTCCTGTTTATGTTGCAATCTGGCGCAACGACAACATGTGGGAGTTGGCTGCAGCACTCGGGCTCGTTGGCATGATCATTATTCGGCACTTGCCAAATATTCGTCGACTCAAGTCTCACGAGGAAAACGCTTAAAGTTTTTGCGTTGAATGTAATGAATCAGCTCAACGACTTTTTTGCATGGCTTGAGCACTTTTCATCGTCATCTTGGTTTTACCTCATCATCCTTGGCGTTGCAGTTGCAGACTCGGTGATTCCGATCGTGCCAAGCGAAACCCTTGTCATCATTGGTGGAGTAAGTGCTGGCTCTGGACACTTGTCGATTGCTCTCGTGGTGTTGGTGGCCGCAGCGGGTGCGTTTATTGGTGACAACATGTCGTACCTCATTGGGCGCGAAGCAAGCGAACGAATCCTCAAGCGATACACCCGCAATGAGAAAAGCCAGCAGAGATTAGAGAAAGTCATTCATCAAATTGAACAACGTGGTGGAATGCTGCTCATCACTGCACGATTCATACCCGGTGGTCGCACCCTGTTGACTCTCACCTGTGGCATCACTCGTCGCGATCATCGCTGGTTCTTTGGCTGGATCGTTGCTGCTGCATCTATCTGGGCGCTCTATGCATCGCTGCTTGGCTTTATCGGTGGCAAAACTTTCCAGGACGACCACACCAAGGCGTTTCTGGTCGCTTTCGGCGGCGCAGTCAGCGCAACTTTGCTGATCGAAGCAGTGCGCTTTGTGCGCAAACGCCTTCGCGCTTAGTCTTTGGCGTGGCCAACAACATCGCAACCAACACTTGGTCGCAGATCGCAAATCGTGAATCAACGGTGCTGTTATTGCCACTCGGATCATGCGAACAGCACGGCCCGCACCTACCACTAGACACCGACACTCAAATCGCACAGTACTTGTGTGCGCAAGCAGCGCAACAAGACAACCGCCTTCTGATTGCCCCAAGTCTGTCCATCACTGCAAGTGGTGAGCATGCTGGCTTTCCCGGCACATTATCGATGGGCACTGATGCTCTCACGCAAGTCTTGATTGAGATCGTTCGATCAGCCGACTGGTGCAGTGGTGTGGTGTTCGTAAATGGTCATGGTGGCAATACCGATGCCGTGAACGCCGCAGTTCGCACACTCAAGAGCGAGCAACGCAGTGTTGCATCGTGGTGGCCGCGCATCGAACACGGTGACGCACATGCTGGTGCGAGCGAGACCTCAATGATGCTGGCTATCGACCCATCACGAGTCAACATGACAAAGGCCGAGGCTGGATCAACCAAGCCAATTGGCGAAATATCTGCGCAGTTGCGTAGCGGCGGTGTGCGTGCGGTTTCTGCCAACGGCGTGTTGGGCGACCCGACTACTGCGACGTCTCAGCACGGCCAGAGTTTGCTCTCGCAATTAACACAAGATCTCGTTACCTTTATTAATGAACACATGAACTAACGAACCAAATAACTCATAACCATGACCGACCTCATCAATCAGCCGCACTTCATTGTTGATCCGTCTTGGCGTCGTCCTGTGCGTGGTCTCATGGTGTTCGCTGGTTCTCCTCTCAAGATGTTTACATTGAGCGAAGACGGTCGCCATATTGCAGAGTTGCTCGAAATTGGATTGCCCCTCCCCGCAGGTCACGAAACACTCACCAACCGTCTGCTTGATGCCGGTGCCATTCATCCGACACACATTGTTGGTAGCGAGCAACCTTTCACGTTGGCCGATGTAAGCATCGTGATTCCTGCACATGTGCGTAATTCAAAAGACGCGCGGTTGCTCGACGCACTTGTTGGCACGCTGACCAATCTCACTCCAACTGCAGCCACCATCATCGTGGTTAACGATGCAAGTCCTCACGCAATTTCCAACCTTGATGGTGCACGAGTTGTTTCACTCGACCAAAATAAGGGTCCAGGTGCTGCGCGCAACTATGGATTGCAGTTTGTGACCACGCCATTTGTTGCGTTCATAGATGTTGATGTAACGCTCGAAAACAACACGTTGATTGAGCTGCTCTCGTATTTTACCGACGAGCGCGTTGGTCTTGTTGCACCGCGCATTGTCAGTGCAACTACCGAAGGCGCGTTAGCTGCTTATGAAGCGGTGAGATCACCACTCGACCTAGGTCCACTTGAGGGTCGTATTCGCAAAGGTACGCGCATCAGTTACACACCGTCTGCCATGTGGTTGTGTCGCACCGAAGCAATGCATCACATCGGTGGCTTTGACGAAACATTGCA
>Ga0194049_1000162_pt1 | contig 25201 bp, 17 predicted proteins | sample JunL2225m_MetaG_FD_148665 | JGI IMG/M metagenome (GOLD analysis project Ga0194049, IMG submission 148665) | Anoxic zone freshwater microbial communities from boreal shield lake in IISD Experimental Lakes Area, Ontario, Canada - Jun2016-L224-25m | ecosystem: Environmental > Aquatic > Freshwater >... | reverse complement strand
ATCCTCCCGACACTCGCCGAAATCGTGCCGAACCTCAAAGCACACCACAGGGCGCTGCTCAATCTGCTCGGCGAACGCTATGTCGCCGTGTATGCCAATTCTGGATAGTAGGGGTGCGGAATGACGGTTCCAGTGCCGCCGCAGGCCATGCCGGTTGCTTGTGGAGCGATTGCCTTTGCGTTGAATGTTTATTTGGCGCATACGCAGAAGAGAATTTAGGAAGGTGAGTGCTGAACTTCGACCCATTTCCAGCAAATAAATCCTCAAGGAAATCAGCCTTAATAGACTTTCTAGGCAACCATTTGCTGATGCAGCAAGAGTGCAACATTTAACAAGGTTCCGATAAAGTCTAATGAATACGAACTGATTTTTGGGAACATGCAGAGCTTTTCGCATTCTTTTCTTTCGCGTCAGTTTCAACAGCCTTGGCGGCTAGTACTACTGCGACTTGAATTATCGCGCTGATGGCAACGCTCCTACGGTTTCAATAGCCTTGGCGGTTAGTGCCAAACACGTTGAAATATAACCCGTCATTCCGGCAGGGATGCCGGAATCCAGTCACAAGGATGTGAATCCATGGGTCACTATCAAGCCTTTTTCAAACACTTAACGCACGACATGTCACCGTCCCTGGCACTGGATTCCGGCATCCATGCCGGAATGACGGCGTTGGAGAATGCTGACAGCCTTGGCGGCTAGTACCTCTGCGACAACGACAGGAAGTTTTTGTTCCAACGGGTATTACTAGTTTCAACAGCCTTGGCGGCTAGTACCTCTGCGACTAGGATGATACTGCCATGGCTATACAAAGAAGAGTTTCAACAGCCTTGGCGGCTAGTACCTCTGCGACAAGAGAAGAATTCTCGCGGAGGTCCTAAAGGAACTGGGTTTCAACAGCCTTGGCGGCTAGTACCTCTGCGACAGGAAAGTGTTGTAGGTTATTCTTTGTTTTATAAAAGTTTCAACAGCCTTGGCGGCTAGTACCTCTGCGACTGGTTATTTTCCTCGTCTGCTCGTTCTTTTGTGAAGGTTTCAACAGCCTTGGCGGCTAGTACCTCTGCGACACAAGCTAGCTCATGAACGGACTAGGTCATTAAGATCACCAGTTTCAACAGCCTTGGCGGCTAGTACCTCTGCGACTCGCGTCACGAGCAATATACGCACGGAGGCTGCAAAGGTTTCAACAGCCTTGGCGGCTAGTACCTCTGCGACCGGTCAGTAAGAACAGTCCGCCTGTGCAAGGTATTGGTTTCAACAGCCTTGGCGGCTAGTACCTCTGCGACGGCTTGCGGGCCAGAGGGGTATTCTGACGACGTAGAAGCGTTTCAACAGCCTTGGCGGCTAGTACCTCTGCGACTAGGTGAGCAGACATTTTTTAAACTCCCATCCGTTTAGTTTCAACAGCCTTGGCGGCTAGTACCTCTGCGACAGAGGAGGTTGGGGTAGAATTTCCAGTCAGTAATAGAGTTTCAACAGCCTTGGCGGCTAATACCTCTGCGACATATAATGACCAGCTCCGCACTATCCTGACGGGAATGGTTTCAACAGCCTTGGCGGCTAGTACCTCTGCGACAAGACCATCAGCGTGTTGATACGAAGAGTAAGACATCTCAGTTTCAACAGCCTTGGCGGCTAGTACCTCTGCGACGACTTGGCAATCGTGGGCCACGGCGGCGACTGGAGTTTCAACAGCCTTGGCGGCTAGTACCTCTGCGACTTGACTTCAGGGATATGGGTGCTTGGAAGCTGTCGTTTCAACAGCCTTGGCGGCTAGTACCTCTGCGACTTCACGGCCTCAACTGGCGTCCCGAAGACCTACCTAAGGTTTCAACAGCCTTGGCGGCTAGTACCTCTGCGACTTCCTGGATCACTTCATACCCAGATACACCTTTGGGAAGTTTCAACAGCCTTGGCGGCTAGTACCTCTGCGACTTGCAATTGATGCAAAGAGCGGCGAGATTGATTGGAAGTTTCAACAGCCTTGGCGGCTAGTACCTCTGCGACAGGATCTGAATTGACAGTCTCTGCAGTGAGAAGCGGGTTTCAACAGCCTTGGCGGCTAGTACCTCTGCGACGGAGACGACCGGCGAAGAATTGGTGATCATCAAAGGTTTCAACAGCCTTGGCGGCTAGTACCTCTGCGACTGAAAACCAGAGTGTTTTCTCGGTCAGGGTATCAAAGTTTCAACAGCCTTGGCGGCTAGTACCTCTGCGACTGTTATTTGGCGGTTGTGAGATGATTCGCTCCGGTGTTTCAACAGCCTTGGCGGCTAGTACCTCTGCGACCTGGAGACCCCAACTTAGTCTATCTTAGTGTGATAAAGTTTCAACAGCCTTGGCGGCTAGTACCTCTGCGACGAAGGAGGCCGCCATGTTACCCCCCTTGTTTATAGGTTTCAACAGCCTTGGCGGCTAGTACCTCTGCGACTTGTACGCCGCTTGTGACATTGCGCGTTCCATGCTCTGTTTCAACAGCCTTGGCGGCTAGTACCTCTGCGACCTTTGTCGGTTTGGCCAGAACAGTTGGAACAATACTGTTTCAACAGCCTTGGCGGCTAGTACCTCTGCGACAGTTTACAGGGACTGGAAGTTGGTATAAATTAGCTGTTTCAACAGCCTTGGCGGCTAGTACCTCTGCGACATTTACGGGGCTTTTTATGAACAGAAAAATATATGTTTCAACAGCCTTGGCGGCTAGTACCTCTGCGACGTGGGCGGCGGAGGCGGCGCGGGCGGCGGCACTTAGGTTTCAACAGCCTTGGCGGCTAGTACCTCTGCGACGGGGAATGGAGGATTGGTTTATGAATAACGAATTTTGTTTCAACAGCCTTGGCGGCTAGTACCTCTGCGACTAGATCAATGGCTCCACTATTAGCTTATCAAAATCAGTTTCAACAGCCTTGGCGGCTAGTACCTCTGCGACTGGTTTGCCCTGGGGTTCTGGGGTTTGTGGAGAGTTTCAACAGCCTTGGCGGCTAGTACCTCTGCGACTGGCAACGTTCCAGCCGGGTGTTGGTGCAACAGTTGGTTTCAACAGCCTTGGCGGCTAGTACCTCTGCGACTCTGGCCTCTGAAAGCCACGTCGCATAAGGCTTGGAAACGTCATTTTGGCGAACCTGCCGTCCGTCGCAGAGGCAAGGCATAATTTAGCCCTTTTTCGGCCACTATTCAAGCCTAACTTAATGTTTTTTATGGTTTGGCGAACCTCAAGCCTGTAAAAAGCCCGAATTCATGCCGTATCCTTTTGATTTTTCTATAAAACATGCCTGTCTAGGCGTTTGGCGGCAAAAACTCGCTTGGGGTACGCCAAATAGGGTTTTTACACCAACACGACCGCCGGTTTGTATGCCAGCCGCTCCCCGCGAATGCCGGTGGAAGCTTGCCTGCAATCCGCACACAGCCGGTAAAAGCGCAGGTCGTCGCCGTCTTCCAGCAGCGGGCGCAGCCGGTCGCGGATGCCCTGCAATTCTTCCGGCCGGCGCAGGACGATCTCAAACACGGATTTCTGCACCCGGTCGCCGTATTCCAATAATGCCTTGCCCACCTTGTCGCGGATTCTGTCGTCGGTGATGTCGAAGCAGACCAAGTAGATGTGCATGGATGTTCCTGGGATGGACGAAACGTTAAGATTAAAAGAAGGTTTCACGCAACGACGCAACGACGCAACGTTAACAGCAAAACCTTGTGATTGAGTGAGGGTTTGTCCATGCCACCCCCCGTGTTGGATTTTGATTCATGGGTTTCTTTTCGTTGCGCCGTTGCGCCGTTGCGTGAGACCTTCTTTTTTCTCACGCCACGGCGCAACGTTAACAGCAAAACCTAGTGATTTCGTAAGGGTTTGTCCATGCCACCCCCCGTGCTGGATGTTGATTCATTGGTTTCTTTTCGTTGCGCCGTTGCGTCGTTGCGTGAGACCTTCTTTTCAAGCCATCCAAACACCCGTAGCGTCAATCTGTCATTCCGTTGGCGACGCGCTTGATACCGTCCTTAAGTAAGACCTCCCCAAAATTGATGAGTAAACCGAGCCGACAGCCGCTTAGGCGCAAATAGGTCAGCAATTGTTTCCCGTGGATTGAGGCGAGACGTTCGACAGATTTCAGTTCGATGATGACTTTATGTTCGACGATCAAGTCAGCACGGAACCCCTCATCGAATACCATGCCTTCAAATCGAATTGGAACAGAAACTTGGCGTTCGACAAACAAGCCCATGTCGGTGAGTTTTTTGGCGAGGACGACTTCGTATACCGTCTCCAATAAACCCGGACCCAACTCACGGTGAATCACAAATGCAGCATCCAACACTTGTTTGGCGATTTCATTTTCTGTCATCGTTGAATTCCACAAGTGTGTTGCATCCGACACAATGCTTGGGCTTCGCGGTTGGGCGGGTATTTTTTTCTCACGCCACGGCGCAACGACGCAACGTTAATATCTTGTTGTTTTTGCATAAGGCTTTATTCTAGTCCGTGTGGTGTCATTGATTTTTTTGTGCGTTGCGCCGTTGCGTGAGACCTTCTTTCTTTAATTTACCGCGTCCTCCAAGCGTGAAATTCTTCGCCGCGCATGAGCCAGCCGGCCAGCGACAGGTTTTGCCGGTGGATGTGCTGGACCGGGGTGGCCGGGGTGGCCTCGCCAGTCGCCAGCAGCGGTTCGTTGAGCCGTTTGAACAGGCTGGCCAGATAGTCGCGGCGGGCTTCCTGCCGCATCAGGCAAGCCCCATTGGCGGCGGTGAAGAAGTCTTGCGGCTTGAGTTCCTTGCGCTGCACGCAGGACAGGGCCGTGCGCTCCACCAGATGGCGGAACGGTTCCATCAGGTCGGAGGCGAGGGTGGCGTGCCGCCCGTGCGCCTGGTGGTAGAAACCCAACCAAGGCAACAGGCCGTCGGTGTGCAGCAGGGTTTCGACATAGCCGTGCAGCAGGGTGTAGCCATACGACAGCAAGGCATTGAACGGATCGAGCGGGGGTTGGCGGTTGCGCCCGGTGAAATGCCAGTCGGCGGGCAGCAAGTTTTGCAAGGCTTGGAAGAACTGGCGGGTGGCGGAACCTTCCACGCCGTTGAGCATGTCCAGCCCGGTTGCATTCGCCACGCTCGCCCGCATCAGTTTAAGCCGCTCGGCAGCCTCCGTTTCGCCGTGCCGACGCAGGGTTTCGCGCAGATGGCGAATGCGGGCATCGACAATTTCCTTGGCGAGATGCAGGCACAAGGCGGGGTCGGCGAACAGGTTGGCCTGTTTGAGCCACAGGCCGGCCCCCGGCTCGGCGGGCTGGCCGGTCCACAACACGCCGCGATAACCGCCGGTCGAACCGGCAAAATGCACCGGCACTTTCCGGGCCAGCGCCGCAAGCAAGGCCGGTGTGGTGAGGGTGTGGGCGCCAAACAAGACCACCGCTTGCAGGTTGTTCCAAGCCACGTCATGTTGGGTTTCCCCGTCGCGCCCGACCCTGAGCCGTCCGGCGTGGGTGCTGAGGGTGGCATGCCCGCCCACGACGCAGAGTAGCTGGCCCATGTCGCCCATTTCGCCGATTTTGGCTGTCCCTTTGTTTAGTGGGAGAGATTCAAGCACCCGGCTCGTATCGAACACCCCAGAATCAATGTTTATTGTAGGGGCGAATTCATTCGCCTTATCGCCCTCTTTATGTTGGGCGAATGAATTCGCCCCTACAGGTTGCCGCACAGAGTTGGCTTCGACCGGCAACGGGGTGCGTCCGGCTAGACGGGCCAGCCAGGAGTGGGGGGGTATTTCCGGCTTGCCCTGGGTTTCCGTTTTGTGGCCGGACACGTCCACCGCCAAGTCGTTGACGAACAGATAGCCCAGATAGCGAAAGCCATCCGCCGTGGCACTGATCCGGGTTTTGTCGGGGTTAAGGCCCAGCCCATGCTCGGCCAGCGACGCGGCGGCGGCGCGACTGGCGCTTTCGGCCTGTTCCCGGCTTTTGCAAAGGACGACAAAATCATCGGCGAAGCGGATCAGCTTGAAGCCCAGAACCTCCATGTCGCCGTCGAAATCGTCCAGCATCAAATTAGCCATGGCCGGGCTGAGCGGCGAGCCTTGCGGCAGACCGGCCTTGCGGGCAATGGTCTGGCCTTGGTATTCCACCGGCTGGCCCATCCAATCGAGCAGCAGATCCACCATCGGGTCTTCGCCATACAGCGCCCGCAGGCGGACTTCAAGCCGCCCCCGGTCAACGCTATCGAAAAAGTCGGCGATGTCGGATTCATACACCCACTGGTAGCCTTGCCGACTGGCGGCTTGCACCGCGTCGCGGGCGTTCATCCGCGAACGTCCGGCGCGGTAGCCGTAACTGTGGCGGTATTGGGAGGATTCCAGCGCGGGGCTGAGGATTTGCGCGACGGCCCGTTGCAACACTCGGTCGAAGAACGGCGGCACGGCCAGCGGGCGCACATTGCCACCGGGGGTGGTCAGGACCAAGCCAAACAGCGGCGGCGGGCGGTAGTCGCCGCGCAAAGCCCGGTCCAGCCCCAGTTGCAGGCGTTCCAGCGGCATTTCGTCAACAGACTCTGCTTCGTCTTCGGTTGCATAGTCGTCGTCTTCGTCCCAACCGAAATCTTGCAAAGAGTCATGTCTGCCTTGCGCATGCTTTTCCCCTTGCTTGGCGCGGACATGCCGCCAGGCGTCGGCCAAGTTGCCCTCGTCCCGCGCCCGCGTGAGCAGGGACGCGGCGGGCAAGGCGCGGCGGTAGGAAAACGCGCCGTCCGGGGACTCCAGCCGGTAGCGGCCAAAGCCGAAGGCGGCACGCTGGCCGAAGCCGGCATATTGGCCGAGGATGGCCTGTTGCAGCCAGCCGGCGGGCGGCGGCGCGGGAAAGGCCAGTTGCAAGCGGCCACTCATGCCGCCCATCACATGGCCGGACCCGTCGGCGTCGGTGTAGGCGGCGTCCATCCAAAATAGATGGCCGTCGGCGATGTCCACCGCCGGGGCGGGCGGACGCGGGGGCGTTGCCACTCCCCGCGCCCGCAGCAGTTCAGCCAAGGCATCGTAAAGCCGGGAGGCCAACAGGCTGGCATCGACATCGGCGCGGTTGCGGCAATACCGCGCCTCGCCCTTGGACTCGCCGCGCTGGTCCTTGAGTTTAAGCAAACGCGCCGGGGAGAGGAATTGCCAAGCCAAGCCGCCGTAGCCGCGCCACAATTCAGCCTCTTGCCGCAGGGTGTCGAAATCATAGGCACTGAGCTCCTCGAAGCCCGTGACCACTTGGGCGGAAAAGGCATCATGCAAGGCGGCCAAGGCGCAATTGTCGCGGAACGGCATGCGCCGGTCGGTGTTCGGGCTGCTGCCTGGCAAGCGGGCCAGATTGCGCAGCAAGGTTTCCAACATCGGCTCGCCCCCGGCCAGGCAAACCACGGTGAAGCGGTAATAATCGTCCGCCTTGTAAGTTATGCGCCCGCTTTCCGGCGCGTCGAAGCGGATGCAGCGCTCGAAGCCCTCCGGGCTGCCCGCCAAGAAGCGCAGAAACGCGCCCAAGGCGGGTTGGTGGAAAAACGCCGGGGAGATGTCTTCCAGCAGGCGCAAGGTGACGACGACCGAGCGCAAAGGAAGGAGTTGGGCGATGGGGAGGCTGTCAGGCGGGGAGGTTGGCTCTGCGTTCATGACCGGGCGGGTTATGGGTCACTGCCATTAAGTTAAGAAAAATCTCGTCGTTCCGGCAGGGATTGCCGGAACCCAGTTGCCATGGAGGGCAGACTAGATTCACCTCCCTGTGTTCTGGATACCGGCAATCCCTGCCGGTATGACGGCCTAACTTAATGGCAGTGGGGTTATGGGTGGAAACACCGGCACGATTATAACAGCATCGGCAGGGTGTGATTTTTCCGATTCCCGCGCCCCAGCGGCAAAGCCATCAACTAAGCTAAACATGTGGGAGCCACGCCCTCACGGCGATTGGGTCCAAGCCCAATATGGCATGTCATTTCGGCAGAAATTCTCATTTTGGTGAAAACCCTAGGAGTGCGGGCATCCTTCTGCCCAAACAGGATAGAAGCGGTTTCACGCAACGACGCAAAGGCACAACGTAAACCGCTCTTCGTTGCGCCTTTGCGTCGTTGCGTGAGCTTTCTTTTCCTTTGATTTAGGGGTGCGGCCGATAAATACATGCCGGAACGACGTTGTTTTGGGCCGAAGCGGTGAAATATGACACGCCGTTCTAGTCAAAGCTGGCGGCTTGATTGTGGGGGCGGGTTTGGAACCAATGCTGTTGAATTAGGTTTTCTTCGTCGTTCCGGCATGGATTGCCGGAACCCAGAAGCCATGGATGGCAGTCTACATTCACCTCCCTGTGTTCTGGATACCGGCAATCCCTGCCGGTATGACGGCTTAATTCAACATTATTGGGGTTTGGAACCCGCCCCTACATAGTTTCAACAGCCTTAACGGCTAATGCCTCTGCGACTAATAATAAAGAGCATACTTTGATAGCATAATTAAGTTTCAACAGCCTTAACGGCTAATGCCTCTGCGACCAAAAGAGAGAGGAATGAAATGCTTAACACTCAAGTTTCAACAGCCTTAACGGCTAATGCCTCTGCGACATGTTTCCGTCGAAGCTCTTCAGCGATGCAAAATTGGTTTCAACAGCCTTAACGGCTAATGCCTCTGCGACGGGAGGGAAAAAAAGTATTGCTAAGTAGTTAAGGTTTCAACAGCCTTAACGGCTAATGCCTCTGCGACGGAATCGCGAATTTAGAACAAAGTCTGAATTCAGAGTTTCAACAGCCTTAACGGCTAATGCCTCTGCGACAGGGACTTACCGGCACTATCACGTTGTAAATTTGTTTCAACAGCCTTAACGGCTAATGCCTCTGCGACGAAAATAATCAATGGATTCGATGAGGCCATCAAGGTTTCAACAGCCTTAACGGCTAATGCCTCTGCGACTTATTGGCATTTACAGGGATGTTACTCTGGAAAACGTTTCAACAGCCTTAACGGCTAATGCCTCTGCGACAATGACCTGGAGAGGAAGAAAATGAAAAAGTCAAGTTTCAACAGCCTTAACGGCTAATGCCTCTGCGACTTTAACCCATGGGAAGACCTAGGTTCGGGTTCGAAAAGTTTCAACAGCCTTAACGGCTAATGCCTCTGCGACTCAAATAGGTTTCAACAGAAGCGATGACGACGCGGGTTTCAACAGCCTTAACGGCTAATGCCTCTGCGACAAAAGAAGGATATCTGTATAATTTCATTCCAGTCTTTCGTTTCAACAGCCTTAACGGCTAATGCCTCTGCGACTGATGGTTCTCGGTGTATCTGGTGATGTATCCTTGTTTCAACAGCCTTAACGGCTAATGCCTCTGCGACCTGTGTTGGCTAGCGGCGAGAAATACTTCGTTAGTTTGTTTCAACAGCCTTAACGGCTAATGCCTCTGCGACAATTACCTCGCGAGCTATCAGGTGAAGCCGTTGATTGTTTCAACAGCCTTAACGGCTAATGCCTCTGCGACAATTCCTGGTCCTGAGACGGGCGTTGGCAAAAGTTGTTTCAACAGCCTTAACGGCTAATGCCTCTGCGACCTTGATCTCCTGTGTGGAAAACTCGTCGTAGAAAAGTTTCAACAGCCTTAACGGCTAATGCCTCTGCGACCCGATTCGTCGTATCAATGTGATTGTGAAGGGTGAGTTTCAACAGCCTTAACGGCTAATGCCTCTGCGACCCTTCTAAAACTGAGGGTTTTCTCCCACTGTTTGAGTTTCAACAGCCTTAACGGCTAATGCCTCTGCGACATCAACTCCACAATTTGGAGCAAATCATGAAAATTGTTTCAACAGCCTTAACGGCTAATGCCTCTGCGACTTTTCACTTCTTGGTCTTATCCAGTTTATAGCAAAAGTTTCAACAGCCTTAACGGCTAATGCCTCTGCGACTCTAGCCTCTGGGGGCCGCGTGTCGCATGGCTTGGAACGGTCAATTTGGTGAACCTCATCGGTTCATCGCAGAGGCAGGTCAATTTAAGCATTTTTTCATCCAAATTTCAAGTTAAATCATTGAATTGATTGGCTTGGTGGGTGAAAATCCGAAAATTTTTCTCGATTCACATGCAACTCATTGAAAATATGGACAATATGAGCAAAATCGCGAAAACGGCTTATTTTCGCCGCGAGGTTCACCAAAACGTCAACGGACGGGCAAGGCGCAGGCCGGAATAAGCCCGCCCCACACGGTTTGGCCCGACATAAAGCTTCCTGCCCATGTTGGCAGAAGGTGAAGCGCACTCGCGGGAGCGGTTTTACCGCGACAAATGCCGACAATCGCGGTTAAAAACCGCTCCCACGACCGTATATTTGGCTGGCTTCACCGCTACCCGATATGAGCCAGGTTTCCCCCGGCCACTCCCGTTAACGGTTGGCGGGCCGCTTCCAAGCCGGTAGCCAGCTTTCCATGGCAAGCCTTCGCCACCCGCGCATCCCATAAGGCATTGTGCTGGTGTCCGGTCGTGCCGGTTTGGGCCAGCCCGGCGAATTCGGCGCGGGGGGTGTCGGCGCACAGCCCGCAGGCATGGAAAAGGGTCGCCAAATCGTGTGGCATGTAGAAGATATGCCGTGGTATGTGCAAAGCCCCGCCGAACAACTGGCAAAACAGCACCCAGTCCCAGGCCAGGCAGTCGGCCCAGATTTCCACGGCGGGGAATTGGCCTAGCCATTGGGTTAGCCGTTCCGTGACATAGGCACGGTCGCCAAGGCAGAGGGTCAAGCCCCCTTCCTGTGTAAACAGCGGCCCGGCCTCCCCCTGCCGCAACCAGCGGGTGTGGGCCAGCACATTGTCCTCGATCCACCCATCGCATTGGCTGTGGTCGTAGTCGGTGAATTCGGCATAAAACTCTAGTCCAGACGCACTGCTGAAACCGATGGAAATCAGCGTGGAGAATTGGTGCAGGCCGGTGAATTCGGAGTCGTAAAACAGACTGACAGGGCGTAGCGAAATGGTTTGGCTACCAGTGGAGGGCATGGGGTAAGAGCCTTTAAATTATAAAATACTTAATATTGTCACATAATGCAAGTGATCTATCTCAATCTACAAAACATGTTTTTATAGTTTTGCGGATTCGATTCAAGCCAAAAATAATTAAGTTTTGATTATTCTCTCTATCTCACATATTACTGTATACCATGCTTCATTTTCATTAGTCCACATTCTACTGGTGATAGGTTCACCTTTGGTCGGAAGCGCATTATATTTGGCAAAATCCAAATTATGCCAGTTGCAAAAATCTACAATAATAGGCACAAGGATGCATTCTTTGTTGTTACAACGTTGTTCAACTAGGGGTAGTTCAATAGATTGGATATAGTCTGTATCCATACTATGATTCGTTACAAGATATATTACAATATCTGCTCTACTAAGTTCCTTTTTTATTCTATCATCCCAATTTTCACCCGGTAAAATGTCATGATCATTCCATGTCACAATCCTTTCACGCAATCCGGATAAATGCCTGAGAAGTGCGTTTTTGTATTCATTATCATGTTTTGAATACGAAATAAAAATTTTTTTGGGGTTTGTTGGCGTGATTTCATCATAGTTAGGAAATTCCGGTTGTTGATATCCTTTTTTTCCATCCAGCAACGCTAACACATTTACATTTTCATAACTGTCAGGACATTCGATTGTCAGTCTACCATCTCGATTGCGTTTATTCAATATTTCGTATTCATAAAATTTTGGTATTTGCGTGTCACGACATCTTGAGCAATTGCAAGGCACTAATTTGATAACTTTCTCATTTAGCAGATTAAAACTGTCATTTAACGCATCTAAATCCGCTGCAATTACGGTTATCAATTCCTTGCAATCCAAACCTCGCCCTCTCAAAACGATTTCCCAGTATCTGAACGGAATTTCAACCAAAACTTGACTGCCTTTAATTTCAAATAATACACCATTAACCCAACACAAATTTGGTTGCTGGATATAACGATTCATACGAACCATCAAACGATTAATCAGACCATTAGGCATGAATTTATAGCAATAACGTAACACTAAATCACCTGGGCATTCCCAGTTTGTCAAATCGGAAGGTTTGGAAGGCGGAAGTAACTGAGTAGCCAACCATGTCTGCGGTTTGACATCCGGTAATAGATAGCATAGCTCAAATCTCTGCATCAAGGCTAACAATTCTGGATACTTGCCATCATAGATAAGATCATTCCAGATTCTCTCATAATCTTGAGAAGTAAAATGCCCCAAGGCATTTTTAATGATTTCATCGTCTAATATTTTATATACGGCTTCAGTTGCCCATTGATTTTGTAGGATGATAGTATTTAATAAATATAGATCATCCTTAAAATGCAGAAAAACGCCAATATCATGAAAAATACGGCTTAGTTGCAAAGCCTCTTCACGATCAAAAGTCAAATGCTTGCTGTAAAGATCAAAATATTCGTTTAAGGTAATAAAAGGTTTGCTAATTGCTAGGGATTCAATTTCAGAACGGATTGACAACCACGCCTTAGGCAGTTCTCCACCAACATGTGGTAGATTACCAGCATAGAATTCAATAGCATCCCTTAATTTGTCTGCCGCTTTTGGATTTGTTAGATTGCCATGATAAACATCCTTGACATTATTAAAATGCTCTTTAATGCCAGTCTCGTCAATTGGTTTACTACGATTACCTTTTTCATTTTGAAAAATTAATACGGGGCTATGGTCAGAAAATTGATCAACTACCTCCAGCCAATATTTGAATCCTTCGTCATAAACACACCTATTGCCCTTTATGGTATCATCTAGCAATATATACAGCGAACGTTTAGTTAAAAAAAACTGATGAGTGGCATGATAAATTTCCTGTCCACCAAAATCCCAAACATTCAAACGAAATTCTTTCCCATTTTTGCTATTGATAATATGCTTATAAATATCTATCCCTTTAGTAGATTCTGATTGTGTGGGCAAGGGTTTATGGGTTTGATAAAGCCGCCTTAATAAACTCGTTTTGCCTGATCCGCCTTCGCCTACAATCAATAATTTTGCTTCAAAAAGTTGATCAAAGTTTTCGGGCTTATTCTTATATTGTTTCAGTTGACTCAGGATTAAATCTTTTCCCTCGGAGATAATATCGGGGGTAGGAATTGATAAATTACAATTTTCTACATATATTCCATTCTCTTTTCGATGGGATGACTTCGTTATTATTGGCAATCCATTTCTAATCAAATTTATCAAAGGAGACAAATCTTTGATATCTGAATTGGATAAATCTATTACCATTAAATTATTCAGAAGCGATAGTGGTTGTAAATCTATAATATGAAGATTTACGGCATGTAATTCTTCAAGTAAGGCTAATTCAGATAATGGTGAAATATCTTGTATGTTGGTATCAGATAAATACAACCATCTTAAATTATTCGATGCTTTTATTGGAATAAGATCAGATACGTTAGTTGCAGAAACATCAAGCCATTCCAGTTTTTCCAAGTCAGCGAGCATAGTCAAATCGGAAATTGGTGTTTTTGCAAGATTCAACCATTTGATGTTTGCGAGTTTGTTGATTGGTTCTAAATCGCTAACCTTTGTATTAGATAAGTATAGTGATTCTAGATTTATTAAATTATTTAGAGGATTTATATCGCTTACCAATGTATTCGATAAATTTAGGATGTTTAAATTTTTTAGCATGTACAAAGGTTTTATATCAACTACCTTTGAATAAGATAAATCAAGCACATTAAGATTGTTTAAATTAGTTAGCGAACCTAAATTTCTAAGATTATATTCAATATGTGTACCTCCATTAATCCATAATTTCGTCAAATTTGGCAATTTTCCTAAGGGGTTATCTACGGGATTCAAACTGCCTATATTATTGGCTAGTCCATTGTTTGTAGTCTTTTCTATATGTCCCTCATCAACCCAACTATCTGAAAATGATAATTCCTCTATCCAACTCAATTGACCAATTTCAGAGGGTATTTCCGTTAGTTCACAATTTCCTAAATCCAGAAAATGTGATCTCGTGATTATATTTTTATCTATCAATTTCAACGCGAGTTCTGACATCTTTAGCCACCTTGTAATAGTATTCCACTTTGATTGTGTCCATTTCAAAACCTATTTCCCTATAGTGAACATGCCTCATCGAACCTAGGAGCGCATGTCTCTCGTTCGGCCTTGGCAGCGACTTTGATCAAGTTACTGATTGGCTCGTATAGCAGCCCGAAAAGTATCTTCTCTACCTTTGTTCATCCTCGCAATCAAGCTTGGGCCTGAAATGGCTTCAATGCAGTATAATCATGCGACTTCAACTTTTGGCTTTCAATTTAGCTAGTTGCTTAAGGTCACCTGATTCAGACAGACGCTTAGCCTGACAAGCTTTGCCCGACACAAGCTGTCAGCGATTCTCGTTTTGGCAGCAATGCGTGTGATCCGGCATGGAGCGCCACAATCGAATATCGGCAACCGTCATCCGGCGATTGGCTAATCGTTGGATTTAAGGCCAAGCATGGTGACTTTCTTGCCATGCTTGGACGAAGGATTCAGGCATCCTAAGCCGGAATGACGGGTTATGTTTCATCGGTTTAGCACAAAATGAGAATTGCTGACAAACTGTTGACCTTTGCATCAATTTAAGCTAAAACTCTTGTTTCTGCAACTGTTCGCCAAGGATACCATCGTGGAGATCGCCAAGGGTTCATTTCTATTGCAAGTTGAGGGTATCAATCTGTCCCAAGTGTTTGAAGACACTCAAAATATCAATGTCATCCGGGGTTCTAGCATGGCATTGCGGGATGCGGTCAAAAAAGTCGAAGCTTGGCTTAAAGAGTGGAATGTAGGGGCCTCCGTGATACAAACCGGGGCTTCGGTGGGTTTGTTTCATCTGCCGGTGGATGAGAAAACCGCCAAAGATTGCCTTGAGAAAATTGTCGGCCGACTGAACCGTGACGAACTATTAAAATATTTCACGTTTTCCGCCGACATCCAAGCTTTGACCGATCTTGAAAAAGACCGTGAGTGTTTACTGGCGAAAATCCGTTTCCGGCAGATGCAGCAAGCTGGCTTGTCTGTTCCCGACTGGAACTCATCCAACACCATTCAGCCCTGTCCGCTAGATGGCATCCGTCCGGCCACCCAACGCACGAAAGTCAAAGACGAAGACACCCTTGTATCCACATCCATTGCCGCCCGATTAAATTATGGCCGAGACGGCAAGCATCAATTCTTTGAAACGGAAACCGGTCATCCACTTCCAAAGGGAATGACTAGGGATTTAAGCGAAATTGCCTTGGGCTTGAAGCGTGGCAACCAGTTGGTTTATCCGCAATTGAACGGAAAGCTGGCTTATTTTTATGTGGACGGTAATAGTTTTGGTTCGGTCATCACGAATGTGCTCAAACAGACTGGCGAAGACCCGTTGGCATTGCGACAAAAGTGGGATGATTACATACAAGCCCAGCGGAAGGCATTTTTAAGCCAGTTTGTCGGCAATGCTTGTCGTCAGTTGGGACTTTGTGAAGATTTCGCCACGGTGGACGGTCGCCTGCGTATGGAGATTTTATTGTGGGGCGGGGACGAGTTTTTATTGGTGGTTCCCGCGTGGTTGGGCTTCCATACCATGAGTGCATTTTTTCAGCATTCTGCCACTTGGGAATTCAAGGGGCAACCGCTGACCCATGCTGGCGGGTTGGTGTTCTGCCATCACAAAACCCCGGTTCACCGCATCAGAAACCTTGCCAAGGAACTGGCTGACGAAGCGAAAAAAGCTAGCCGCGATCAAAACCTTTACGATTGCATAGTGTTAGAATCCATTGACTTCCCCACCGAGCCGTTGGGTCAATTTTTCATGCATCAATACTCAAAACTTGCTGAGAACCGAAAGCCTTTGATCCCGGTAGACTGGGATAGGTTTTCCAAGCAACCTAGGGATATACTGCTAGGTTTGCCCAAAAGCCAAGTCTATGAAATCGCAAAAGCAGCCGTCTTTGAGGGACGCCCCCGGTTTGACCAAGCATTGTATAGGCTGAAAGAATTGATCGGGCAAGGCCAATTAGCCGCTTGCCAAAATACCCTGGAGGCCATGTTTAAAATGGCAACGATAGCGTCATCACCAAATTGCCCCATGTGGCCTTGGGTTCGTCTGGCGGAATTATGGGATTATTTAGACGGTACACCGAGGGATTGAGTGGGGGGGTTAGATACTTCTGAAAGGATTTGCGTTTGCGCAGACAAATACCGCCGAAAATTCATCAGGAACTAGGGTAATTGAACCATTTCCATCGTTTTAGGAGAACAAGGAATGCTTGAATATGTTTATAAGGTATCCCTCTCGCTGCAATCCCCAGTCATTTCGCAGACGGGCGGCGGGCGCAAATTGGGCGTGGACACCGCCGCCGTGTTTGACGACCACCAACGTCCCTCCTTGCCCGGGACATTAATCAAGGGGAATTTGCGTGCAGCGTGGGAGTCGCTATCTCAGATTAGCCCGTCATTTTTATCTTCGGCAACCATTGATTCATGGCTAGGCCCGAAACCCAAAGATGAAGCTCAAGCCCCATCAAGCGCGGTTTCCCATGACCGCAATGAACCCAAACGTTCGCGCTTGCGTTTTTCCCACTATTGGAAAGCCGAAGCCGCAGTTGATCCGCAGCGAAAGTCGCTGCACCGAATCGCCATTGATGCCGACACTGGCGCAGTCAGGCGGCAAGCCTTGCAAGTGATCGAAGCGCCCCATCTGCCCGGTCAAACCATTAGCTATCAAGGTGCGATTCATGCCGTGGTGGAGGACGAGGCAGAGTCCAAGCAGTTAGGGCGTTTGTTGCGAAAAGGCTTGGAATTTGTCCCGGCTTTGGGCGCATTCAAGGGAGTCGGCTTTGGGCGGATACTGGCGGTAGAGGTTGTATCCGACTTGGCAAAAGTCGAAGACGATGATGATGACCGGGCTTATGATCTGAACGGATTCGGCATTACCCTCAAACTAGATCGGCCTTTTTGCTTCGCCAAGCCACATTCTGCCGATTCCAACCGTTTCGAATCGGAAGAATTCATACCCGGTGCGGCGATTAAAGGGGCGTTGGCTTGGTATTTGAACGAGTCCGATTTGTTCGACGCTTCAAGCAAATATGGCAAATTGTGTGAATATTTTGACCTGATCCGCTTCACCCATGCACAGTTGGAAAGCATGGAGGGGGGAAAGAGAACCCTTGCCATGCCTCTTAGTTGGGTGGCAGACGAGCAACAGGGTGAAATTCATGACTTGGCGTTAATGTCCGTCCCCGGTTTGTTGAATGGCTATGCCCCCCGTTTTCAACCCGATTGGAAAGGCAAGCATTGGGAAAAAGCCAAAGCCAAGCTAAAACAAAAACCCGACGATCAATCCCCGGCAAAGGCATTGACTGTTCGCACCGCAATTGAAAAGGGAGCGGCCAAACCGGGGCAGTTGTTTGCCGTCGAAACCGTGGTCGCCGGGAATCATGACTGGTTGGCGGATGTGGATTTGACCCGCGTGCCGGAGGAAGAAAAGCTGATAATGGGTCAACAACTCCGCTCGGTATTGCGGCATGGCCTGTCAAATCTAGGCAAAACCAAGGCTCAAGCCGGCGTAGATTGTTCGCCCACGCGCCATGACTCTGTGTTCCGATCCCAAGCGCAATTGCTACAAAACGGCACGACAGCCGTGTTAGTGTTGCAGTCCGCAGCCCGTCTGTTTGACGCTATGCCAAATATTCGTGCCACCAACGGCGAGAAGGATTTGAAAAACGCCTATCAACAGGTTTGGCACAAGCTGTCAGGTGGTGTGTTGGAATTAAGCCATTTCTATGCCCGCCAAATGCTGGTCGGCGGAGGTTATCTTAAGGCGCGTTTCGGCGAATCAAGCTCCGCTTATAACCCAGATTTGTTGACATTGCCGGGCAGTGTGTTTGTACTGAAGTTGGCATCAGGCGCAAGCCTCACGGCGGCTGAGGAATTGCTGAAACGTTGGCTGGAGCAAGGCTTGCCTCAACCGGAATATTGTACTGATGAAGATCAATCTAAAGAATCGGGGGACTGGGCAAGAAATCCTTGGCTGGCAGTCAACGGTTATGGCGAGGTTGCGGTAAACTTGCCCTTTAATTGGCAATTTGAATCGGATGAAAAGGTTTGGGAGCCTATCGAAACGGCAAAGGCAGGAGGAAAGCCATGAGCCAAACTGACGAACTCTATTATAAAGTGCGGGTTACCGGCGTGTTGAAATGTTTAAGCCCAATGCACATAGGCAGCGGCGATGCCGAATATCAGTCTGACCGTAGGCAAACGACAAGGCCCGAAAGCACCGAAAAAGGCCAATATGCCACGGTTTGCCTAGGCGCAGCCGGGGTTCCCTACCTGCCCGGCAGCAGTCTGCGGGGCTTTCTGCGCTATGTGGCGGAAAACAATCTGGATCAGGGAACGGCGTGGCGGTTGTTCGGAAATGTCGAGGAACCCAGGCCAGATACTGACGGAAAAGGCCGTTCGTATTATGGGGCTTTGCGTATTTACAACGCCATTTATCGAACAGGGCCGACTCCGATCAATAACGGACAATGGGATAGCCAGCGGCATACGACGATCCGCCAGAATGTCAAACTAGAACCTATCACCCTCACCGCCGAAGAGCGTAAGCTCTTCAGTTTTGAGTATGTACCGTCCGATAGCGAATTTGATTTTCTATTGGAGGCTGAAAATCTATTGGCGACGGATTTGGAGGCTGTCTCGTGCTTGCTTTGCAGTTGGGACGGCGGCGTGGGTTCCTCAATTGGTCGTGGCAAAAGCCGGATGCAAGGTCGGGTGCAATGGAAGGTTGGGGAACAAGTCATCAAGGTCATGCGGCAAGATGATGTGCAGAACTGGCTGAAATCAGACAAACCTCTGGAAAACTTCCTACATCCCTTGGCTGTCCCTCTGTCTCAAACGGTCATGTTTCCCCCGTTGAATCTGCCATTCATTTCATTTCGCATCGTGCCGGATGCACCGATGTTGGTGAATGATCCCAGTTACGTCGGGCGAAAGCCAAAATCCGCCGAAGAGAAGAAAAATGCCAACATCCCAGATTTGGAATTCAGCCGTATGGCAGGTGGCAAGCCGTTAATACCTGCATCCTCTCTGCGTGGATTATTGCGCGGTCGGGCAAGGCGCATTGTAGCCACCATTTTATTGGACAGCGGGGTCGAGGACTTACAGAAAGCCGGCGAAAAGGCCGAGACATTCATCAGGCAATTGTTCGGCAAGGAGGAAAACCGCAGCCTTGTTTGGCTAGGTGATGCTGTAGCAGAAACCGCCGCCACCTATCAACACAACCAATATTTCAACGCGGTTGACCGCTTCACTGGCGGCGTCGCCGAGGGCAAGTTGTACCAAGTCGCCGCCCGAACTGGCGGTAAGTATCGAGGCATGGCCAGCCTTGATATGGGCAGGATCGAAACCCTGCAAAAGGAGGCTGGTTTAAGCGATTGGTGGAAGGGTTTGTTGTTATTGGTGTTGCGCGATGCCTTGGAGGGGGAGCTTGCCGTCGGTTGGGGCAAGGCGCGTGGATATGGGGCTTTTCACTGTATTTTGGAAATTCAAGGTAATGTCCTTGATGACTGGCCCGGATTGTTAGCTTATCTGCAACAAAAATCGCAAAATGCCCAAGATTGGATTGATGCCTTGCATAATGAACTCGACCGCATCGCCGCACACGATTAGCTTTAGGAGACACTCTGATGACAGAATTCTACAACCCTTATAACTTCATTCCCGTCACAGGAAAAATCAACGGAACACCTACCCCCAAGATGGCTTACCAAGATGTCATTTCCAACCAAAATGTCCGGTGCCGCCATGATGTCTGGGCTAAAGACACGCTGTCGGGGCGCATTGTCTGCCGCCTGACTTTGGAAACGCCCACGGTCGTGGGTGCGGAGCAAACTGGGCCGGAGAATGGCCCAAAAACCGTCATTCCCTACCGTCGTAATGGCAACCCCGCCATCCCCGGCAACTCCATCCGTGGAATGATAGGCAGCATTGTCGAAACTATAAGCCAATCTGCCTTGCGGGTACTGGAAGACAAGCCACTAAAGGTCTCTTTCTGGAATGGCAGGGGCATACAAAAGCTGTCGGTGGGAAAAGTGTATCAATACTTTGAAAAGATCGGCAAGGATATTCTGCCTTGGGGTTCGGGCCGGACACAGTTGACGCCTGCTGAGTTATTGTTCGGCGTGGTGGAGGATGGGGAACTTCAAGACGAAGGAGGGGCGACCCAAAACCTTGCCTCTCGTTTGCGGTTTTCTGATGCCTTACCCCCGCCGGGGACGGAATTGAGTTTTGAAGACAGAATGACTTTGAAAATCCTCGACAGCCCAAAACCCCCGTCTCCTGCAATGTATTTTCATTTGCGCACCGACAAGCCTGACCTGCGTTCATTCATCAGCAAAAAGGATTTGAACCCAAGCAAGCATGAACCCAACGGCCGCAAAATCTATCTGCATCATCAAGCACAGGACATCAACAGTGCTTGTTGGAGGTCTGATCCCACGGTATCCAATCACAAGCACGATCATCAGAAATTGATTGTCACTCCCATTTGTCAAAACGATGCCGATGGCAAACCCGCGAGTTTCTACTTCCATATTGGTTTTGACAATCTCAGCCGTGCGGAATTGACTTTGTTGATATTCAGCTTGCGCCCCCCAAAATTCCGCCACCGGCTAGGTTTGGGCAAGCCCATAGGTTTGGGCAGGGTTTTTGTGAAAATTGAAGGGCTGTTCTTGATTGACCGTGCTAGCCGCTATGGTCGCCAATGTTTGGAACACCCGCGTTATTCCTTCGCTTGGCGGGGAGAACAAGCCGAGAGCTACGCCGATCTTTCCAAGGCTTATCCCACAGAGGCTGCCTGTCTGCAATCCGAGTTTGCCAGGTTTGGCAGACCGGAGGATTATCAATTTTTCGATAAAAGTTTGGTTGACAATCAAACGCTGAAACTGCTTTGCGCCATCGGCAATCCTGACAATTTGCAGCCAGTCGTTCCGGTTCATACACCGTTGACCGAAAACCCACCATCAGCAGAGGACGAAACCTTCCGTTGGTTTGTCAACAACGACCAGAGAGGCCATGCAACTCTTCCTCCTTTAATTCCAATTGCGCCCCCGCAACCAAATCAGCCTCGGCTATATCTGCCGACCATGCAGCGCAATCGTGGAAAGTGAATTATGTTCAAACTTACCATTGGCGATCCCAACCGAACAGAGCAACCAGAACCCGCCAGTTTCAGCCGGTTTGTCTTGCCGTTTGCTTATCGTTTAACGCAATATGAGCCAGAACCCGGTTTAACCTCAACTTGGAAAATTTCAGACAGCCGGATCGAACTGACCTCGCGCAAGCAGTATCTGACTCCAGAAACCCAAGAGGTTTTGTTTAAACGGGCCAAGTGGTTTGTTAAAGATCACTTGGAACAAATCGTATTAACCCTCTCCAATCAACGTCAAATTTTGGCTGATATTAAACCGCAATTAGTGTTGTTTGAATATCCGGCAGAAGAAAATATAAATAACGACGATATTCTGCACACGGGATTTTTAATCATCGAGCTTTGGTTTTGCGAGGGCAAGCAGGTATTTCTGGATGAATTGCTTGAAATCAACGAGCTGTTCCGGTACTGGCAAGAGCCTTGGGAGGGGCATCGCGACGAGAAAAAAAGAGATGAACCCGGAAAAGGATATTTGCGTTTTATTTGTAGGAACCCCATGGCAGAATCCTACGATTACACCCAACGCTGGTTGGAATACCTGAAATCGCCCATTGATATCAATATCAAAGGAAAACAATATCAACTTTCCCTTCTTGGCAATAGCGACCACAATAATAATGACCAAGGTAATAACGAAAAATCTTGGCAAATCCACGCCGACCAGCGAACCTATGTCTGGACTTGCGCTTTGATTGATCGGGGCGGTTTGGCATTGCAGAAAGCTTTTGGCCCATTGTCCCCTAATTCCCCTTTTAATGCCACCGACTATGGTCATTGGATTAGGTTTCTGAATGTGGATTCACCGGGCAGCACTCCGGGCTATACCCATTCCAGTCGCAAGTTCGAGCGGGATTGGGTCAAACCTCTGACGTACACCCGATGGGAGGAATATGGCACTATTTATGGGTTTACCCCGCATAGCGGCGCAATGCTTTCCGAACCCTGCCAAGAACCGCCACTATGGCAACATTTCGGGCAGATGTATTTTGATCAAATACTGCTGCTGCTTTATCTTCGCACATCGTTATTCCGTTTTAGCCAACGCCTGACTGACATTTCTTGCAAGGCTCGCAGTGCCACCAATGATGATTGGGATGTTTTCCGTCAGGATTTTGAAAAACTGCGCGGTGACTTTACCTTGTTCACCAACCTTTATCAATTTCCCCTATTGTCCAATCAGCAACAAGCAATTGAAATGTATTCCCTCGCCCGCGAGGCCATGGATATTGATGTCTTGTTCAAGGAAATTCAGCAAGAGATCAACGGCAGTCATGATTATCTGGTGATGGTCAATGAACAACGACAAACCGAAATGAGCACCTTGCTGACTGTCGTGGCTACCGGAGGTTTGGTGATTGGCGTTGCCAGCGGCATTTTGGGAATGAATGTAATCATAGACAAATTGAGGAATAATTTCCTGGGTTGCCTGTTGGGAGACAAGCAGTTTTTGATGGATATTTCGCTAAGTGGAATCGTGTTATTGATATGCTTGCTTTTAATGTGGTTGGGGGTTAAATATTCCAAACCCATCGCTAAACTTATCCGTTCAGTGTCAAAGTAATTCTTTAAGCAACCAATATAGGACTTGAGTAAAATTCCTACGTTAATGTTGAACCCCACGGTTTCATGCACTTGGTTCATGAGAATGCCATAACAGTATGATATTAAATGGATTTATTAACTTAAATTTCTGGACAATATTCCCTTATCACTCTAAAATTAGCCAGTCCATAGAGTATATATACAAAGCGGTCATTGGAGTGATGGGGGAGTAGTAGTAGGAATGTGCTGAACGAGGGTTTCCGATTTCCAGTCAAATGCGTTGCGGCGGAAGCGGAGGGAAAACTGCCATTTGTAGGCATTCACAGTCATTGCCAGACTCCATAAAGATATTCAATGCCCACATTGTTTCAGATTCGCGGTTCTCGATAAACCGATAGGTGTGATTTGATTTACACGATTTGATTCATTGGAGTTCTTGAATCATTGACCACGGCGGCGGGCATGATGCCAAAAAAGCTTCCCTGACAGCACATCTTTCCAAACACCGAAAATTTTCCAGTACAGGACAATGGTGGCTTCTTTATCTAAGGAGTCGCCATGGAACCCGTAACCATCCCCAAACACATCGACGATCCAGTCACCCTGCTGGTCTGGAGCGCCGACGAATTTGCCCCCGCCGCGTTCATGCTGATCTTGGGCATCCTCATCGGACAAGTCACGGCGATGACGGTGCTGTCGGTCATCGCCATCAAGGGCTACCGCCGCTTCCGCGACAACCGCCCTGATGGCTTTCCACTACACGCGACCTATTGGGTCGGCATGTTGCCGAGCAAGGCCACTACGATACCAAACCCCTTCATCCGGGAGTTCTACCCGTGAAGCTCGGACAATTCTTGGAATCTTGGCGCATCGTCCAAGCCGAAAACCGGCTGCACCGCATTGTGCTGCTTGGGCTAATCATCACCAACGGACTCAGCGCACTGGCGGCGTTGCGCACCGAACGCGCTGTTGTACTGGTCCCGCCGAACCTGGACAAGGAAATCGAGATTACCCGCGAAACTGCGTCCAGCGAACTCAAGGAATCATGGGGGCTGTACTTGGCGGAACTGCTGGGCAATGTGACTCCCACCAACGCCGACTTCATCGGCAAGGCCATCGCGCCGTTGCTGTCCACAGAACTCTACCGGTCGGTCATGGACGCGCTGTCGGAACAGGTCAACGCGCTCAAGATCGACCGGGTGGCGACCAGTTTCAAGCCGCGCCAAGTCACCTACGAGCAGGCCACCGGCAAGGTTTTCGTGACCGGAGAACTGACCACGCAAGGCCCAAACGCCAAGGCGGAAATCAAAATCCGCACTTACGAGTTCTTACTCGCCATCCACAACTACCGGCCCCGGCTGGATTCCATTGACGTGTATGCGGACGAGCCGCGCACGTTGGAGCGCCTGAAACTTCTCAAACAGCAGCAACAACAGGAGCATTCGTGAATACAGCGTTCGTGACTACATCAGCAGCGGAATCGGGGTTTAGCAAAGCAGGAACAACCATGAGCAAAACCAAACAGTCCAATAACCCCAAACACTTCAACCTTTCCAAGCGACAAGCAGTTGTGGCGTTTTTATCAGTATGCGCCTTGGTCAATGGCGCACAGGCACAGGCCAATCCGTCCACGGTCGAAACCCCCGGAGTCCCTGCCCAGGTGTTGACCGAAGCCAAGCGCGATACCCCGGAAATCCCAACGACTCCCCAAACTATCCAAGTCGCCCCCGGCGTGAACGAGATCATCCCCGTCGCGGTCGGACATTTAAACCGCATCGTGACCCCGTTCGACAAGCCGCATGTCCGCACCGTCAGTCAGGCCACGACGCAGATTGAGGGCAATGTGCTGTACGTCGCCACGCCCGACGAAATCCCTGTGGCACTCTACATCACACCGGGCGAAACGGAGGATTTTGCGCTGTCGCTGACCTTGGCCCCAAGAAAGATTCCGCCACGCGAAGTCCGCCTGACCTTGGATGCCGTGCATTACCAAAAACTGACCGCGCTGCAAAACGCGGCTGGCCTGAACGGACAGGATGACAAATCCGGCAATCCCTCCCAGTCTTCCCAAGACTACATGGCCGACATCAAGGCTGTTTTCAGAGCTTTGGCATTGATGAGGACACCCAAAGGTTACGCATTGCGCAACCCGACTAGCACTGAAACCATCCATTGCAGCCAACCCGGCCTGTTCACCCACACTGGTCAGGCATTGGAAGGCCGCAACCGGGTTCTGCTGGTCGGTGTTGCCCGTAATACTGGTACAAGCCCCTTGGAAATCGACGAGCGGTCTTGTAAGGTACTCCCCATTGTCAAGACCAAAATCTCACCGAATTAAGATAGAGGCGGGTTGATAAATGTTTGACTCTGCCTCGTCGTCTTGCCGCCTTCCAAGGTAGACTTGGGCCGGTGTCCGGTAGTCCAGCGACTGGTGGAAACGCTCGTTGTTGTA
>Ga0194049_1000159_pt1 | contig 25449 bp, 25 predicted proteins | sample JunL2225m_MetaG_FD_148665 | JGI IMG/M metagenome (GOLD analysis project Ga0194049, IMG submission 148665) | Anoxic zone freshwater microbial communities from boreal shield lake in IISD Experimental Lakes Area, Ontario, Canada - Jun2016-L224-25m | ecosystem: Environmental > Aquatic > Freshwater >... | reverse complement strand
AAAAAAGTCACATCAAGCATGTGCCCGACCCTCCGCAACCGGCGTTCCGGTATCGACTCCACCCAGGTAGGCTTCGAGCACCGCCGGATCGTTCTGGACTTCCTCGGGCGTGCCCTCGGCGATCTTGCGGCCGAAATCGAGCACCAGAATATGGCTGGCGATACGCATGACCAGGCTCATATCGTGTTCGATCAACAACACCGTAATGCCGCGCGCAATCACCGCGCGGATCACCCCTGCCAGATGCTCGGTCTCGACCGCGTTCAAGCCTGCCGCAGGCTCGTCCAGGAGCAGCAGCTTCGGGCCGGCGGCCATCGCCCGCGCCACTTCAAGCAGGCGTTGCTGGCCATATGTCAGCGAAGAGGCGGGCAGATCGGCCCGATCGGCAAGTCCGACAAAACTGAGCAGCTCGCGGGATGTCGCCGCAGCATCATCGAGCTCGCGCCGCGCCCGTTTCGTGCGCGCAAGGGCCGCCCATACCCCGCCGCTACCGCGCAGGTGGCAGCCGACCTCGACATTCTGGTGGGCGGTTAAATCGGGAAAAAGCTGGACCAACTGAAAGGTGCGCACGATACCGCGCGCCGCCACATGATGCGGCGCCAGCGCCGTGATGTCCTCGCCTTGAAAACGGATATGCCCTTCACTTGGCGGCATGAAACCGGAGATCAAATTGAAAAGCGTGGTCTTGCCCGCTCCATTGGGACCGATGATCGCGCTCACCTTGCCCGGTTCAATGTCGAAGCTGACCTTGTCGACCGCGGTAAGTCCGCCGAATTGCCGCGTCACCCCCTCAATGCTGAGCAGGCTCATGCGCCGCCTTCCTTCTTGCGCGCCGTCCACAAACGCGACAGCGAGGCGATGCCCTTGGGGGCATAGATCAGGATCACGATCAGTGCCACGCCATAGGCGAGGTCTTGATAGTCCTTAAAGCCGCGGAAAGTCTCGGGCAGGAGGCTGATGATAAAGGCGCCTATCAAAGGTCCGTAGACGGTGCCTATACCACCGACATAGAGCATGGTGAAGCCCAGCACCACCATGTGCAGACCAAACATTTCCGGGCTGATGAAACCGACGAAATGCGCGAACATCGATCCGGCGAACGCCGCGTAGACAGCCGCGATCACAAACGCCAGCAGCTTGTAGCGCGCGACATCAATACCCAGGGCGCGGGCTGCATCCTCGCTGCCGGCGATCGCCGCAAGCGCATGCCCGAGGCGCGAGGCCTTGAGACGGCTTGATACCCAGACGGAGAACCCCAGCGCCACCAGCAAGGAGGCCAGTTGCGCGCGATCATTGGGCAGTTCCCAGCCAAACGCCCCCAGCGCGGGAATCGCGGCAATCCCGGTATAGCCCATGGTGACGCGGTCCCATTGCACCGCGATCTCCTGCACGATCATCCCCAGCGCAAGCGTGGCCATTGCCAGGTAATGCCCGCGCAGGCGCAGCGTCGGATAGCCGATCAAAAGTGCGAGCAAGGCGGCTGCGGCAATGCCAAGAGGCATGGCAAGGAATACCGGCCAACCGTGGGTGGCGGTCAATACGGCCGAGGTATAGCCTCCGATCGCGGCAAACGCGTTCTGCCCGAAGGACACCTGTCCGGTGTAGCCCATGAAAAAATTCAGCCCGGTGACAAAAATCGCGTAAAGCGCGGCAAAACCCAGCACCGTCACCAGGTAGCCGCCGGCTATGAATGCATACGCCAGCACCCCCGCACCGGCAAGCCAGGGCAGCAGGAAGTAAAGGCTTGATATCTTACGCGGCGGCAAAGTAGTAGCGCGCAAGGTCATGTGGCGAGGCAATCTGATCGGGGGTGACCTCTGCCACCACCCGCCCGACTGATAACAGGTAGGCGCGTTTGGCCAGTTTCAGCGCCAGAGGCGCGCGCTGCTCCACCAGCAGAATGCCCAGACCCTCCCGGTTGAGTTGTCCGAGTGTTTCCAGTATCTCGGCGGCCAGACGCGGCGCGAGCCCCAGGGAAGGCTCATCGAGCAGCAGCAAGCGGGGTCCAGCCATCATCGCGCGCCCAATGGCGAGCATCTGCTGCTCGCCGCCTGATAACGACCCGGCAAGCTGGGTCTGGCGATCCTTGAGCCGCGGAAACAAGGCAAATACACGCTCCAGTCGCGCGGCGATCTCGCCATGGCGCGCACCCAACAGGTAAGCACCAAGATCGAGATTCTCGCGCACCGACATCGGACCGAAAATACCCCGCCCTTCGGGGACAAGGATCACCCCGCGCATCGCCACCGCACAGGTGTCGTCGCGCGGCAGGTCGACACCCTCAAAGCGCACCCGGCCAGCACCCGGCGTCAGACCCATGATCGCGCGCAGCAGGGTCGACTTGCCCGCGCCATTCGGACCGAGCACCGCCACCAACTCACCACTGGCCAGCTTAAGGTCGGTCGGATGCAGCGCTTCGACATTGCCGTAGTGCGCCGACAGGCCTTCGACCGAGAGCAGGGATTCCACCTTATTGACCGGGCAGGCCCGTTACTTGACGATTTTGATCTTGCCCGCCTGGATGGTGGCAAGCGCAAACGGGTTTTGCGTGATGCCATAGTGGCTGGCCGCGCTAAAGTTATAAATGCCGGTCGTACCCTGGAAGCCGGCAATGGACTCGAGCGCATCGCGCACCTTGGGGCCATCAAAGGAATTCGCCTTCTGGATTGCCGCCATGGTGATCATCACCGCATCCCAACCGCGGCCCGCCCAGTTCGGATCACGATCTGCAAATTTGGCTTTCCACGGCACGAGGAAATCACCGATCGCCTTCTTCAGTGCACCTTCCTGGAGGGCATCGACAATCTGCGATGGTGCTGCGACAAAAAAGAACTGGTCGCCCAACACCTCGGCCACCGGACGAAACACCGCCAGGTCTTCAATTGAAGTGAGCATCAACATGGGCAGGCCCAGCTGCTTGATATTTTTCGCCGCCGTCAGCGTGGTGCCGCCAAGGCCGATCTTGAGTACCGCACCGACGCCGCCGGAGTTCATCTTGCCGATCTGCACCGAGAGGTCCGCATCGTCCTGCTTGTACTGATCCACCCCAACCAGGGTGATGCCGTAATTGACCGCGATCTTTTCAGCCACGCTCTTTTGTATGTTTGCGTAGGGGCTGGGGTCATAAAGCACGCCAACCTTGCGAATCTGCGTGTTGTCCTTCAGGTACTCGAGCCGCTTTTCGACCTCAAAACGGGCCGGTGGCAGCGTGCTGAAAGCCCACTTTATGTGATCTTCGGTATTCGGCAGAATCGAGCACAAAACCATCGGGATCTGCGCGCGCACTACTATGGCTGCGGCGGCAAGGTTGCCGGCGGAAACACAGCCGGAAAGAAAAATGTCGACCTTGTCGGACGAAATCATCTTGCGATACACAGTCACCGCCTCCTGCGGCTCGGAGCGGTTGTCCTCGACGATCACCTCGATTTTTCGGCCGTTGATGCCGCCCTTGCTGTTCAGGGCATCGACGGCAACCTTCACGCCGTCGGTCCACGCCCGATCCACGGTGGCGGCGTAACCGGTAAGCCCCGCCGAAATGCCAATCTTGTAGGTCTGTTGTGCCGACGCGACGGCAGAAAACATCGTCGCCACCGCCACCGCCACCGTTGCCACGCCAATCTTGACTGTTGTTTTCATCACCTGCCTCCTTGTTAAGTTCCCATTTTATTAAAATACATGCGCTTCCACCGCGTGCTGCGTTCAGCCCCCCGGAAGGCCGTAACCGCCGCCTCCCGGCGTTTCGAGCACCACCACGTCCTCGGGTTTCAATGTAATCTTGCGCGCCTCCGAAACATCCTTGCCGTTAACGCGAAAATGCCCTCCGGCGCCGGGCATCCCGCCCTCCAGCCCCTCCGGTCCGGCGCCGAGACGACTTGGCACGGCATTGAGGGTCCATGGATATTCCGTGCGCATGTGAAACTGGATCACCTGTCCGTCGCCGCCGCGCGCACGACCCGCGCCACCACTTCCAAGACGCAGTTCCTTGCGATCGAAAACTATTGGCATCGCCGCCTCCAGTATCTCCACCGGCACCGCCGCTACACCGGTCGGGTAACAGGTGGCCGACGGGCCCGGCTTGGTCCGGCGCGCCCCCATACCCCCGGAATAATTGAACATCGACGAGGTGAAAGCGCGGCCGTTATCGTGCTTTCCCTGGATTTGCATGGTCCAGACCGCACCGGCCCCTTCAGCCAGGACGCGCTCTGGCATCACATGGTAGAGCGCCTTTAGAATCGGCATCGGCACATACATGCCGACCACATGGCGCGCATTGACCGGCGCCGGATATTCGCAATTGACAATCGATCCCTTGGGTGCGCTGATCTTGATCGGGGCAAGCGATCCGTGATTGTTCGGCAGGTCCGGATTCAGGCAACTGCGAATCGCGAAAGTCGAATAGGCGTGGGTATAGTTCATCACCACGTTGATGCCGGCGGTGCTGGCGCCCGAACTGCCGGCAAAATCAATCAGCACCTCTCCGGCCACTGCGTCGATTGTCACCGCGGTTTTCAAGGTGATGATCTCCCCGCCCGGAACATCGAATTGCGACTCGCCATGATAGGTGCCGGGTTTGAGCTTGCGAATTGCCGCCCGCGTCGCCTCCTCTGAACGGCGGATGATCTCGTCGGACAACGCCTCGATGTCCTCCAGTCCGTAGCGATCGCACATCGCAATCAGCCGTTCGCCGCCGGCAGTACCGCTTGACACCTGTGCCGCAAGATCGCCAAACACGTGGTCGGGCGTGCGCACATTGCTGCGAATGATCTCATGCAGGGTCGCATTGGGTACGCCGCGTTCATGAAATTTTAGCGGCGGAATCCACAAGCCCTCCTCATGCACATCGCGCGCCCCCGCACCGATGCCATAGCCGCCGATATCCGTATGGTGAATCGTCGACCCGACGTAACCGACCAGGCGATCACCCCTGAAAATGGGCGTCATCAGCGTGATGTCGAAAAAATGTCCGGCGGAAATCCACGGATCGTTGGTGATCAGCACGTCGCCCGGCGACTGCTTGCCCGCAAACAAGCGGTGCAGATGGCCACCGGCCGCGGCCAGTGAGTTTATGTGACCGGGCGTGCCGGTATTGGCCTGGGCAACCATCCTGCCCCGCGCGTCAAACAACGCGCTGGCGAGGTCTCCCGCCTCACGCACAATCGGCGAGAAGGCAATACGTTGCAGCGCCTTGGCCTGCTCGCTGACAATGCCAATCACATTGGACCAGAGGATTTCGAGTTCGATACCGTCGAGCTTGACTGTCATGACGCTTTCTCCAGGGTCGCTACTACGCAGGCAAAGCGATCGACCGTGGCGTGCCAGCCGGGCGGCAACACGATGGTTGTCTCACGTTCCTCGATAATGGCCGGACCGTCGAGAACCTGGCCCGTGGCCAGCGCGTTGCGGTCGTACACCGCTACCGCTTGGTTGTCGCCCCACAGATGCACCGCCCGCGTGCGCTTGGGCTTGCCCGCGCCGGACTGGGATACCACCGCCGGATGGAACGGAACCAGCGGCCCGCGCACAGTCAGGCGCCAGCTAACGATCTCGAGCGGCACGTGCGAGGGGTTGAATCCATACTGCGCCAGGTAGACACGCTCGAATGCCGTACGAACGGCTTTGGCGTCGCGCTTTTCACGCGGGTCGGCGGCGAAAGTCAGTCCTACTTCGTTTTGCTGTCCGAAATAGCGCAGATCGGCACCGAAAGTCATGGTTACGTCGGCCCGCGCGCAACCGGCATTCGCCAGCGCTGTCAAACCCTCATTGGTCATTTCCGTGAAAAGCCGGTCGGTTCGATCCCAATCAATCGCATCGAGCAGACCCAGGGCACTTCGCACCAGGTCGAGGCGCACCGGGGTCACCAGTGTGCCAAAGGCGGATAACACACTTGCCTGAGGTGGAAAGATAACCGCCGTGCTCGAGAGCAGCGCACCGACCTCGCATGCATGCACCGGACCCGCACCGCCAAAGGCGAACAGCGGCATACCGCGATAGTCCACGCCACGATCGGTTGCGTGCGCGCGGGTGGCCGCGGCCATTGCTTCGGCCACGATGCGAAAGATACCGCGTGCGGTTTCATGCGAACCGGTGCCAAGCTGGTCACCCACCCGCACCATCGCCGCTTCTGCCGCCGCGAGGTCGAGTTTCATGTCGCCGCCGAGGAAATTACCCGCATCAAGCAAACCCAGAACGAGATCCGCATCTGTCACGGTCGGATTGAGTCCGCCGCGTCCGTAACACGCCGGTCCCGGTTCTGCACCGGCGCTTTCGGGGCCAACCTTGAGCAGCCCCAAATCGTCGACGTGGGCGATGCTGCCGCCGCCGGCACCGATCTCGATCATGTCAATCGATGGAATCGTAACCGGCATGCCGCTGCCTTCCTTGAATCGGTACTTGCGATCAGCTTCGAACACGCCGGTGACCAGCGGTTTGCGATCCTCAATCAGGCAGGCCTTGGCGGTGGTGCCGCCCATGTCGAATGACATCAGGCGATCCAAACCGAGTACTTCGGCATAGTGACTGGCCGCCAGCGCGCCGGCAGCCGGCCCGCTTTCGATCATGCGCACCGGATTTCGCCCGGCCACCTCCACCCCGATAATGCCGCCCGAAGACAACATGATCAGCGGGTCATTGGCAAACTTTTCAAGTTTGAGGCGCTCTGCCAAACCACGCAGGTAAGGCAACGAGACCGGCATGGTGTAGGCGTTGATCGCGGTGGTGGAGGCGCGCGGGTACTCGCGAATCTGCGGTGCCACATCCGATGAAAGGGAAACGAATAAGTCGGGTGCGCATTCGCGCAGCACTTCGGCCACCGCGCGTTCATTCGCAGGATTGGCATAGCTGTTGAGCAGGCAGATTGCAACCGATTTGACACGGGCCGTTTTGATGGCCTCGGCAATCCCTTCCAGGACCTTGCGATCCGGCGCCGCAGTCACGGTGCCGTCAGACAGGGTGCGCTCGGGGACGCCATAGGTCAGCTCGCGGGGAATCAGCGGCGGCTGGAATTCAATCTGCGGATCGTACATTTCGTAGCGATGCTCATTTCGAATTGACAGCACGTCGCGAAAGCCCTCGGTCACGAGCATCGCGGTAACCTCGCCTTTACGCTCTATCAAGGTGTTGGTGACCACGGTGGTGGCATGAACAACGACACCGTTGATGTCCACCGGCGTGAGGCCGCCCTTCCTCAGCACCGCGTGAACCCCGTCAAAAAATCCCTCAAGAAGGCTTTTGGGTGTGGTCAGTGTCTTGTCGACAACCAGCGTGCCATCCGAGCCGCGCAACACAATGTCGGTAAACGTTCCGCCGATGTCAACGGCAAGGGAATATGTTGGTTTCAATCGCCTCTCCAGCCCAGATTTTTTGAAATTCGCCGCGCCGCATCCCGCACCATTGCAAGTTGCTTCGCTTCCGGTTTTGATCCGATATATTGCGTTGACCCGACGATCGCGATGGTTCCGGCGAAGCTGCCACGATGATCGAACACCGGGGCAGCCAGTGCATTGACGCCGAACACCACCTCGTTGGCTGCGGTTGCCCACCCCTGCTTCCTCGCCGCAACCACCCGCTTCCTTAGCAACGCCCCGCTCAATGCCGAATCGCGTCTCACCCGGGTCGCCACCGGGTTCATGCAGGTCTCCAGCAACTGCGCCGGACCAAAGGCGAGCGCCACCTTGCCGTGTGCGCTGCTGTGAAGATCCATCTGCGTTCCGGGCCGGATGCCGAATTCGACCACGGTATTCCCCTGCACCAAATCGAGAATCAGGACCTTGTCGTGCACCAGCGTCGAAAGGGTGACAGCCTGACCCGATTCGTTCCGCAGGCGTTCCATTTCCGCGCGTGCCGCACCAAGAATGCCAAAACGTTCCCGCAGCCGTTCACCCAGTTGGAACAGTTTGATACCCGGCTCGTAGCGCAGGCTCAGGACGTCTTGACGGACAAATTCGCGATTGACCAAGGTTCGCAGGTGGCGATGAATGGTCGTTTTGGACGTGCCGAATTCCCGGGCCAAATCAGTCACGCCGCATTGCCCCGGCTGCAGTGCGAGGTATTCAAGAAGGCGTAATGTCAGGTCGGCCGTTTCGCGGGCAGCGCTGGTCGTCACATTTGTCGTCACACTCGCAGCTTGGGCCTTGCCGTCTTTTTTTGCCGCGGTTGCCATGCATCTTCACCTTATGCTTCCTCTGAGAAGCGAATTCGAAAACCGCCAAAACAAACCAGTGCGTTCCGTTTAACGTAACATTGTTTTGTTTACCGTACCGAGTTAAACTGCTCACGTCAATCATGCAACGCAACATACGCGTGCCACGATCCGGTCATTCCCACGGCACGCATTTGTCAAGGAGCTCGGGTTTCCGGGCCGGCTTGCACGTAATATTAAAAATATTTGCACCGATCTTGCGGCACGAGATACCGTGTGTGGAAATCATACAAATAAACCAGCCGCGACCGTCAAGGGGAAAAACGTGAACAGAAAATCTTTTTTTCGTATCGCAGCGTATTGCGTCGCCGCCGCCTGCCTGTTTCCGGGCAGCGCCTTCGCGCAGCAAACATGGCCGGACAAGCCGACCAAAATCATCGTCCCGTTTCCCGCTGGTGGCAGCACCGACGTGGTGGCACGGCTGATCGCACAGCGCTTGACGCAAAAGTTCGGCCAACCATTCATCGTTGAGAACCGCGCGGGTGCCGGTGGCAACATCGGCACCGATTCGGTGGCCAAAGCGGCGCCCGATGGCTATACGCTGGCGATGTCGACATCAGGTCCGCTGGCAAACAACAAATTTCTCTATAAGTCGATGGGCTACGACCCGGTCAAGGACCTTGCTCCCATTGTGCTGGTGGGCGAGATTCCCCTGATCATCGTCGCCAACCCGGGAGTTCCGGCAAAAACTCTGAAGGAGTTCGTCGATTTGGCGCGCAGCCAGCCGGGCAAACTCAACGTCGGCTCTCCCGGCAACGGGACCATCGGGCATCTCGCCCTGGAATTGCTCAAGTCGGAGACAAAGGTCGATCTGGTACACGTGCCCTTCAAAGGCGACGCACCGGCGATGACCGACGTGCTCGCGGGTAACATCCAGGCGGTTGTGACGCCGGTAACCTCGTACATCAAGAATGTGCAGGCCGGAAAAATAAAAGGGCTGGCGATGACATCAAAAACGCGGTTCGTGTCGCTGATGGAGGTGCCCACAGCACTGGAACAGGGCATCGAACTGGAAGCAAGCGTATGGTTCGCGCTGGTTGGACCGGCCGGCATGCCGCGCCCGGTGATCGAGGCCCTCAACCACGAGGTCAACGCCATCCTCACGGCACCCGAAACACGCGAACGCCTAGAGCAGTTCGGCGCACAGGCCGGCGGCGGCGCGCCAGAGCGCCTCGGCACTTTGATGGCATCGGAAGCAGCGAAATGGAAACGCGTGATCGAGAGTACCGGCGCCAAGCTCGATTGATGTTCGCCAACTCATCGCCGGAGCGGATTCAGTGCGCGTAGGCATCATCGGGGCGGGCGCGATAGGTGGCTTTTTCGCCGCGCGGCTGGCGCACGCCGGCGTGCAGGTAAGCGTTGTCGCGCGCGGACGCACGCTGGAGGCCATTCGCAGCAATGGCATCTGGTTCGAGAGTAACACCGAGCGATTCAATACGCCTGTGCGCGCCAGCCACATCGCGGCCGACCTGGGACCGCAGGATGCGGTAATCATCGCGGTAAAAGCCCCCCCGCTGGCCGAAGCGGCAAAATCAGTCGCCCCGCTGCTCGGCCCCGAAACGGTGATAGTGCCGGCGATGAACGGTCTGCCCTGGTGGTACTTCCTTGGCGACGGCGTGCCGCTCGCCGGCATGCGACTCAACGCAGTCGATCCGGACGGCACCATCGAATCGGCCATTGCGCTGGAGCGGGTGATCGGGACGGTGGTGTTTCCCTCGTGTTCCTCGCCGCAACCCGGTTTTGTGCAGCACGCCTCGGGCACGCGCGTGGTGCTTGGCGAAGCCCTTGGCGGGAACAGCTCGCGCGTCGAAGCTCTGGTGGCCTGCCTCAAGACGGCCGGCATCGCCGCCGAACAAAGCGCGGATGTGCGGCGCGAGATATGGCTGAAACTCCTCGGTAACGTCTGCTTCAATCCGGTCAGTCTGCTGACCGGATCGCCCACTGACAAAATGATCGCCGATCCCGGGCTTCACGCCTTGTTCGCCGGAATGATGCGCGAAATGCTCGCACTGGGCGACCGCCTGGGCATCGCGGTCGACATCGATCCAGCGGCACGCATTGAGGTGGCGCGCAAACTGGGCAACGTCAAGACCTCAATGCTGCAGGACTTCGAAGCGCGCCGGCCGGTCGAGATCGGCGGCATTATCGGTTCGGTAGTTGAATGTGCCGCGGTGGCGCAACACGCGGTGCCGCTGCTGCAGTGCGTGCATGCCTTGTGCACGATCAGGGCGCGCAACGGTACAGTGCCGGTCGCGGCTATCCAAGCGACGATGGCCGCGGACTAATGCCATGACCATCGCCAGCCAGCTCATCCGCTCGGTGACAGCCAAGCTGTACGAGATTTCACTGAAGAAAATTCCCGAAGACACCAAGTCAGCCCTTAACCGCGCGCACGGCCGTGAGACGGGCGAACTGGGTCGCAAGATGCTCACCATCATGCTCAAGAGCGCGGATGCGGCCGAATCCGGCGGGACGCTGGTGTGCTCCGATGTCGGCGTGCCGGTGTACCTGGTGCGCATCGGCACTGGCGCACGCCTGGAGGCGGGGTTCCGCCAGGCGATCACCGACGGCTTTGCCGACCTTGTCGACGCCATCGATCCGCCGATTCTGAAAATGGTCACCAATCCGCTGACCCTGCAGCGCAGTTACAAGGGCAAGGGCATGCCGATTGTCACTTTCGACCTGATTGATGACGCCGATTACGTCGAAATCATCTGTTCGCCCAAAGCGCTGGGTACCGGGCGCTGGGAGGCGGTGGAGACCTTTGTCAGCCCGTCCCTTGAGACGATTGAAAGATACGTCCTCGACACCGTCATACGCGCCGGATCACAACCCTGCCTGCCGATGGTGGTGGGCGTCGGCATAGGCGGCACCCTCGATTACGCCGCCAAAATGGGCAAGGAAGCGATACTCAGGCCGGTCGGGTCGGTCAACGCCGAACCATTGCTAGCCGACATGGAAAAACGCCTGCTCGCGGCCATCAATGCAACGGGCTTCGGCCCGATGGGCACCGGTGGCGACAACACCGCCATGGCGGTGCACGTCGATTACTCTTTCGGCCATGGCTTCACGCCGGTTGCCGTGTTCATCAACTGCTGGATCAACCGCCGCACCCGCGCCCGCATATACAACAGCGGCGAAGTGACCTGGGGCGAATAAGCCGGTGAGTACGCACCACCGCCTCAAACTGCCGTTGTGCGAACAGGACGTTCGTGCGCTTGCACTCGGCGATACGGTAAGCCTTGCCGGAGAAATTGTCGTCACCATCGGACTGCCGACCCACCAGCGCATTGCCGAATACCTGCTCGAGGGCAAGGCCTTGCCCATCGAACTTCACGGCGGTGCGTTCCTGCACCTTAGCTGCTACAACGACGAAGGCGCCGATGGACCGCAGGCTCTCTACCTTGGCACCACCACCAGCACCCGCTTCAATGCATTCATGCCCTCTTTCATTCGCGGCTACGGCTTGCGGCTGGTCGGTGGCAAAGGCGGCCTCGACGAAGAATGTGCGCTCGCCATGCAGGAAACCGGCTGCGTGTACCTGTCTTTCCTCGGTGGCGGCACCGCGCTGATGTCGCAAGCGCTGCGCCGCGTGGTGGACGTGCAGTGGACCGATCTGATTTCCCAGTTTCGGTTGATCAAACTGCAGGTCGAGGACCTCGGTCCGGCGACCGTCGCCATTGACGCACATGGCAACAGCCTCTATGCGAACCTGCGTCGCAATGCGGACGAGCGCCTGTCGGGCATTGTCGCCAAGCTCAATGCCGACCGGACAAATCCGCCGCGCTAATGCAACTTTTTATTTCCGACAACCCCACCTTAGGACCACCATGAGCCAGAACCAGAACACCGCCAAAACTCCCGTAACCCCCGTCGACGCAGCGCTCGAAAAACGTGTAGACGCGCTGCTCAAGGGCGCCATCGACATGCACTGCCACAGCGGCCCGTCGGTCATGCCCAGAAGCCTCGATCACATCGACGCGCTCGAGGAGGCGGCCTCGGCCGGGATGCGCGCGCTGCTGTTCAAGGACCACTACTATTCGGCGACACCGATCACCGAACTGCTCAAGGGACGCTACCAGCACCTCCGGGTGGAAATGTTCTCCGGGGTTCCGCTCAACGATTGCTGCGGCGGGCTCAATCCCTACGCCGTCGATCACGGCCTCAAGCTCGGGGCACGCCTGATCTGGATGCCGACCTTCTCGGCGGCAAACCATGTGCGCCACAATCACCGCAAGAAAATGCTCGCCACCAAGGTACCGATGATGCCCGCTACCCTGCTAACGGTGGTTGACGAACGCGGCCGGCTTAAGGACGAGGTCAAACTCATCCTCGACCAGATTGCCGAATTCGACGCCGTGCTCTCGGCAGGACACCTGCACATCAGCGAAATCTGGCCCTTGTTCGACGAGGCGAAAAAGCGCGGCGTCAAGCGCCGACTGGTGCAGCATCCGACCTATACGATTGACGCGACCCTGGCGGATATCAGCGAACTTGCCGCGGACGGCGCCTGGCTTGAACACTCCCTGTGCATGTTCATTGATGAGTCGCGTTTCAAGCACTGGACCGGTGAAGAACTGAAAGAAATGATTACTGCGGGCACGGTCGAAAAAACCATACTCGGCTCCGACCTCGGCCAGATCAAGAATCCCACGCCGGTTACCGGCTTTCGCGCGGTGATCCGGCTGTGCCTGGCCCAGGGGTACAAGGACGAGGAAATCCGCAAGCTTGTCGGCGGAAATGCGGCACAATTACTCGGCATGGACGAAATCGCCAAGAGCGCCTGATGGCCGATTTTGTCACGGTTGAGGCCGCCGGCCTGGATACCGCCGAAGCCTACCGCCTGATCATCGGTTGTGTCACGCCGCGGCCGATCGCCTGGATCACCACCGCGGATGCCGCCGGGCGCGTCAACACCGCGCCGTTTTCCTCATACAACTATGTAGCGCACAGCCCGCCAATGCTTGCGGTGAATATCGGCACGCGTGACGGCAAGCTCAAAGACACAGCGCGCAATATCGTTGAAACCGGCGAGTTCGTGGTAAATGTGGCGACCGTGGCCAATATGGACCTGATGCACGACTGCAGCGCGGATTACCCCGCCGATGTGAGCGAAGCAGAGGCGCTGGGCATCGCGTTGCTGCCCGGCACAAAGACGCGCGTGCCGCGCATCGCTGCTGCGCCGGTGCAGATGGAATGCCGCCTGGAACGGGCCATCACCCTTGGCCGCGGACTGAACACACTTTACATCGGCGAAGTGCTGGCATTCCACCTTTCGCGCGAGGTCTACGACGGCAGGCACGTCGACAGCGTGCGCATGCAGCCGGTGGCCCGCCTGGGCGGCCCCTACTATGCCGCACTGGGCGAGATATTTACCCGTCCGGTTTTACAAAAACCACCCCGATAAGGATTAACCCGCTCCATGTCAAACGAACGCATCGTCGGCTCCGGCATCAAGACCGGCACTTTCATCAAGACCGCCTCGCCACAGATAGTCGAAATCCTCGGTCTTGTCGGACTCGATTTCGCAGTCATTGACGCAGAGCACGCGCCCTTTGATCGCAATCACCTCGACATGATGCTGCTCGCCGGTCGCGCGGCCACTCTGCCGCTGCTGGTACGCATTCCCGACACCGCCCCTGCCACCATCCTGTCCGTACTCGACATGGGTGCGGCCGGCCTCGTGGTGCCGCACGTGGACAGTGCGGACGAAGCAAGGGACATCGTCGCGCGGGCGCGTTACCGCGGCGGTGTACGCGGGTTTTCCGGTTCGCCGCGCTTTGCCGGCTACGGCAGCATGGGCATGAAGGCCGCCCTTGAACGCGGCGACAAATCGGTGATCATGTGCCAGATAGAAAGCACCGGCGGACTTGCCGAGGCGGCGCTCATCGCCGCGACACCCGGCGTGGACGCGCTGTTCATCGGACGGGCCGATCTGGCGCTTGCCATGGGCTTCGAGGACATTCGCGTGCCAGCGGTGACCGCCGCGACCATTGCCATCATTCAGGCCGCGCGTGCTGCCGGGAAAATTGCCGCGATGTTTGTTCCCAATATCGCCGAACGCGACCAGTTCTTGGCCGAGGGTGCGAGCTGTTTTGTCATCGGCTCCGACCAATCCCTGCTGCGACAGGCTGCACAGGCGGTAGTCGCCCCTTCCCCCTCATCCTGAAAGGACCACCAGCATGAGCTACAACGCCTCCTACGCCAGACTTTATCAATCGGCATGCCAGATAGAAGAAGCTGGCACCGGAACCTGGCTCACACGCGGGGCCAACTTTCTGGTTGCCGTCACCCGCGTCAAAGCCGGAACACGATTGGTGCGGATCGACAACCCGGACGAGTACATTGCTTTCCTGCCCGACACGGGCGCCAAAATAGAGGCGAACGGCAGCACAATTGATGCCGGTGTTGAAACGGTGACCATCGTGCCACCCGGTGCGAGCAGCGTGACCGCCACAGGCGACGGTCAGATCGTGCGCATTTTTTCCAGCCAGGCGCGCGATCTTCTCGACCTGGCCGGCAATGCCACCATCTACGCGAACGGTGCGCCGGGCGTGGCCCCGCCCGGCTCCTGGCCCGCTCCGGCCGACGGTTTCAAGCTGCGTCATTACCGTGTCGCCGACTTTGACAAGCCGGATTCGAATATGCGAATTTTTCGCAGTGCCAACCTAATGATCAACGTTCTGAAAAAACGTACCGAACCGCGTGACATCAAAAAACTGAGTCCCCATACGCATGCCGATTTCGAGCAGGCCTCATTGGCGCTGCAGGGAACCTACGTCCACCACCTGCGCTGGCCATGGACACCGGACATGACGGCATGGCAGGACGACCGGCACGAGGAAATGGCCAGTCCATCGGTACTGGTGGTGCCCCCCAAGGTGGTGCACACTAGTCGAAACATCAATTCAGCCGGCTGGCTGGTCGATGTTTTTTCTCCGCCACGACTGGATTTCTGCGCAAAGCCCGGAATGGTATGCAACGCGAATGAGTATCCGCTGCCCCCGGGCATTGACCTGTCGGCCTACGCCTCGGGCAATGCGGCCTGATTGCAACGTTAAGGTAAAAGCCTAAGGAAGCTCTGATTAAGTCCGTCATTCCCGCGAAGCTTGTCCTCGAATGCTTTAATCGGGGAGCGGGAATCCACCTTGACCTAAAGCGTGGATTCATTGAGTCAAAATGGATTCCCGCTTTCGCGGGAATGACGATTTATGGACTTAATCAGAGCTTCCCTAACCGATTTCGAGATCCCACATTCCCTGCACAACTCCGACAAGAAGAGCCAGCAGGCGCGTGAACGACAGCCCACTCTGGGAGGGGACTCCCTACTCCCGCACGCAAAGCACCCCAGCTAAACTTATCGATTGGGAGCAGATCGTTAGCGATGGTGCGACGGTGGTTCAATTCCCCCCCCCCGACCCACCACTTAAGAATATCGCCCCATTCTCCGGTTGGTATTTTTTTACCTATCGGCGTCCGTCCCTGCGGACTTCGGATTTTCGCGCCGACCGGGATTCCGCACGCCTTCCGCTCTCTCCCGGCCTTGAGGGGCTATACTCTGCATATAAGAACAGCTCGTTCCGCAGCCTAACAAGGAAAAAATGGCGCATGTCGAAACTTGTGGTTCGGAGATCAGGCAGGCTTATCATGGTCGTTCTTAACCGTCGCGCTTTCCTCGCAGCGAGCGCATCTAGCAGGTAGCGCCCACCGTTATGGCCGCAAATGAAGTCGTCGCGAAAAGCATGGACTGGATGACCATGTCGCTCGAGGCACGCAACTTGGCTTTCAATAACGTGGCCAATGTGGGAGCCGAATTCGTCCGGCAGAAAACCGAAGGCTGGGGCGCGGCATCGAAGGCCCTCCGCGCGCAACGCCCGCAGCACCTCGATCTGGCCTATGCTCAAGGAGATCGGACCAAATGGGACTTGTATCCCGCCGCCGATCCTCAAGCGCCGTGCTACGTTCACATTCATGGCGGTTATTGGCAGCGTGGCAGTAGGGAGATCTTTGCTTGTATGGCCGAGGGCCTGCTGGGGCGGGGTTGGTCGGCGGCGCTGCCCGGCTACACTCTGGCCCCAGACGCGAGCCTGACCCAGATCGCCAAAGAGCTGCGAACCGCGCTTGACTGGTTCGCCGCGCAGTCCGGCGGGCACGGTATTACGGGGCCGGTGATACTTTCAGGTTGGTCCGCAGGTGGGTCTCTAACCGCGACCCTTTTGGATCATCCCAGGGTGGCCGCGGGGTTGGCGATTTCCGGCATATTCGACCTCGCTCCGCTGCGCGACTCACCCCATGTCAACGATAAGGTCAAGCTGACCGAAGTCGAGATCGAAACACTCTCTCCCATGCGCTTGCCGGGCGTCAATAAGCCCCTTTCCATTGCCTATGGCACGGGCGAGTTGCCGGCGATGATCGCCAGCAGTCGAGATTTCCATGCTTACCGGGCGCAGGCTAATCTCCCGGGCGACCTGATTCCGGTCATCAATACAAACCACTTCACGATTCTGGAAGAGCTCAGAGTTCCCGGCAGTCATCTGACACGCGCGATCCTGCAGCTGGCGAAGACCTAGGCCGCTTGCTGATCCACCTGCTCTGCCATGCCAAGAAATCGATTGGCGATACCCGGAGCTCAACGAAGTGATCCGCTGCCGAAAATCGCTACACTGAACCGAAGCCCACCGATCAAGGCGGACCTGCGCCCCGGCAGTCCTGATGCGGGTAGCGGTGCCGGATAGAGCACGCAGGCGTCATAGACGACGGTGAAGTGCGAGCTCATTCCATCAGTACCCAATGCAGAGTCCCTGCGCCTGGGATGCCAGCTCATCCAGGGCATTGACGACGCTCGGCGCCGATGCGCTTCTTGTTGATTACCAGCCGTCACGCCATCATCCTGAATTCAGTTGCCGTGGCGACCGGCCGAACTTGATTCTTTTCCCGCCTCATCTGGACAAAACCGTAGTTGGACATTGTCTTGCGAGTGCGCGACAAATTGCCCGACTTGCGCCCCGACATCCCGGCAGGACAGGCCGGCACGCGCCTGACTCGGGTAAATCATTTGCAGCATGGGTAGGCTCCTCAATAATCGGCCGGGCGATGCGCGTCCTGCATGCGGGAACGCAGGACATCGCACAACCCGGCCTTGGGGCTTTATCGGCACGCCGGCAAAACACTTTAGGCCGCAGGTTAATCGATTGGCGCCTGCCGGCAACGCCGCGTTCGCCAAAGGGTCCCAGCAGGCGTGTGTTTGTGCACCGCCCATACTCGACGATGTGCTGCGCGAGCAGGCGGCTGGCGCCGGAGTATGCGAATTGATCTTCAAGACCACCGAGGTCGAAGAGTTCTGCGCGGGCAGGGCCGGTACTGCCGTTGAATTGACGTTATTTTTCGCGCTGTTCGCGGCATTCGTTCATCCGTAAAGCACTAGACTGCTAGCCATGCAGCAATGTCGTTTATGGTGCCCTCAGTTTTTGCGCCACCGCGCCGTTAACAAGACAGGTTCTGCTGAATGCGGCCCTTACGGTTGCCTGCGAGGAATGACCATGACTGAAAAAAGCGTACCCCTGCTCCTGCTGATGGTGGCCGGTGCGATATTGGCGATGATTTTCACCATTTCAAGCCACGATGGGGTCGGTTTGGCCGCGCCGGCGCAATTTGCCGGCGAACTCAATGCCCTGCCCCCGAGTGCCGCCGGCCTGGCCGCAGCCAGCGAGTTGAACCAACCGGCCAAGGAAACCGCGCCCGCGGACGGCTACATCGGCGGGACACGGGCAACCGGGCGCGTTTCAGACATTTACCTCAAGCTCGACCAGGGCGTGTTCATAGCAATCGACCAGGCACCCGAATCCCTGCGCCGCAGCGCCGAGCGCTGGGTAGACGTGCAGTTCCCCGAACTCCTCGCCAACAGTACGGGCGCGGCACGGGCCTTCATCAGCAAGGCGCAGGCCAATATCGGCCCGGGCGATATCGTCGAAATAAAGTTCGCCCATAAAAGTAGCCGCGACTCGTCACAATTTTTCCCGGTAAAGGAAATCACCCGCGTCACCGAACTGGTCGCCGGGCGCGACGAAATGCTGGCCAAGGACTATGAGCGACGCATTCTCGCCCGCGGCGGCCAGGGCCGGGAGACGCAATTGATTGTGCGCTCGGGTGCGCAACCGGCCTGGCTGCCGCAACCGGTGCAGTCACCCATTGCGCTGCAACTGGGCGCGATCGCCGCGGCCCGGGCCGCACCCGGCACGGCACAGTGAGCGCCAATGCCGGCGCAGTGCGCCGCGCAGTCGGGAACCACAACCGTTTCGCACACCCCGGTCTGGCCGCTCGAGCAGACAGCTGACCAGCAATCGCGTCGTCATCGTCCGGTTAGACGATACCCAGCCCGCCATCGCGGCTTGGTACCGCTACTGCGGCCGCGGCGGCAGCCGCGCTCAACCACCTCCGCCGTCGGCAAATACACGCTAAAGATCGTGCCTTCGCCGGGCGTTCTGGCAAGTGTGAGGCACTGCGGCAAGGCAATGCGCGGAACAGGCAGGGATGGATCATTTTTTTTGCGCCCTGTTGCGACACTTATTCGAGCGTATGCGGACAGCCGACAAGGAATCCCTGGGCAAAATCGACGCCGGTCTGGCGCAACAGCGCCATCGTCTCCGGTGTCTCGACATGCTCGGCGATGGTGCGTATGCCCATGGCATGACATTTTCGGTTCAACGCATCGATCCGCGCCGCGGTCACCGGGTCGCGGCTCATGCGACCGATGAGGCCGCTGCGGATTTTTATGAAATCCGGCGCCACCTGCTTCAACAACTCCAGCGAGGCCGCTTCCGCGTCGTAAGAGGCCAGCGTGAAAGAGCAGCCGGCCGGTTTGATGCTGGCGGCAAACGCGCGCACCCGGTCGGTCAGCCGCAGGGCATCGCTGCACATGATCTCGAATGAAATGGCGGCACCGGCAATGCCGCCGGCCTCGATCTGCTTGACCACGAAGGGCGCAAAATTGTCGTCTTGCAGCGTATCGACCGACAGGTTGATGCTGCATCGGGGCGCCACGGCATCCGGATTGCTTCTGGACCTTGCGCGCAGCCAGCGCACGGTACGGTTGACCACCCAGCGGTCAAGATAAGGCATTAGCCGGTAGCACTCCAGGATCGGGATAAAGCTGCCGGGGGGCAGCATTTTTTCCTCTTCCTCCAGAAAACGCACCAGTATTTCCTGGTAGCCGGGCTCGGCCGCCCCGTCCGTCGCCGCCACCATCACGATGGGTTGGGCATACAGGACAAACTCCTCCTGCCGCAATGCCGCGATCAGCCGGTCGGCCGTTCCCTTTTGTTCGATTTGCTCGCGCATCATGCGTTGCGGTCTTTGGATGAAATGGTTTCGGTTTGAAGTTGCCGCCTGGGTGATCAGTTTTCCAGAGCCAACGCTTCCGCGGTCAGCCTGACGACATCGTCCTCGGTGATCTCGAGGCAGCGCAGCACCGCCGGACCGGTAACCGGCCACAACGCGTCCACCGCGGCTTCGCCCTCCTGTGACAGCGTATCGATGCGCTCGGCCAGCACACCCAGTGCCACCAGCACGCTGCTGCCGCCCAGCGGCCCGTCCTTGGCCAGCATGTGCGCGTTATGATGGTGCTGTATCGCCTGGCACAGCTTGGCGGACAGGTACCAGCCGGTGGCCATATGAAAACCGACCAACGCATGATTGACACCGTAGCGCTCCTCCTCGACTTCAAGCAGCGTGCGGCCCGGTGCCAGGGCGTTTGCGCCGAGCAAGTCCGCGTAGTCGGCATAGCGCGACGCCATCAGCGGCATGCCGCAGTCGCGGAACAGGCCAAAGGTATACGCCTCGTCCCTGTCGGCACAGCGCAGCGTGCGCGCCAGCTGCGCGGTAAGGGCCGCGACACGCGCCGCATTGCTCCAGAAATCCTCCATCGCTTCACTGTTCGATACGGCGAATACCTGCTGCAGCAGCAAACCGGTCACCAGCCTGGCGACGTTCTGCAACCCGAGCAGTGCCAGCGCCTGTTGTATCGACGTTGCTTTGCGGCCAAGGCCGTAGAACGGCGAGTTCACCGTTTTGAGCATCGATGCGGCGAGGCTCATGTCGCTGCTCAGCATCTTGCCGATGGCGGCGAAGTCCGGTTCATCCTCGCGCATGTCGCGCAGCAGGCGCGTCAGGATCGCCGGACAGGGCGGAATGCCGATGTCGATGACGATCTGCCTCGCCTCTTCGTCAATTTGGGCGCTGGAGGGTTTTTCGGCATCAATCAGGTTTTCACTCATATCCATCGGCATATCCTCAGACCGTGTCACCCCTCTTATCGGCAGGCGGCCGTGCAGACTTGAACCAGCATGCGCAGCCGCGGACCCGGCGTAGTTCCTGCTACCGCCTGGCAATTGCGCCGGCTGCAGCGCCGGCCAGGCCGGTTCGATGTCAGCGGCAGCGACTCCCGGCCCGGCGCATGCCCCGGTCAAGTTACCGGCATGGTTTGCCAATAAGCCCATATAAACAATGCCCCGCCATCCGCCGCCAGCCTTGCTTGCCGGCCGCGCCGGCCGGCCGCAAAAAGAAATTTCAAACGGCCCTCAGGTTTGCAGACACCGTGTCGTTAACTGTCCAGAGAGTGGCGGCAATCCGGATTGGCCGGGGCGCAAGGTTTCGCACATTCCGCAGAGACTCCTGGAGTGAGGCATGACACAACCCAGTCCCAAGATCCTGATAGTTGATGATTCCGAGGATGACGTCTGCCTGCTGAGCGGCCAGATCAGGCGGATCGAGGCCGACTGCGAGTTTCTCCGGGTTGATAACGCCCTGCACATGCGCGCGGCCCTGGCATTGCAGGACTGGGACCTGGTCATCTCCGACCACGCCATGCCGGGCTTCGATTCTGTCGAAGCACTGCGCATATTGCGCGAGAACGACGAGGGCACGCCCTTCATCATCTACTCGGGCAACCTCGCGCGGGGAATGGGAATTTCGGCGATGGAGAACGGCGCTCATGACTTCCTCTCCAAGAACGATCCGGAGCGCATGCTGCCGGTGATCAAGCGCGAACTGGAACACGCGAAACTGCGGCGCGACAAAGTCGCCGCCGAAAAATCGGTTAGCAAACTTGCCAACTATGACGAGCTGACCGACCTGCCCAACCGCAACCTGTTTTGCCAACAGCTCGACCGGCGCCTGGCGAGCACGGACAATTCGACGCCAAGCGGCGTGCTGCTGTACATCGACCTTGACCGCTTCATGCGCATCAACGACTCTTTTGGCTATTCGACCGGCGACGGCCTGATACGCCAGGTCGCCGCGCGCCTGCAGGCTTGCATGAGCCGTACCGACCTTGTTTCGCGCATAGGCCAGGATGAATTTGCCGTATTCGCCAGCCACATTGACGACCCCACCGCCGTGGCGGCGCTGGCAGAACGCGTGATGCAGCGTTTTTCCCCCGCTTTTGTGCAAAACGCCCAGGAATTCTTCATTACGGTGAGCATTGGCGTCAGCCTCAATCCGCAACACGGCGCCGATGCGCAGACACTGCTGAAGAACGCCGAGAGCGCGATGTTTGCCGTCAAGAAGCAGGGCCGCAACCAGTTCCAGCTGTACAAGCAGGAACTCAACCACACTTCGTCGCAACGCCTGCGGCTCGAAAACGACCTGCGTCACGCGATTCAGCGGAACCAGCTCTTTCTGGCCTACCAGCCGATCATCGACATGAAAAGACGGCGCATCGTCAGCGCCGAGGCGCTGATCCGCTGGCGACATCCGGAACTGGGCATCATTCCGCCGGACAGCTTCATCCCGCTGGCCGATGAAACCGGCCTGATCCACAGCATTGGCGAATGGGTGGCGCGCAAAGCCTGCGAACAGCTGCGCGTCTGGCAGGACCTGGGCCATGACGGGCTGTCGGTGGCGGTTAACGTCTCGGCGGCGCAGTTCAAGCAGGACGGCCTGGTTGCCGGCATCGAGCACATCCTGCGTGAAACCGGGATCGACGCGCACCATCTCGAACTGGAGATCACCGAGACCGTCGCCATGCAAAGCGCCGACGCCACGATCCAGACCCTGCGGCGCTTCAAGAACATGGGCATCGGCATCTCCATCGACGACTTCGGCACCGGCTACTCTTCGCTGTCCTACCTCAAGCGCTTTCCGATCGATACGCTCAAGATCGACCGCTCGTTCGTGCGCGACATCTCGGTCGATTCGGACGATGCCGCCATCGTGCAGGCGATCAATTCACTGGGCAAGACGCTCAAACTGCGCCTGGTCGCGGAGGGGGTCGAGACGCGCGAGCAGTTTGACTACCTGTGCCAACAGGGCTGCGACAGGATGCAGGGCTACTACTTCAGCAAGCCGGTGGATGCGGCCGAATTCCTCGTCCTGCTCGAGCGGACCCCGCGCAAACTCTCCGCGCCGGCCAAGGTGGTCAATATGCACGACTGGTCGGCCGTCGGCAGCGTTGCCTGAGGGCAATCCGGCCTGCGGCCGGTCCGGCGCGCCCTGTTCAGGGCAGCGTGAAGTAAATTGAGGTGCCCCCCTGCGGCGTCGATTCGGCCCAGCAGTCGCCACCGTGGCGCAACACAATGCGCCTCGCCGTGGCAAGACCGATGCCCCTGCCGGCAAAGTCCTTTTCCGGGTGCATGCGCTGGAATGCGCCGAACAGCTTGCCGGCGAACTGCATGTCAAATCCGGCGCCGTTGTCACGCACGAATAGGGCGCGCGCCTTTGGTGTGTCGGCCATGCCAAACTCGATATGCGCGTGCTCCGACCGGGCGGTGAATTTCCAGGCGTTGCCCAGCAGGTTTCCCAGCAGGATGCGCACCAGGCCGGCGTCGGCGTTGGCCAGCACGCCCTCCTTCACCCGCCAGCTGACGCGACGCAGCGGTTCGGCCCCGGCATGCCGGGTGAGCATTGCCCCGGCGATTTCCGAAAGGTTGACCTCGCGGCGGGCGATATCGGCCTGTGCGACCCGCGCCAGCATCGCCAGATCGTCGATGAGCCCGGCCATGCGTGCGACCTGCGAACACACCCGTTCCAGGCAAGCGACACCCTCCGCGTCAAGCTGTTGCGCTTTTGACTCGACCAGCATGCGGCTGAATCCGTCGATGGCGCGCAGCGGCGCACGCAGGTCGTGCGACACCGAATACAAGAAGGACTGAAGTTCGCCCGCAACCTGCTCCAGTCGCGCGTCAAGGCCTGCCACGCGCCGCTCGAGCCCGCGATTGGCCTCCTCAAGGGCGAAAATGCGTTCGGCATCGGGGGCGGCCTGCACCATCACCCCGGCACGGACACGCGCATGGACAGCACCGTGCACAACGGCCGCAGGTTTGGAAAGGTTTGATCGCATGCCAGGTCCCCTTTTTTCGCCCGATCAACGCCCCGCAGCGGCCTACCGCGCAGGACCAGCCGCATGCCCAGGGCAAAACTATCGCGATACGCGACGCCCGCCATGTCCACCACCAGCTCGCCGGCGCCCGCCTACCCCAGCGGTCCCTCTCAGGCCTGTTTGAAATGGCGGTGGCTGATGAAATAAAAGCGGCCTGAGCGCCGCAGCCGCGCCTTGTTGATCACTGTGCTGGTATCGATGTTCATTTCGTTTCTCCCGGCTTTTTTATATTAAACACGGTTGGTCCGCACGCCCGACAACGCCAGCCGCTCAAACACCCGCCGCGCCAAGTCGCGCAAGGGCACCGTCTCATCCACTGCGCCCACGGCAATCGCCTCCTTGGGCATGCCGAAAACAACGCAACTCGCCTCGTCCTGGGCAAAGTTGTAGGAGCCGGCGCGCTTCATTTCGAGCATCGCGGTGGCGCCGTCCTTGCCCATGCCGGTCAGCATGATGCCGATGGCGTTGGAGCCGACGCATTCGGCCGCCGACAGGAACAGCACCTCGACCGAGGGCCGGTGGCGGTTGACCACGGGCGCATCCGAAAGCGCCACCATGTAATTGGCACCGCTTTTGCGCACTGCCATGTGCAGCGCGCCGGGGGCGATATAGGCGTGACCGGGCAGCACCCGTTCGCCCTGTACCGCCTCGGAAACCGTCATGCGGCACAGCGAATCGAGACGCTCGGCAAAAGAGCGCGTGAACCCGGGAGGCATATGCTGGGTAACCAGCACCGCCGGCGAATCGGCCGGCAGCTCGACGAGGAAGTCCTTCAGCGCCTCGGTCCCGCCGGTGGAAGCGCCGATGATGATGAGTTTTTCGGTAGAGCCGCGGTTGCCCAGCGACGGCAGCACGCGCTTTGGCGCCGCGTCTGTCGCCGCCACGAACGCCGCCGGGCGTTTGATACGCGCCTGCGCCGCGGCGCGTATCTTGTCGGTGATTTCATAGGCATATTCCTTCATGCCGCCGACAATGTCCATCTTCGGCTTGGCGACAAAGTCGACCGCGCCCAGCTCCAGCGAGCGCAGCGCGATTTCCGAGCCCTTTTCGGTCAGCGTCGAGACCATCACCACGGGCATCGGCCGCAGGCGCATCAGCTTTTCAAGAAAGTCGAGGCCGTCCATTTTCGGCATCTCGACATCGAGGGTCAGCACATCGGGCTCGAGGTTGCGTATCATTTCGCGCGCCACCAGCGGATCGGGCGCCGCACCGACGGCCTGCATGTCCGGCTGGCTGTCGATGATCTCGGTCAGCACCTTGCGGATCAGCGCCGAATCGTCAACTATCAAAACCCTGATTTTTTTCATGTCGTATCCCGTTTTACGTTGCAACCACGGCGCCCTTAACCGAACAATTCCACTTCCCCGCCGATACTGGTTTTCTTGAGACGCAAGCCGTAGTCTTTTTCGCGTTCGAAAATCGTGTTGTTGTTGACAGTGCGCAATTTCTTTACCAGCACCCTGCCGGTTTTCGGGAAGTAATACACTTTGCGCGGAAAAACATCGACCAGGTCGCGCGCGGCGATGTGGATTCTTTCGGTCGCCAGAAATCGCAGCACGAATTCGGCGTTGCGCTCGCCGACATTGGCCACGGTCAGTCCGGGCAGCACGTTGCCGCCGCCGAAGACCTTGGCTTCGAGGTTCTCGCGCCGCGCCCCCATCTTGGTGAGGTCGTTGATGAGGATTTCCATGGCATAGGTGCCGTAGCGCGCCGAACCGCTGGCGTGGCTGCTTTCATCAACCCGGCTGTCCGGCAGCATGAAGTGATTCATGCCGCCGATGCCGCTTTGCTGGTCGCGAATGCAGGCGGCGACACAGGAACCGAGCACCGTGACCAGGAGCATGTCCTTGCCGGTGACAAAATACTCCCCCGGCAGGGG
>Ga0194049_1000158_pt1 | contig 25601 bp, 18 predicted proteins | sample JunL2225m_MetaG_FD_148665 | JGI IMG/M metagenome (GOLD analysis project Ga0194049, IMG submission 148665) | Anoxic zone freshwater microbial communities from boreal shield lake in IISD Experimental Lakes Area, Ontario, Canada - Jun2016-L224-25m | ecosystem: Environmental > Aquatic > Freshwater >... | reverse complement strand
CACCCCCGCGACGACATCATGACCGCACTCGTCAACGCCGAAGTAGATGGCGAACGGCTCGACGATGGCGAACTCAACATGTTCTTCATCACCCTCATCGTGGCCGGCAACGAGACCACGCGAAATCTGATCAACCACTCGATGTTGGCGCTCATCGACAACCCTGGCGAAGCCGATCGCCTGCGCGCCGACGAATCGCTGTGGCCCACCGCAGTCGAGGAGATGTTGCGCTACGGCACCTCAATCGCAAACTTCCGCCGCACCGCCACAACCGACGTCGAGCTGCGCGGCACGCAGATCAAAGCGGGCGACAAGGTCGTGATGTATTACGCATCGGCCAATCGCGACGAAGAAGTGTTCGCCGATCCACATCGCTTCGATGTATCACGCCGGCCAAACGACCATGTCACGTTCGGCGGCGGCGGGGTTCACTTTTGTCTCGGCGCCAGTCTTGCCAAGGCACAAATTCGCGCAACGATGCACGAGGTCGTTCAGCGCCTTGGCAACCCGCAACTGGCTGCTCCCATCACTCGGCTCAAGAGCGACTTCGTGAATGGCGTGACCCACATGCCCATCACGTTCACGCAACGCAACGGCTAACGCACTGCCCGACCCGCTACTCAGGGGTCGACGCGAGACAACACTTCTACGCCAAGCGCTGCAAGTAACAACGAAGCAAACGCTGGCTCTTGATCGGCGTCGATGGCGATGGGCATCAAGCTCATTGCGCCCCGCAGCCCATCGAGCGTTGAGCCATGCAGCTGACCACGCTCGACCGAGATCTTTGATACATCGGCGTCGGCGAGATCGCAGTCCCACCACGCCACACCCTTGAACGACGCCGAATTGAACTCAGCGCCCACAAGACGGCACTGCTCAAAGCGAATGAACTCCCCTTGGGCATGACGCATGTTGACGCCATCCATTCGGCAGTCAACAAACCGCACATCTCGCATTCGCGCCTGCGACAGGCGCGCACCCGAGAGCTTGCATTCGCGGAACTCGACCCGCGTGAGTGCAACACCATCGAGGTCTGCGGCAGACAGATCGCAGCCCTGGATCACCGTGTCGACAAACCGGGAACTGGCAAGTGGAGCTGCCACCAACGACGCCCGCTCGATGCGTCCGTTCGACATCTGCAACACGTCGTCAAACTCATCATGCAGTTGGCCGGTCAACACCACGCCTTCGCCAACCTCGCCGTGCAGTAGTGCGTCGAGCTCAATTCGCTCGAGCGCATCACGCACCCGCGGCGCTGCGGGTCGATCACTACGCGCCATGACACGACGGTAGCCAATCGAGCCCGCCAAGTAAGAACCTGTTTGCCGACGTGAATGCTGACACACTGACGGCGTGGACAGCCGCCCAAAAAGGTTTGCAGCCTTTAGCAACCGAAATTTCCGGCTCTACTTCATCGGCCAAACGATCTCAAGCATCGGATCGTGGACGCAATCACTCGCTCTCATCTGGCTCGTTCTCGAGATCACCAACCGCAGTGATCGACTCGGCCTCGCCGTAGCGCTGCAGTTCTTGCCAATGCTGATCCTCGGAGCACCTGCAGGAGTACTCGCCGACAAGTTCGATAACCGGCGGCTGCTCATTGTCACATCAGCGGCGTCGGGCCTGGCCGCGTTGATATTCGGAATCGTGGTCGCAACAGGGCACATCACTATCTGGTGGATCTACATCCTGACCCTGCTGTTGGGCCTTGCGCTGGCTGCCGAACGGCCGGCGATGCAGGCCATTCTGTATCAACTCGTCGGACCCAAACTGCTGCCCAGCGCAGTGGCCACGAACAGCACGATCAACTCAGTGTCGCGACTCATCGGACCAGCATTGGCCGGCGGGCTCATCGCTACGGTTGGCGTGAAGACGTGCTTCTACATCAACGCTGCGAGTTACCTCGTGGTGATTGGCGCCTTGATTGCGCTGCGGTCGAGCGAGTTCACTGCGCGACCCCTGATCGAAGGCACGAAAGGTCGACTACGCGAGGGGTTTGCGTATGTGCGAGCCAATCCAAACGTGGCCCGTCCGTTGCTCGTGATGACCATTGTCGGCATTGCCGCCTACAACTTTCAGACCACATTCCCAGCGATGGTTCGCTTCGGATTCCACCGCGGCGCAGGAGGCGTAGGCACGGCAATGAGCGTGAGCGCAATTGGCTCCATCATCGGTGGCATCTACATCGCTGGGATCAAACCGCATCCGCGAAAGACGTTGGCCATCACATTGTTGGGGTTCGGCGCCTCGCTGTTTGCACTGTCTATTACCCCGGGCTTCTGGCCGTTCGTTGGCATGACCATCGTGTTGGGGTTCGCTTCGGCGTCGTTCCAATCGGTGAACACCGTGGTGTTGCAACAAGCCACAGAACCATCGATGCAGGGCCGGGTCATGGCGCTTCATCAGATGGCGTGGTTTGGCAGCACACCAATCGGTTCTGTGCTCATGGGTTGGATCATTCAGATCTCGTCGCCACGTGTGCCGTTCGCTCTCGCAGGATCCGCAGCGTTGATATGCGCTGTTGCCGTTCTCAGCCGCCCAAACAGTGAGGACATTGCCTCTATCGAGATGGCGGACATCGGTCTACTCTGAAGACGTCAGGAGGTGTTCCTCGTGCGACAGAGGTTGCTTGTTTTCATGGCCTTGACAGCGTCCTTGGGCGCCGCGGGGAGTTGCGGCAGCGGCGGCGAGGTGCTCGTGAACGCCACCATTCGAAAAGCCGCCGAGTCATTCACCGCGACGTCTGCCCCTCTGGAATCGGCTGACGACCTCACTGCGCTTGTTCGTTATCTCAGTGATCACGGCATTCCATGCGACCGCGTAGACATCGAGAACGAAGGTGCAACTGCGGTTCCAAACGGACCCTTTGTGGTCGCGATGTGTTACCGAACCCAAGGCCTGCACACCTTAGAACTATCGCTCTATCGCTCGGCGCAAGACCGAGCCATCAAGCGATCACCCACTGTGCTTCTCGCATGCACACAGTCACCAGAGAACGAAGCCCTTAGTGGTTTAACGCTCACGATTGCTGAGGGCGACAACTTCGATATCCGTGCAGCCGAAAGCCAGATGTCGACTCCCGAATCGTTGTCGGCGCTGAACACCGCGACAGCAACTGTGGCAACTCAGGCGCGACTGCGGTTAGGGAAGCTCACCTTTGAGTGCGGCAGTTGAGACGCAGTTGAGACGCAAACGAGAGGCTCAGCGTTAGATGATTCCGTCCCACAACGCCAGTTCGTCGGCGCGGGGATTGGTCGCCACTGAGCACGACTCGTTGAACAACAACGTCGACCGATCGCTGGCGGTATAGCGCGGCCACGCGGGAAGTCCGTTGTGCGCTGGATCGCCGTGCGTGATGAAGTTTGTCCACGCACCGTGCATTGCATCAGCAAGTGGTTGCGGCGCATTTGGGCCCATAAAGGTCTCGGCCAACTCGGTGTCGAGGTTGTTGAACACAAACGCCAACTCAAGTGCATGACACGCACCGAACGCCCCGTCGAGGACCGGCGTCTGCCAATCGAAGCGGTACATCCAAACATTGGGGTTATGCGCCAACTGAGCGTCGGCCAAACGCACCGCCGGCACGCGGAACATGCTGTCGGTTTGCGCTGCCGCCACAATTTCGTGTGGTGCAGCGGTGGCGCGGTTCGAGCGGTATTGATCGAGCGCAGCGGTGCCAGCAGCCTGACTTCCGAACACCGCCGCCATGGTCATCTCGACAAGTTCGTCGCTAAACATGTCCTTCATCGCCACCACAAACACCAAGCACTCTTCCATCGTGGTGCCGGTGAGCACGGCCACGTTGGCCGCTGAGCCGGCAGCGATTGCCTCAATGGGGCGCACCGGAAGCACCGCGGTGCCAAACGTGGGCTGGAACGCCATTCCCGATGCAGCAGCCTCACCGAACTTGATGGGGTTACGGGTCATCTGCAACTCGAGAGTCAACGCATTCTGCGCCTCGAGCAACTGCTCAGAGGTGAGCTCACGCAACGCGTCGATGTCTCCCGGCGCGACTCCGACGAGTTCAAGAAGATGGCCGGCAATGGCGGAAGCAGTGGGTGCGCTGATGCCGTTATGGCCGGCACCGCTTTGCAGAATGGCGCGCTGGAACAGACCATCGGTGGAGTCAAGCGCGAGCAATGTGCCCACGCTCATACCACCAGCAGACTCGCCCGCAACCGTGACCCGCCCAGGATCACCACCGAACGCAGCGATGTTTTGCTGCACCCACTGCAACGCCGCAACCTGGTCGAGGATGCCAATGTTGCCCGAGTGCGCAAGCTCGGGGAAATGCTCGGCGAGGTGAAGGAAGCCGAGTGCGCCAAGGCGATAGTTGATGCTCACAACCACCACGCCCCGGCGAGCGAATGAGGCACCGTTGTAGGTGGGTTCAATGCTGCTGCCGCTCACAAAGGCGCCGCCATGAATCCACACCAGCACCGGCAGACCAGAGGCGTCAGGATCAGGAGTCCACACACTGAGGTTCAAACAGTCGTCACCGGCGGCAGGCAGATCGCCGCTAGCAAAGGGCGGCGGCATCAGCGGCTGCGACGCAATGAGACCGTCGATCGAGGCATCGCGGATGCCGTCCCACGATGCGGCGGGCTGCGGTGGCTGCCAGCGGTTCGCACCGACGGGCGGCGCTGCGTAAGGAATGCCGCGAAACGCATGCACTCCGTTGGACTGCGATCCGCGCAACATTCCTGTTGAGACCGTGACCGTGCTCGTGCTACTCATGATGACCCCCCGATGTCGTTGCCCTACCATAAGTGCTCGACGCACACCTGAGCGATCTCACGAAAGGGAAGCCGATGCCTGTTACCGACATCAGTAAAGATCTGGCGCTATCGACCATGACGGTCTTCAGCGAATGGGCCGCTCCGCTCGACAGCGCGTGGCAGCTGTGGGCCGATCCACGCAAGCTTGAGCGCTGGTGGGGTCCGCCCACATACCCGGCCACTGTTGTCGTTCACGAGTTCCACCCCGAGGGCAAGGTCAGCTACTTCATGACCGGTCCCGAAGGAGATCAACACCACGGCTGGTGGACAGTGCTCGCTGTCGATGCCCCGCATCGCCTTGAGCTTGTCGATGGCTTCGCCGACTCCGATGGCAACCCCAATGCAGAGTTGCCCGTGACAACGCTTGTCGTCACCTTCGCGTCGTTGCCTAACGGCAACACACGCATGGTTCTCGAGTCACAGTTCCCGTCGACAGCGGCGATGGAGCAAGTACTCGCAATGGGAATGGAAGAAGGCCTCGCAGCGGCGATGAGTCAGATCGACAGCGTCCTCGCCGCCACGTGAGTTAACGCGGTGTTGCGCGCTTGGTCATCCGCCGATCGTGGCGACGCCCAATCAGACCCAGGCCTGCCAGCACAAGAAGCGACGCGATCACGAGTTCACCGGAACTCACACCACCGGTTGCGGGCAGTGGCTTGCCAAGCGCACTGACGGCAAACGGACGCAGGTCCGACAGGGTGCCGCCGCGCACAGATTCGCATCGCATCTCGAGGTCGGAGACCGAACTCGTAGCGGATGAGGCGACAAGCATCATCACGTCGAGCACTCCGTTTGTGATGGTTCCTTCGACGCTGCCAGCAAGTGTGTTGAGATGCCGTCCCAACGTGACGGTGGCTAACGATCCTTCGACACAGTCCATCGACCGAATGACGACATTGAACGTGGTGCCCGCCACGCCTGCCAGCGCGCTGCCCGACTGGAGGAACCATTGCCTTCCAGAGGGCCCGAACACCCACACCTTGCGGGCTGGGGACGCAGCGGTTGCGCCATCGCTACACGAGACCTGAAAGCCAAGCTCTACCTCGGCCTCTGTAGGGATGTAGGTAAACGAGAATCCACTGTCGGTCTGCGTAATCGAGAGCGAAGCGAGATCGATCACCACGTGAGTCGACGCTCGGTCGGTGCCGGTATACACAGTGTCCACGCTCACCTCGGTCACGCTTTGGCCTACCGCACAGACCTGACCCGACACCACAACTGGGTCACCTACTCGAGCCATAGTCGGGGTGACGGTGAGCACCGATCCATCGGCGATAGCCGCCGCACCTGAAGCTGCGCCCACCACTGTCGTAGACAACAACAACACCGACGACACCACTGCGCGCCACACCAACCGCGAATTTGTCTCCACTCAGTCAACGTACGGTGCGACCCTGTCTCGCGCTAGAGCACAAGGTCACCCACTGGCCTTTTGGTAGCCACCGAGTTGTTCGGTTGGCAGCGTGGCCAACTCAGTCGATGAGTTGATCAGACCGCACGCGCTCGCGCTCGGCTGCTTCGTGTTCGGGCAGCACTCGTCCGAACAGTTGACGCGTGCGCTCTAGGCGACCGATCACCCCTGGCTCTTGGGTGTACGCAAAGATCGCCGCATGCCGCGGCGCAGAGCCGAGCGGCACTCGCGTGACGCGATGCAGCGAGTATCGACCCCGGAATATCTGCATGTCGCCGGCACTCAAATCGAGTGTGTGCACGGCTTTGGTGCCACCTTCGAGAATCTCTTGAATGCTGTCGAAGCCTTCGTGATCGGCATCTCGAATCATCGGCACGTACTCGAACAGGCCGCCTTCGTCGGCTTCATCGACCAGCACTGTGACGGCAAAATCGTTGGTGTCGAAGTGCCACGTGAACTGCTGACCCGGATCCAAGATATTTGCAGTGAGGCCCGCAAGCGGATCGGCGTAGCAATACAGCGTTGGCACCTCGAGACAATCAGCAACAAACTGAGCGAGCTCGGCACTGTGAAACAGAATGCTCGTGGCCGTGTGCGGCTCCCACGAGTCGCCCGGAATGAATCCGCTCGATCGTTCGATGAATGTGTTCACCGGATGGCGATCTGGATAGTTGGGATCGGGTGTCACATGAAAATAGGGATTGATGTTCTGCGTTGAGAAGTGGGTGGTGTGTTTACGCGCAACGATCTCGTCGCTGATGATGCGAACAGCCTCGGGACGCAACAGGTCTTCGACCACCGCACAGCCATCGGCTCTCAAGCCAGCCCGAGCGTGCTCTACCGCAGCGAGATACTCAGGCGACCCAGACTTGTGAACCGGGCAGCGATCGAGGTCAATGAAGTCGGCAAGTTTGTACATGTCATTGCTCCCACGGTGGGGTCCAGTCGCCCTCAAGGCGCATGGACAATTGGGCGTCGTCTTCGATGCGTTTGGCAACATGCAACTCTGCAGCGTTGGGGCCGTACCGGTCTGCGGCAGCAGCGAACGCTCCGTGAGCGGCATCGGTCATCGGCAACGAGGCACCAACATTCTCGGCGAGCGACGCAATCAAGCCAAGGTCTTTCAGGCAGAGGTCAAGCGAGAACGACGGGTCGTAGTGGCCAGCGAAAATCGACGGCGCGTCGTGGCGCACCACAAAGCTGTCGCCGACGCTTTCTTTGATCGCGCCCCACAGGGTGCCGAGCTCAACACCGTTGGCAATTCCAACCGCGAAACCTTCACCAAGCGCTGCAGCAGCGATGAACCACAGCTGGTTCGTGACGAGCTTGACCACGTTGCCCAGGCCAAGCCCGCCGCAGTGAATGACCGTGCCGAGGTGTTCGAGCACCGGACGAACTATCGCAAACGAATCGTCATCGCCGCCGACAAACAGTGTGAGCCGTCCATTGCGAGCGCCATCGACCGCTCCGGTAACAGGCGCATCGACCACGCTCACTCCGTGTGGAGCCAGGGCAGCGAACTCGGCGACCAGCTCTTTGCGGTTGGTGGTGAGATCAACCCAGATCGCTCCGGGACGCAACGCAGCAAGCGCCCCATCACGACCGCGCATCACGGATTCAACGTGATCGGGTCGCGGTAGCGATGTGAGAAACAGATCGACCTGTGCTGCGCACTCTGCGGCCGACGAAGCGGCGGTGGCGCCGCTCGCAACAGCGCGCCGAAGTACATCAGCATTGATGTCGTAGGCAGTGACATCGAAACCGGCAGCAACGAGGCGGGCGCACATCGGTCCGCCCATGTTGCCGAGTCCAACGAAACCGATTCGTGGTTGCGAGTGCGATGCAGATGCCATATCGCACGAACAGTACCAACGACGCCGATGCAGCGCCGTTGGGTTCAGACCACCGGAGTGAACGTGTCCTTACTGGAGATGATGCCCTTGCCGCTGTTGGGTAACTCGATAAACGTGCGGCCGGGTGTCAACAGAATCGGTGCACCGTCGGTGTCGGTCAGCACAAAGGGGTCAAGCCGACCCTGACGCGACCATGTGCCGCCAATGAGCCGTCCGCCCGTGAAGACCATCGCCGTGTTGCCTCCCGTGGTATTTCCGTCGGGCGAGCGATTGTCGGTATGGCTGGGTTCATAGTCGAGCCACATCACGACCACATTCTCGGTAGACACCTGTTTGCCATCGGCCAGATGATGTGGGGCATGATCTTGCGAGCGCAGGTAGGTGGCAGTAGCCGTGTCGTAGCGCCACTGCACGAACACCTGCTGGATGTGCATGTCGAATCCCGAAATCGGAAGCCCAACGGTTGGCGCTTGCCCCTCGGGTCGGTACTGAAACTGCTGACGCGGGCCCGAACGATCGGGGCCGGCATTCGAACGGAGCAGCGCCGTGTTGGCATGAGTCTTGTGTGGACGATTGCGTGTCGGGTCAAGCTCCCAACCTGGGCCGCGACCCTCGGTAATGAGTAATAGGTCGGAAGCTCGAAGCAGCGCGAGGTTTCCTGGGTTACCGCCAGAGCATGCAAACACAGCCCGGTTGAATCCGCCCACAAGGTTCACGTCTTGTTCGCGGCACGAGCGGATTGGCCCAACAAAGTCAGCATCTGTGCTGTGCCAGATGGTGGCAAAGCGTGTGGGGCCAGCCCCCCATGCCTCGAAAATAATGTCGGAATCATTGAGCCCGGTCTGCGGGCGGGCTGCCGGGTCGTTACTCACCTTGACCACGAGTGCCACCCTCGACAACATCGCCGGATCAGTGACAGCCTTGCCTGTCAAGGGAGCCACCGGCCCAACCGGCGCCGGCACCGTAGTGGGCGCGGGCAACGGCGTGGTCAATGTCTCCGGAGGCAACGACGCGGCACTGAGTGGAGCGCTTGAACCTTCACCATTGGCCACTGGCTTCTGAGCGGACCAATCGCTACAAGCGCCAAACAGCACTGCCCCAGCAGCGAGTGCGAGCGCTGTGCGCCGAGAAACTGGCGCCCACTCGCTGCCTGGCAATGCGTTATCCGACGCGACTTTCTTCTGATCACTGTTGTTCATGGTTGGCCCTCTCGAAGCGTGTGGTCTCCTCGATCTGCAGTGGTCAGCGCCCGTGGTTGGAGCTCTGGATCAACTATGCCCCTGCACCGTATCGCTGATTGAACGAGCCATTTATGCATGTGGCCAACGAAGGCCCGGTTGAGGTCAGAGGATTTTCGCGATCACCACGTTGGCAACGGCAGGCGCCGCTGCACCGACGACTTGTGTCAATGCAGCGACGCTCGGCGCCATACCGAGCGCACCCGATGGCACGTACAGCGCTACGACCGAGTGGATTCCAACCGACAGCGCGCTTGTCGTGTAGACCGCCTGGCCCGCATTGTTGAGAGCAACCGATACAACAGTGTTGACTCCTCTCGAGTTCGTAATCGTGAACTGCACCGAGCCTGTCGGCACGCCAGAGTTGGCCACCAACGCGCGTACCGTTGAGGTCAACGAGACCGCTTGGCCGAACACGCTTGCGGTTCGATTACTCACGACTGATGCCACTGTCACCGGAATTGGCGGCGCAATCACCGTTTGCGTCAACGTGGCCGAGCTCGGAGCGAACGATCCGGTTGGTTGATACAGCGCCGTGACGGTGTGGACTCCGATGGACATCGATGTGGATGTGTACACCGCCACTCCCCCACCGTTCAGCGCTACCGTCGCCACCGTTGCGGCACCGACCGGATTGGTGATCGTGAACTGCACCGAGCCTGTCGGCACCGTGGCTGTGCCGCCCGCATTGCGTACCGTGGCGGTGAGGGAGACCGATTGTCCGAAGTTACTCGTGGCCCGGCTGCTCTCTACACCTATAGAAGTTCGGATAGCCGTAACGGTCTGGGTCAACGTTGCGCTGCTGCCGGCAAATCGTCCGGTTGGCAGATACTCGGCCGTGACCACACTGTCACCCACGAGCAGCGCGTTCGTTGTGTAGGCCGCAATGCCTCGCGAGTTGAGCGCCAAGGTAGATGACAACATGGCGCCGGTTGGACCAGTGGCGGTGAACCGAACCGAACCGGTGGGCGTGCCATGCGTTCGAGCGACATCTTGCACCGTGGCAGTAAATGTGACCGACTGATTTTGCACGCTCGGATTGCGACTGCTTTCCAGCCTGGTTCGGGTGATGTATCCAGCGACCACTTGGGTCAGCGACCCTGTGCTGGGGGCAAAGTTCGTGTCGCCGCCATAGCGAGCAACAACGTTGTGTGAACCGACCGACAGCGTCGAGGTCGAGAAGGTCGCGGTGCCGTTTGACAAGGTGACGGCAGGCGCCGCAACGCCATCAATTGAGAACACAACCGAACCGGTAATCAATGACGACGAAAGGTCTGCGGTGAAGGTCACCGGATCGCCGCTGTTCGATGGGTTCAGCGAACTCGTCAAGGTCACCGCTGTAGGAATCGAACCGTTGGACACAATCACCAACGACGACGCGGTCTCGCCACCCTCGTTCCATGCAACCACCCGGTACACGTAGGCACCATTCGGATCGCTGGCGGTGTCGGTATACGAAGTCGCGTTCGCGAGCGCGGTTCCAATTGTCTGAAACGCCGATACACCGTGCGAGGTGAGCGAAGCCCGTTCAACTCGGTAGCCAATCTCGGCTTGGCGACTACCCCAAGTAGCCGGATCGTTGTAGTTCACCGAGGTGGGGTCGTTCCACTGCAAATCGACCGAGCTACTGCTACTCGACTTTCTTTTGCCGGTCAGCGTGCTCGCGGCAGGCTTCACCGACGTGACGTGCACGTTGACGGGTCGCATCATGTCCATCTCTTCGTGGCTGAGGATGTGGCAGTGGTACACGTACTCCCATCCGAAGTTCACGATCGCGTTGACGATCGGCGTGATGGGGTTGCCCTGCGCGTCGGTGTTGTTAAACCCGGCCTGATTACCCAGCGGTCCTGTCTGATCTCCATGAGCGCCAATCGGCATCATCGGGTTCAGCGGCCTTCGACTATCGGGGATATTGAACGGCAGCACCGGCACGATCGGCCGCACTGCAACGATGGTGTCCTGCAATGGGCTCACCCTCACGGTGTCTTTCCATCCGAGCTCCGATGGCTCAGGCGGAATATTGATGCCGTCCCAAGTAACGCGGTTAATGACCTGCACATCAAAGAGGTGAAAGTGAATCGGGTGGGTGTCGACGCCGTTGTGAGTGATCTTCCAGATCTGCGTGCCGTCAGTTCCGGAACTGATCGCGGTGACATTGAGGCTGCTGGGCAGTCCGTCGGAGTTCAACACTTCTGTTGATGGGTTCACGTATGGAAACAGGTTGATGTTTTGGGTGAGCGGCGTGACGCCAGTGGACTCAACACCCAACGTGGCCGCCGACCGACCGAACTCGTCGAATGTGCTCGAGTTGGTCTCGTCGTGGATGGCCTTGCTCTCGATCTTCACTGCTAGTTGGCTACCGGACAGCGTGTCGAACTTGAAGTTCTGACCACCCTGCTCGCCGATGCGGGCAAAGCCATCACACTTCGCCGTCGCGCGCAGTGGACTGTTGCACCAACCCGACGAAATGAAGTTGGTGCCATAGGTGCTGTTGTAGGCGGCCTGGCCCACGATGATCGGGTTCTGACCCTTCTCGAACACACCGGCTGGTTTGCCGTTTGCATCGAGGTGGTGCTGGAACGCCGCCATCAACAAACCCATCTTGTCGTTGGTGGTATTCGGGCGATCGAACGCAAGAGCCGGAGCCGTGTTGGCCACCTTCACCTGCATGATGGTGCGCGTGTTCGGGCCATAGCCGGGCAGCGTTGTGGGAGCTCCCACCGGCGACAAATCTGGTCCACCGGTGTAGTAGTCGTAGGTGCTCACTCGAGCGGGGAACGCCGCTGGCGCGTCGTTGTACAAAATCAGTGTCTTGCCCTTGTACTGCGAGAAGTCGACGATCACGTCGGCACGTTCTGCTGGCGCCAACAGCAACGAGTGTTTGTCAACGTTGCCGACATCGAATCGAGTCGGGTCGGTGATCCACGTGATTGGTTGGTTCGGCACCACGGTTGGCTGCGGCAAGAAGCCGCCTTCGGATCCGATCTGCACCCAGCTTGGGCCAGCCGGGCTCTTGGCTGTATCGGGCGTAGGAACAACATTCGGATCGGTTTGCGCAGCAGCGAGCTCAGATGCGTTCAGCGCAACTTCTGAAAGCGTGCCGGTGGTTGGGTCGGCCACGTACCACTGCAGGTTCCACATGCGGTCGTCTGCGGCATTCAAGATGCGATAGCGATACGCCTTTGGCTCCACCGTGGTGGTGGGATACGCAACGCCGTTCACAACCGGCGTGTCGTTGAATGCTTCCATGCCCACCGACACGTTGGGAGTGCCAGGGATCTGCTGCGGCTCACAGAATCCGCCTACCGCTGTGGCCGGCTTACACGTGGGATCAAAATACGGGTTGGCGATTGGGCCACTCTTGGTATCGGTGGCCGGGGGCCAGAACCACGGACCATAGTGCCAGCGGCCAAACGGGTTCATGCCGGTTGGGTCCGATGGATTCTGGGCAGGCATGTATACGTGCGGCGTCCACAAGCTGCCCTCACCACCCCACCGACTGGTGTCCCATGTGGGGTCGGTCTTGGCGAGTTGAGCCGCGCCTGGCACGAAAGTCTTGTCCTGAACCATAAGCGGTGTGCCCATGCCGAGGTCGGCGAACTGACCGGTTGGACCGAACAAACTCTGCTCGACGTCGTCGGTGATCAGGTAGCCCGCGGCCTCACCTGCGTACACATTGAGTCGGGTGATGCCCCACGCATGGTCGTGGTAAAACATCAATCGAGCGCTCTGCTGGTTGGTGTAAAAGAACGTCTCGGCACCGGGGCCTGGATCTGGCATATCGGGCACATTGCTCACGCTGACGCCCTTGGGGTAGTCGGTGCTCTCGCCCGCTGGAGTCACCCATTGGTGTGGCGTGCCGTCGCTGATCCACGGGGTAATGCCGCCGTGCAAGTGCAATTCGGCGCGGTTGTCCGAGTAACACGAGGCAGGCTTTGACACCACACCGCATGCAGGGTTTCGGGTCTGATCAGTGACCGTGCCCTTGTTATTGCTCATGTCCATCGGGACGCCATTGGCGTCGAGCATCATTGCGTTCGGGCCTTCACCCGAACCCATCACTGATGTGTCGACGGGTAAGAACAGATCGCCACCCGTGCCAGTGGGAAGCAAGTTGCGGAACAAGATTCGAACCGCACGATTCTTCGTAGCGATGATTGTCGGGCCAAGGTAATGCGGCACATCCACACCGAAGGCTGCACTGCCATCGGGCAGTGTCACGGGCGTACCTGACTTCGTGGGATCAAGCGCCACGTTGGTCAACGCAACATGCTTGCCAGGAATCACGGCGGTTGAGAGTTGCACGTAGCCGCGCACGATGGTGGGCGCGATATCAGATGCAAACGTGTGGCGATATTGCACAACCGCGATTTCGTAGTAGTCGGTGCCCGGATAGGTGGTGGTGTCGGGCTGCCCAACAGGGATGTACTCACCAAGGTTGTTTGCTGTGCTCGCACCGAGCCCAGGCAATGTGTCGATGAACTTCTTAATGCCGGGGGTGATGTATCCCGAGCCGGCATGGTCAACGTTGATCGAGATCACTGCGCCCTTGGCTGCGATGGTGGCTGTGGCGGTCGCCCCGCGATCGAACGGCGCCACCGCATTCGTGATCGTGACGGTCGGCGCCACGTTGTAGTTGGCGCCTCCAGCGGTGATATCAATCTGCGAGACGCCGATCGTTGCAGTGACAACTGCGGGACCCGCGTTGTTCTGTACCAACCCGTCCCAGATGTCGACGGTGGGTGCCGACGTATAGCCCGAACCCGGATCAACGATGCTCACCGAGGTGACTTTGCCTGTTGCATCCATCTGCGCCACGCCGGTGGCCTGGGTGCCAGTAGGCAGATCGGGAAGACCGAACTTCACCACTGGCTTATCCGCGTAACCGGAACCACCATTCACAAGGGTCACGGCGTCTACGCCACCGCTCGCAAGGCCCTGCGCGCCAGAACCGGGAACTGCTGACGAGTCAGAGATCGAAACCGTTGGAGCGGTAAACCCAAAGCCGGACTCGACGACAGCAATCGATGTGATCACGCCCGCGCCGATAGTTGCCGTAGCGCTCGCTGCGGCCGACGGGGTGATGCCCGGCGAAGAGATCACCACCGATGGTGCCGATGTGTAACCGGTGCCGGGTGTGGTGACATCGATCGATGTAATGCCACCCGTCTTGGGGTCAACAGTTGCTGCAGCATCTGCGCTCTGCCCACCGCCACCCGAGAGCGTGACAACAGCGTTCACCAATGCTTGAGCGCTGTTCGCATAGTTCGAGTACGGCCCGTAGTAATGCGGGATCTTGCTCTCGTCTGTGGGTGACAAGACCGAAGGCGGTGCGGCTACCGACGTGTGCGTGAAGTGCGACGTTGACACGCCTGCGATAGTGCTTAAGACCACCGCGTAGGCAGCCCATCGCTTTGGGCTTTCGAACGTGCGGGGAGTTCGTGACAAAGCAGTCCTGAAGTTCATTACCAAACACCGTCATTTCCTTTGGTCGACTGGGGGAAGGTGCATCGACCTGTAGCCGTACGACGCTAAGGAACGCAGTACATGTCTTCAATAAGACGAAGGGCCTACGTCAAACGACTCATTTCATGGGCGCGATTTGGGACCACTGGTGTCCCAAATCGCGCCCGTGCAGGTCAGCGGGCATGGCGCGCAAATTGGCCAATGAACGATGTTGCCGCGATCGCTCGGGTCGTACGACTCTGGTCGCATCGAGCATTGGACATTCGACCCGTTTCAGTACAGGAAGATTGACAGACCTATAGACCCGTGCGATCTTGCTCGACAAGAACACGCGCGCCACAGCGCCGCTCACTGTCCAGGGGGACCCCACATGTTGCCATCAACCTCGCGTCGCTATGCCGAACAGAGCCTTCGCAGCCGCCTCGTTCGCGCTGGCGCAGCGTCGTTCTTCGCCCTTGCTCCGGTCGTTGCGTTCGTCGGCGTCAGCCACGGAAGCGTGGCTTCGGCAGCGTCCTCGAAGCTCGACAACGACCACGATGGCATCCCGAACAAAGTTGACCCAGACGTAGACGGCGACGGCATTCGCAACGGAGCCGACTCCGATGTCGACGGCGACGGCATCGCAAACGTGAACGACCACGATGTCGACGGCGACGGCGACTTGAACGGCGCCAAGAACGAACTCGACATCGACGGCGACGGCATCGCAAACGTGAACGACCACGATGTCGACGGCGACGGCGACTTGAACGGCGCCAAGAACGAACTCGACATCGACGGCGACGGCATCCCCGACACCACCGACAACGACATGGATGGCGACGGTGTCGTAAACGGCAACGACCACGATGTCGACGGCGACGGCCAATCAAACGGCCAAGACTCAGACGTTGATGGAGACGGAGTGCGCAATGGCCAGGACTCAGACGTAGACGGCGACCACCGCTCGAACGGCGTTGATGACGACGTCGATGGCGATGGCCAGACCAACGGCCACGACTCAGACGTAGACGGCGACGGCCTGTCGAACGGCTCTGCAGCAGAGAAGGACATCGACGGAGACGGCGCTCGCGATCTCGTCGATACCGATGTCGACGGCGACGGGTTGAGCAATGGTCACGACTCTGACGTAGACGGCGACGGAGCCAGCAACGGATCAGACAGCGATGTCGACGGCGACGAACTGGCCAACGGCGCAGTCGCTGAAAAGGACATCGACGGTGACGGAATTCCTGATGCGGTGGACACCGACGTAGACGGCGACGGTAAGTCGAACTCGGTCGACGACGACATCGACGGCGACGGCAAATCGAACTCAGTCGACGACGACGAAGATGGCGACGGCAAGTCGAACTCAGTCGACGACGATGCAAATGGCGACGGTGTCAGCGATCACGGCGGCGCATCTGGCAAGTCGGGCAAGATCGGCCACTAGGCCAACTTTTCCCTGACACACGCGGTCAGGCCGTACGCCGGAATTTGGCCGGCGAAGCGAGTGCTAGCGTCCTCGACACGAGAGCGAGGCGCACCATGGTCGAGCCTGCACGACGCGAGATAGCTACTAAGACGAGCTCCCCGCCCGTCTCAGCAAGCAAGACAGACGACGGCTTCACGCTCGCCCAGTCCGCTGAGTTGAGCGTTGATGCCGTTCTCGCTCACCTTGTTACCCGGCCAGGGGGCCTCAACGCTTCTGAGGTAGCAGTTCGCCGCGCTCAGTTCGGTCCAAACGCGTTGCGCTCGCATGGAGCGAGTCCGTGGCATGTCTTCGCGAGCCAACTGCGCAATCCACTGTTGATCTTGCTGCTTGGTGCCGCCGCCGTCTCTACCGCTACCGGCGACACAACCAATGCAGCGATCATCACCGTGATCGTGTCGCTGTCGGTCGGGCTCGGGTTCTTCAACGAGTTCCGATCAGAACAAGCGGTGCAAGCACTGCACGACTCGATGCGTCGCTCAGCCACGATCACCCGTGAAGGAGCACCCATCACTGTCGATGTGGTCGACATCGTTCCCGGCGACATTGTGATGCTGCGTATGGGCGACATCGTCCCTGCCGACCTTCGACTCATTGCAGTCTCAGACCTTGAGTGTGACGAGTCGGTGCTTACCGGCGAATCAATACCAACTCCGAAGTCCACCGACGCAATTGCCCCAGGGCACGGCCCGCAAGAGTTGTCCTCGTGCGCGTTCATGGGAACAATCGTGCAACAAGGGAGCGGCACCGGCGTCGCTGTGTGCACAGGTCCGCGAACCGCATTCGGTCAGATCGCCCTGCAGCTGGGTGAGCGCCAACCGCAGACGGCGTTTCAGCTTGGTCTCGCGAGTTTCTCGAACCTGTTGATCCGCGTTACGGCCGCGCTCACGATCTCGATCTTCGTCATTAACTTGGTTCTTCATCGCCCGCTCATCGAAGCACTGTTGTTCTCGCTCGCCATCGCCATTGGGCTCACTCCTCAACTGCTTCCAGCAATCGTCACCATCAGCCTGTCCACCGGGGCACGTCGCCTCGCGCAACGCAAGGTGCTCGTGAAGCGACTCGTCTCCATCGAGGACCTCGGCAACATCACCACCTTGTTCACCGACAAGACCGGCACGCTCACCGAAGGCCACATCACCTTTGACCACGCGATTGGAGCAGATGGTGGTGGCGGGCCATCCGCCGATCGCACCCATCTTTTGGCGCTGCTGTGCAACGAGGCAATCCTCGACGGCACCCGGGCAGTGTCGGGCAATCAGCTCGATGTTGCTCTGTGGGACAACACTGCTTCACTTGCGGCAGAGGCCATCGCATGGAAGCGTGAGGCGATCGAACCGTTCGATCACAACCGGCGCGTGGCGTCGGTCATCGTGACGAATCCCTCCGGCGAGACGCTGATGATCACCAAAGGCGAACCCGAAGGCATCCTCACCCGTTGCCTTGAACTGCCGCCCGGCACGAGCGAAGCGTTAGACGCACTGTTCGATCAGGGTGCGCGCGTGATCGCAGTCGCGACGAAGGCACCACCCGCCAACCTTCAACTCACTCCGGCAGACGAGCACGACCTTCATTTTGAAGGATTCCTCACCTTCACCGATCGACCGAAAGCCGATGCGGCGGTTTCGTTGCAGCGACTTCGCGATCTCGGCATCGACGTCAAGATCGTCACTGGCGACAGCGAACGCGTTGCGATCAGGGTGTGCGCAGATCTTGGTATGGCAGTTACCGGCTCGTTGACCGGCGCTCAGGTGGCAGCAATGACCGACGAGCAACTCACATCGGCAATCACCTCAACGACAGTGTTCGCTCGTATCGGCCCCGACCAAAAGGCGCGAATCATTCGTATGCATCGTGCCGCTGGCGCCGATGTCGCGGTGATGGGCGATGGGGTTAACGACGCGGTCGCTCTGCACTGCGCCGACGTTGGGATTTCGGTAGACACTGCAACCGAAGTAGCCAAAGACGCCGCCGACATTTTGTTACTCGAGCGTGATCTTGGCGTGCTCGCCGATGGCGTGGTCGAGGGTCGACGCATCTTTGCGAACACCATCAAGTACGTGCTGATGGCCACGTCGTCAAACTTCGGCAACATGTTTTCGGCGGCTGGGGCATCGACATTCCTGTCGTATCTGCCGATGCTCCCCTCACAGATCTTGCTGAACAACCTCATCTACGACGTGAGCCAAATGGCAATCCCAGGCGACAACGTAGACCCCGAAGTGCTCGCCCGCCCCGCCCACTGGGACATCCACTTCATTCGCCGTTTCATGAGAGTCTTCGGACCAATCAGCTCGCTGTTCGACTTCGCCACCTTCGCCGTGTTGCTCGGCGTTCTGCACGCAGATCAACGCGAGTTCCGCACCGGTTGGTTCGTCGAATCACTGGCAACGCAGAGCCTGATCATCTTCGTGATTCGCACTCGACGCATTCCCTTCTTCCGGAGTCGGCCCAGCAAGGCATTGGCAATCAGCGCCGTCACCAGCGCAGCCATCGGAGCGTTGCTGCCCTTCTCGCCCTTCGCATCGATGCTCGGATTCACCCGCTTGCCCGCATCGTTCTTCGGCGTTCTGCTGCTCTTGGTGCTGGGCACTACTGCGCTGGCCGAGACAGCCAAGCGGTGGTTCTATGCATCGGCGCAACGAGCCGAAGTTCAACCCGTTGGCGTACAGCCCAAACACGAACATCACATTCATCGACGCGCTGCAGGCTTCAGCCACAACGGACCTCTTCAACCGTCGAAGAGCACACCTGTAGAGTCACGGCGTGACTCTTGAACTCGCTGCCGATGACATCCCTGTGGCCCACACACCCGCAGGCGGGTATGGCCCCAACTTCCCGCCGCTGATCCTTGCTGGCTGCAACGAGCCATTGGTCGCTGGAGCCCCCGATCTGCGCGGCGTCTGGAAGGTGCTGCACGCTCTGCGCGGCGGCCAACCAGTGCCCGAAGGCGACCGCCTGCTGAGTTACACCGAGCGCATCGAGCAATGTGGCAATCGCATTGTCGACTGCGGCGGCGGCACCATCGCCGACGCTCGAGCCGACGGCACCGAAGCCAACGGCGTGCACGATGTTTCGGTGTTCGACTACACCACGCCCATCCATATAGTCGCGTCGTACGAAGACGGCGTGTTCGTGTTGCGGCCCGTTGGCATGCCGGGCATCGAAGTCACTCGTCGGCTCAATGCCGATGGGCACATGGTCTGGACCCGCCCCGATATGGGCGGAGTTGTGATCACGCTCGAACGGGTCAGCGACCCGATCTAAGCGCCGCCACGGTCACTCGCCAGTGAGCTCTTTCTTCAGCTCGCGCTTGAGGAACTTACCGCTGGCGTTGCGCGGAATCGGCTCGTCGCGGAACCAAAACTTGGTGGGGATCTTGTGCTTGGCCACGCTGGCGCCGAGGAACTCGCGTAGCTCGTCGGCCGACAGCTCGTGACCGGGGCGCAACACAATGACCGCTGCTACTTCTTCACCCAAGCGCTCTTCGGGGATGCCGAATACGCATGCCTCGGCGATGGCGTCGTGGTGATAGATGGCCGTCTCGACCTCGCTGCAGTACACGTTCTCGCCACCACGAATGACCATGTCTTTGGCGCGGTCGACGATGTAGATGAACCCGTCGTCGTCGATGCGAGCGATATCGCCCGTGTTGAGCCAACCATCGACAATGGTGTCGGCGGTGGCCTCGGGGCGATTTAGATAACCCTTGATGGTGATGCAACCGCGCACGCAGAGCACACCAACAGTGTTGGGACCAGCAGGCAAATCGTTGCCGTCTTCATCGACCAACTTGGTCTCGAGCGTTGGCACGGCAGGCCCGCACGACTCGGGTTTGGCGACGAACCAACGCGCCGAGTTGGCAGTGATGATTCCGTGAGTCTCGGTCATGCCGTATCCGGTGGATGGCTGACCGTTCTTCAACGCACCCGCGATCTTGTGCACGAGGTCGGGCTGCAATGCAGCGCCGCCGCCACCCAAACCGGCCAACGACGATGTGTCACGCGTTGCCCAATCGGGATGCATAAGCATCTCGCGGCTCATGGTGGGAACGCCCGAGAAGTTGGTGACCTTTTCGCGCTCGATGAGTTCGAGGGCACGGCCTGGATCCCACTTGTACATCAGCACAACCTTGGCGCCAGACAGTGTTGCCGGGTGCACGATGCAGTTGCATGCCGTCACGTGGAACAGCGGTGTTGGCGCCATGAACGAAGCCGGCAACGCTGGCGGAGCGGGCGGCGGGGCGGGCACATCGCCAGCGGCAATGGCCTTTTGCTCGGACATCGCCACGGCGGTGCTCATCGCGGCAATGTTCAAAATGTTGGCGACCGAACCACGGTTGGTGAGCTGTGCGCCCTTGGGGAAACCAGTGGTGCCCGAGGTGTAGAAGATGGTGGCATCGTCGTCGGAATCAATATCGACATCTGGCAGCGATCCGGGATCGGCCTCGGCCATGACATCGGACCAACGTGATCCGCTGGTTGGGATAGCCCTATCTGTGCGCACCGAGATGATGTGCATCTCGCGCTGGCTCGGCATGTGTAGCAAGCGCTCGAGGCGCTCGTCGTCGACAATCAACGCACGTGGCTCGCTGTCGTTGAGCGCGTATTCCATTTCTGGTGGAGTCCACCATGCGTTCATGCCGACCACCGCAGCGCCGATGGACACCGTGGCCCAGTAGCCCACGATCCACTCGGGGTAGTTGCGCATTGCGATGGCAACGCGCGTGCCGGGCTCTACGCCGTTGGCCAGCAAGTGCGCAGCTAGCTTGCGCACCTGACTCTGGACCTCGCCGTAGGTGTAGCGCTCGTCTTCGTAGACGAGGTAGTCCTTGTCGGCATAACCAGCCGTGGCTTCCCACAGCGCGCGCATGGTTGGCGGAGCAGAGACAAACGCCTTCGATGGCACACCGCGGATATCGATGATGGTGGTAGCGAAGGGAGAGCCGGGAGCATCAAGTTCGGCGCGGGCGGTGAGGTAATGGTGGATCACCTCATCAGTCTTGCCGATAGCAGGGCACCAACTTCCAGCCAGCGGTCGAATCGACGCTGTGAATGTGTCGGAATGCTCTATCGCCGCCACAAAATGTGGCGCAGGCTGACACCCAGTTCCTCTACGGAAGGGGCGTGAGATGCATAAGCAGCACGCAGTCCGATTTGCAGTCACTGTTGCCCTCGGTTGCACGGCGATCGTCGCATGCAGCGAGAGCAAGCCCACCGCCGCCGCGTGGAGAGCCAAGGTCGTGCCCATCTGTACTCAAATGATCGCCGACCGCAACGCTGGCACTGTGGGCTTCACAACAGCGGTACCCACCGTCGAACAGTTGAGCGCCTTTTACGTTGGATTCGCACCGCAGTTCGCTGCAGCGGCAAAGAAGATCGAAGCATTGACGCGGCCGAGCGGAATTGACTCCGAGCTTAAGACGCTCTTCGCTGCGCTCGATGCCGCCGTCGCTGATGCAGAGCAATCGGCAAAGGATCCCGCAGCTGTACAAGCTGAGATAGATGGTGGCGAGCAAACAAAGCCGGTGGTTCTCGCGCTTCAGGCAGCTACAACCGCCGCCGGTCTCCCAGAGTGCAACGGGTAACTATTCATCAACGGTGTTGAACATCGAGGCTGCTGGTCAAGTGCGCAGGGCTCGAGCCAAGGCGATGGCCTCGGTGACCAGCAACGGTCGGTCATAGGTCAACACCCGTGAGACCACCCCACCGAAGTCAGGCGCCACAAGCAATTCGGAACCACCGATCTCACCGAGTTGGCGCGGGTGGAACACCCAGCCCTGCGGCTGGTCTCCCCCATCGTCGAGCACTTGGTCGACCACAATGCTGGCCACCTTTGGGCCGCCATCAACAATGAAGCTCACCGTGTGCACTTGGCCGTCCCAGATTGACGAGGCGACTGCCACACGAGTGCCGAGACGAAGCTGGGTGCCGAAGCCATCGGTGATCAACAATTCGATCTCGCCATCATCGGTAACCGACACCTGATAACCCTTGGTGATCCGCTCGCTTGTTGGTTCTTCGCCTAACGCAGCAGTCACGTTCGAGAAGGCCGACAGCAACACCCGACGGTTGAGCACCGCACGAAGCTCGCCGCTGAATCGAATCGTGATGGTGAATCCGCCGCCGCTGCGCAGATCGGGTAGCACCGAGCTACGCGGTGCAACATTTCCAGCCAGCCAGTCGACGACCTTGCTTTCGCTGGGCACGAGCGAAAGCTCGTGTTGCGCGCGCAGGTACTGCAACAAACGCTGCTCGACCACGTGATAGCGCACGGCCAACTTGTTCGACTCGACATAGGCCAGCGTTCCATCGGATAGCTCCACCCAATCGGGATAACCGGGTCCATCGACGATGGCCCAGTCGGCGTTCCAGTCGGGCCGCTCCTCGAAGCCCTCACCGTCCCAATACAGCGCAATCTCGGGCTGGCTCCACGTGATGACGCCATCGTCAGCGCCGCGCCCCACGGTGATCCAATAGACACGGCGCCCGGTGTATCCGAGTCGGTCGGTACGACCGTTGTTATAGAAGAGCATGACGAACTCGGCGACCCCAGCATCGGAATTCGATGCGGAGCGCAGTCGATACGGCGTGATCGAACCTCGCGGATTCTTGATGACCTGTTGTCCGCCGTGGCCTACCGGCAGCCCTTCGTACGTAAGCCAAAACGGTTCACCCCACGAGAGGCCTGAATCGTTTGAGTAGGCCGCCGCTAATCGACCAGTCTCTGCTCGCCACAGCGAGAACAGCCGCGCAGGCAACCGATCGTTCACCGCCAGCACATGGGGCTCCTCGCCAAGGCAAAGCTCGCCGCCTGGTGCCTGCAGCCCAACATCGCCGATCGGCAATGTCTCCCATACTGCGTCGCCGAGATCCTTCACGTGCAACAGATTGGTACTGCGCAAGAAGAACACCTCGGAGCCCGGGGTCTCGCCGGCACCCTCGCGCGTCTTTTGAAACGCCATGTACACGGCGCCATCGATTACCGACGGCTTGTCACACAAGAACATGCCCATCGTCTCGCCACCCCACGGATTGTCGCGGTCGATGCGCGACCGCCGCACCGGCACGAGGTAACGCTGCGAACCCCACGTGCGACCAGCATCATCGGAAACCCGAAACCAGTAGCCCTCGTCGAGTTGCATATCGGTGCGTCGCAGCGGGGTCAAGGTGTCGTCGGCGTTGGGCGGATAGTGCGAGCCGTGATTCCATCCGTAGAACACGAAGATGCGCTCGCTGCCATCGGGCGCTCGATGAAGCAACTGGTACCCATCGTGCGATTGCCGCTCGGGCGAATCAATCGGCGCCAGCGCCGACCATGTCTTTCCGTTGTCGACGCTTCGCGTGCCGAACAACTGCAGCCCAGGTCCGCCCTCTCGATTTTCGGAGTGATGCAGCACCACCGACAACACAGTCGCGTCGAGTTCGCTGTCGTGCACCGCCACAATGTTTTGGCTGTCGTAGTAACCGTTGCGATCCGAGACCACGCTGCCAGCCTTCACATCACGTGGGTCCACCCGCGACACGAACGGAGTAAAGCCGTTGGGCGCCACGGCGAAACGAGATGGGTCGCTATGCATGCGCAAGATCATTACTCACCGCCACGCAACGCGAAGTGTCTTGCCAAGCCGCGAGCCATCGGTCATTGTTTGCACGTTATGACTGCGCCAACGATCACCTACGACATCTACTCCGACGAGTCGTTGTCGAATCCGTATCCGATCTACGAAGAACTGCGCTCGCTCGGGTCGGCGGTGTGGATGGAGCCTCACAACGCGTTCGTCCTGCCTCGATACACCGCATGTCGCGATGCCCTTCGCAACTGGCGGATTTTTGCCTCGGGCAACGGTGTGATGATGAACGAACCAATGAACGCTGCGGCCAGCAACCAGCTCATGTTGTGTACCGACGGCGAGCGACACAGCGCGTTGCGATCGGTTGTCGGTGCGCCGCTGATGACCAAGGCTCTCGACAACGTGCGACCGCTCATCGAGACCGAAGCCAATGCGCTTGTCGACCGACTCGTCGCGCAAGGCACGTTCGATGCCGTGTCCGAGTTTGCTCAGCACCTGCCAGTAACGATTGTGTCTGAACTCGTTGGCCTGCCCGAGGCCGGACGCGACCGCATGCTGCCGTGGGCGTCGGCTGTGTTCAATTCGATCGGCCCGATGAACCAGCGCTGCATCGACTCGATAGGCAACATCATCGAGATGAACGAGTTCGTCTCTACGAAATGCACCCGCGACACCGTGAAGCCAGGCGGTTGGGCCGAAGCGCTTTGGGACGCCGTGGACCGCGGCGACATGGACCCCAGCGAACCTGCGATGCAGTTACACAACTACACCGGCCCATCTCTGGACACCACGATCAACGCAACGTCAAACATGATCTGGCTGTTCTCGCAGAACCCCGATCAGTGGAACCTGCTGCGTCAACAACCCGAACTCATCCCCAACGCGATCGATGAGGTGCTGCGACTCGAATCTCCCGTTCAGGGGTTCTCGCGGTGCACAACCGAAAGCGTCGAGGTAGACGGCGTCACCCTGCCCGCCGGCTCACGAGTGTTGATGCTCTACGCCGCAGCTAACCGCGACGAGCGTCAGTTCAACGACCCAACAGTGTTCGACATTCAGCGCGCCAACGCTGGCGATCACCTCGGCCTCGGCCACGGTCGTCATGTGTGCCCTGGTGCGCACCTCGCTCGCCTCGAAATGCGTTCGCTGCTGAACTCGTTGCTTCCAAAGGTGGCGCGGTTCGATCTCGTGGAGAGCTCAATGGCACTCAACAACACCATGCGTGGCCTTGCCACCTGCACGGTAAACGTGATTCCCGCCTAAGTAATACGGCCCTCACCTACGCTCGGGCTATGGATCAGCCCGTCAGAGAACCGATGAAGGCCCGCAAGCGTGTCGTAATGATTGCTCACGACAACCGCAAGAAAGACATGCTCAACTGGGCCACGTTCAATGTGAACACGCTCGCCCGCCACGACCTCTCGGCCACGGGGTCCACGGGCAAACTGCTCGCCGACAATCTGGGGCTGCCCATCCACCGCTATCTCAGCGGTCCGCTCGGCGGCGATCAGCAGATTGGTGCGGCTATTGCTATGGGCCAACTTGATCTCGTGATCTTCTTCTGGGATCCGCTCGAGCCCCAACCGCACGATGTCGACGTAAAGGCACTGCTGCGCATCGCTGTTGTGTACAACACCCCAATGGCATGCAATCGCTCGACCGCCGACTTCTTGCTCACGAGTCCGTTGATGGGCGAAACGTATTCACCCTTCGCTCACATCGACTGACCACACCACCCAGCAACTCCCAATTTTGTTTGCATGGGCGCGGTTTGGGACAACTGCTGTCCCAAATCGCGCCCATGCCGC
>Ga0194049_1000157_pt1 | contig 25879 bp, 22 predicted proteins | sample JunL2225m_MetaG_FD_148665 | JGI IMG/M metagenome (GOLD analysis project Ga0194049, IMG submission 148665) | Anoxic zone freshwater microbial communities from boreal shield lake in IISD Experimental Lakes Area, Ontario, Canada - Jun2016-L224-25m | ecosystem: Environmental > Aquatic > Freshwater >... | reverse complement strand
CCCCGACCCCGACCCCAGTCGGCGGCACTAGCGGGCTAGTGGCGGCCTATGGCTTTGATGAAATCGGAGGGACAAGTGCTTATGATGGTTCCGGCTTAGGCAATCATGGCACTATCCTGGAAGCCGTCCGAGTCGCCGGTGGTCGCTTTGGCAATGCCCTGAAGTTCGATGGCGTGAACGACTGGGTCACCGTCAAAAACAGCACGTCGCTGGCCCTGTCCACCGGCATGACGCTGGAGGCTTGGGTGTATCCGACTACATGGATGAGTGGCGCGAGTACCGTCGTCATGAAAGAACAACCGGCCACCAGCACCAGCGAGGGCACCGAGACGTACCTGCTGGCCGCAAACAACAGCACCAACCAGCCGATGTCAGCGGTTAGGACGGGGAGTGAAGTGGCAGTGGGCGGTAACACGCAAATCCCGCCCAACCAGTGGACGCATCTGGCGACCACCTACGACGGACAATATCAGTCCTTGTACGTCAATGGTGTCTTGGTTAACATGTTGCCGCAAACCGGCCCCATCACCACCTCGACCGGGCTGCTGCGAATTGGCGGCAACTCCCTATGGGGCGGATACTTCCAAGGCTACATCGACGAAGTGCGGGTTTACAAACGGGCACTGAGTAACGCGGAAATCAGCAAAGATTCCACGACTGCGATCAGCTCATCGAGTCCGCCACAGTTCATCGCCGGCGACCAAAACGTTGAATCCACGGTGGTATCCATCCCGGCGGGTGTAGCGCAGGCGTTCCAGGTCACCCCTGTAAAGGGCAAAAATATGACGAACATTCAGGTCTACCTAAATGCAGACTCGACTGTGACAAAGCTGGTTGTGGGCATCTATTCGGACAACAATGGGCATCCTGGGCTGCTGAGTAGGTCTGCCATATTGACTGCGAAGGCCGGGACTTGGAACACAGGACCTGTTTATCCACAGTCACTTATTGCGGGTTACCGCTATTGGATAGCGGTGCTAGGTCTAGGTACTGGAGGGACGGTGCAACTGCTTGGCCAACCGAACGGCACGGGGTTGACAGAAACGAGCACTTCGAATGCGCTTACGGACCTGCCCAGCACTTGGTCAGTAGGTAGTGCATCCATAGGCGGACCGGTGTCGGCATACACGGCTGGTTACTGATACTCTTCGGGTGTCACCATTTAACGGTGGCACCCAGCACCCACCAAAACAACTTGACAATATTGTTTCTTGAAATCCCTTATGATTTCGTATACACAGGAGAATCGCAATGCATTCCCATCTTAGCATGAAAACTCACGGTGCCAACACCGCAATCGCCTGCCTAAAAACATCTTTAAAGGCGACAAATATTGTTTTTACATTCCTCTGCATCGCCTGTCCAACGGCGGCATTGGCCTACGATTTTACGTTAGAAGCCCATGGCCCCAACAGAGTGGTGCAGGGCCACGACATGTATCTTGAAGAAGTGTCCGCAGTGACAAGCGGGACCCGCGATTACATCTATTATTACGTGGACGGATTGCCCGACGGGGCAACGGTTTCCTGGCCCACCATTGCTGCAAGCTGTTGCGGGGGTAACAAGAGTTACCAGCCAGGGACTAACGTGCTTGAAATCAGTGTACCAGCGACTGTACCCACAGGCACCTATTCCCTCACACTTCGCGCCGTTAGCGGCGGCATCACCCATCAAGTCCCCTACACAATGGTGATAGATCCAGTGCCTGGGCCTCTTCCTAAACAAGTCATTAGCACCATACCACTCATCCCTAATTTGTCCACCTGGGAGACCCAAATGACAACTTATGGGAAAACGCATTGTAACGAGGCCAAAATCACCGCGGTAAGCACATGGGAGGGCGGTGTGTGGTACTACGATGGCATGAGGATTTTTTTCCAAATCGCCGACTATACCAAAGATCCTTCATGGAATGTTTGCGCCGGATATGTTGAAAATGTATACAAGCCTTATGCTATGTCTGGTGCGCCAGGGTGGCGAGTTTTTCCACACGGTTTGTATAAGGACTATTTACGCACAAATGAACTGACCTCCAAAGATGCCGCCATTGCACTCGCAACCAAATCGGCTTATGCCGGTGTAGGTGGAAAAGTTAGTTATGGGGTTTCTCATTATCAAAGAGAAGACGCTTATCTTATCCATGCCTACCGCATCGCCGGTCTGCTCGGTAGCCCCAATCCAAAACTGTATGCCCGTTCGGTCGATTTCGTCTTAGGCATAATCGATCAGGTGTTCGTCTCCAAAACAGACACGGTCTATATGCAGCCTTTTATGGTGGGTTTGATGATGGAAGCGTTGATCCAGTATTATGATGAAACCAAAGATCCGCGAGTTCCTCCAGCGATTAAAGCCGCCGTCGACGGGTTATGGACAGAGGCGTGGATGCCAGCCAGCAATGCTTTCTACTACGAAAAAAGTGAAAACCCAAAGAAGGCGGCATCGGATCTTAATCTTCTTATTGCGCCAGCTTACGCATGGCTTTATAAGTTGACAGGCGATCCGGTGTATCAAAAACGAGGCGACCTCATTTTCCAAGGCGGCGTGGCAGGCGCATGGTTAGATGGAGGTAAGCAATTCAGCCAGAATTATCGATGGGGTTTTGACTATGTGAACTGGCGGTCGCATCCTGACATAGTTCCCCCTGATGTACCAAAATCGTTTAAGACCGTACGGTAAACAGCGCGACGGTGTGGAGGGGCGATGCTGCAAGGCGTCGCCCCTCTGGCTTGCCCAGCAAGCAACCAAAGATTAGCAGTGCGGCCGTAGTAGGTCGTCCTTGGCAAGCAAGCTATCGAACAGGCGTTGGTATCCAGTTGCCTGAGTTGAAAAGCTAAAATGATCCCGCACGTATTCCCTGCCCTGCCCCCCCATCGAACAGCCACAGTCAGCACTGTGCAATACGCGCAGAATGCGTTCGGCAAGCGCATCCGGGTCGCCGGGCGATACCAGATAGCCACTGATTCCATCTTGGACAACCTCCGGTACGCCACCCACCGCCGTGGCCACTACCGGCACACCCGCAGCCAGGCTTTCCAGCACGACGTTGGGCAGGCCCTCAGTATACGACGGCAGGGCCAATAGATCAAAGGCCGGAATATAGTTGTCCAGATCGTCGCGAAAGCCTGGCAGGATTACCTTGCCGGCGAGTCCCAGTGTGTTAATTTGCTGTTCGAGTTCCCCTCGCAAGCGCCCCTCGCCGAAGATCACAAAGCCGATGCGGGGGTCTTCGCGGATGACCATTGCCGCCGCCGCGACCAGATTGGCAAAGCCTTTCTCGGGGCTAAGGCGACCGGCAGCGCCGACAACTAGGCTGCGCGGTTCCGCGAACATCCCTTGCAGACTGTTCCGATAGGCGGGGTCAACGCCCGCGAAGCGATCCACATTGATGGCGTTGCGGATGACGGTCAAACGGGCAGATGGAACGCCAAGGCGGCGGACCTTGCCGGCTTGCCCTTCGGAAACGCAAACGACGGCATCCATGAAGTACAGGCTCAACCGGTCCAGGGCTTCGTTAACCCGCACTTTGAGCGTCTCGCCCGTCCAGCCGCGCGACACGCTAACGACCGGAATGCCCACTTGCCTGGCCGCAACCAGGCCCAGCAAATCGGGTTTGTAGCCATGGCACAAGAGGATGTCCGCACGGGAGTCGCGGAGGAAGCTGGCGATTTCCCGGACAGAGGCGACATAGCGCGGGGAGTTTTCCTTCAACACCAGAGCCTCGAAGCCGTCCCGCCGCAACGCATCCATGAAAGGCCGACAGAGGCCTCGTTCTGGGAAGGACAGGAATACTGACTGGTAAGCCAATGGCAGGGATCGGGCGAGACCCAGCATCTGCCGTTCGGGGCCCCCAAAAAACGGCGATGCAGTGAGGTGAACGATAATCATAACTCAACGTGCGCCATATACATCTGTTCATATTCAGCGACTGTGCGGCGAATGTCGAAATGTTGTTCGACACGCCGACGTGCCGCTTCTCCCATGCGTCGGCTGCCGTCAGGGTCTTGTCGTAGACTCAATACCGCTTGGGCCAGTTCGCCGGGCGATCCGGGGGACACTAACAAGCCTGTTTCTCCCTCAATTACAACTTCTGGAGTTCCGCCGACCCTAGTTGCCACGATTGGCAGCTCGCAAGCCATCGCTTCGAGGAGCGTGAGCGAAACCCCCTCCCTCAACGAGGGCAGGATGAAAAGGCCAGACCTTTCCAGCACAGACCGGACATCACGAACTTGACCAAGAAACCGGACATGGCCATCAAGGCCGAGTTCACGAACCATTGTTTGGAGTTCTGCCATGCAGACCCCGTCTCCCGCGATTTCCAGTTGGAACGAGGGGCATGTCTCGCGGATTATCGCCACAGCCTGGATGAGTGTACGAATGTCCTTTTCCGGGCTAAGGCGTGCGACCGTCACTGCATTCGTTCCTGGCTTTGGACTGGCGAAACTGAAAAACGAGGTATCGATGCCGTTCAAGACAGTGTGTATTTTGCGGGGATCGATGCCGGTTTCCACCATTTGCCGGGCTAAATCATCACTCACGCAAACCATCATGTCGGCAAGCCAAAACGCCATTCGAAAAACACGGACTGCGCGGGGAAAAGGAGTGAGGCCATTGCCATGGCAAGTATGGATAATACGACCAACCCTTGCCAACCGAGCCGCCGGCGCACCATAAATAAGAGTTTTGGGGTCGTGCGTGTGCAAAACATCGGCCTGCCATGTGCGCAGCAGGGTCGCGAGCCGCAACACGACACCCGGTCGCAAGCCTTCCGGTTGATCCATGGCGATGACAGGCCAGCCTGCGGCTTCAATATCATCTGCCAGTGCGCCTCGACCGCTGAGTGACACAAACTTCAACTCGAATTTGCTCCTGTCGGCGTGGCGGGCGAACTCTACCAACAATTTTTCCAAACCACCAATTTCGAGGCCGTGTGTCAGGTGAACAACACGAATAGGTCGTTGCATGTTATGTTTTCGCCGTAGCAATTTTAAGTCTACCAAGATAAATGTGAACTGGTGCTGCGTGAAGCTGCAATCCTACGACAAGGCTCGCCGTAGCGTGAAGTTTGCCGTCCCTAGACGATTCCGGCATCCCTGCCGGAATGACGAGCCATATTTCAGTGTTTTGGTTCAAACTGAGAATCGCTGCAGACGTTCTCCATGGCTTGGTTAATTGTACTCACTTATTTGAAAGAACGGGGAATTTTTGGCTGACTAGGCTGTGTCCGTGCATCTGAAAGGCACTCGACACCCTGTTGCCTGAGGCATTGCAGACGTCCGGCGATTAATTCGGAAAAAAGCTGCGAGCCTCGGTCGGTGAAATGCACGAAGTCGGCGAAAAACTCCCCGCCTTCAGGCATTTTCGAAGCCGCGTCAATCAAAACGAGCTGTTCAGATAGCGCTATCTCCTTGAGCGCCGCATTCGCCCGTGCCTCCAAATCCAAGAAACCCTCCTCCTTAAGCATCGGATAAAATTGACGCCAGTTGATCATCATCGGTGTCTCGTGCGAATCCAGGCGAGGCCCAAAGTAGGTTGCATGGGTCACTAGCACGGGGACAATGCCATCTGCACGGAGATCATAAATGACTCTTTTAATATCTTCGCGAAAAGTGTCCAGCAATGAGTCGGGGGCTTGTCCCATGACTAGCGGCGTGTCCGCAAACACGCGGAGCGCCCGCCGTTCGCGCAACCAGTCGATAAGCCAGTGCGGCGCGTTATTTTTGAAAATGGTTTCGGCGCGGTATTTGATTCTCAACTCAGATGCCGGGGGCGATGGGGGCGTTGGTGCTTTGCCATCCGCCTTGGGCTTTGGACCGAAATTCCCAGCCCGGTAAAGTTCCCCCACTATGGATGGGTAAATGATGACCACCTGCGGGGAGGTTATTTTAACAAATTCTGGCAAGCGCTTCTCGAAAGTCGAAACCAACATGCCTGCAAAGGCAAAATTCACCACTTCAATGCGAACCGGGCCAGGGCGTGAATTTAGGCTTTGCTCAAGTTCGCGGGGCCATTCATGGTCGATGCTCTCATAGAGGCCAAAAGTCTCGGATGACCCCACCGTGCCGATACGCAATCCGTCCGGCCGGAGTTCAGGCCCCCGGAAACCCAGCGAGTTGAGCTTCCACTTAAGGTAGTGCGCATACGGCTTGCCTCGCTTTCCGAGCGCGTCAGTCTCAACGAGGCTTTCCTGATTAAAATTCTTGAAAAGTGGGGCTTTGAACGTAATCCAATCATCAACCCGCACCGCCACCTCAATGCTCACGGCGAACAGGACACCGCAGAGTAAATAACGCACCAATTGCATGATGCTTTGATTCCGCGTCGAACGAGGTACCATAGATTTGCCGGCAGTTTAAAACTGAAAATAAATAAAGCTCTGGGGGAGCCCGCCCCGGAACAGCACCAGATACGTGATCACCCCATAACAAACAGCCCTAAGCTCCGCCGGTATCCGCCATGCGCTAAAAAGATCGAGTTGGCCAGCGCGAAATTCCACTGCCTGCACGACAAAAATGGGCACGGCATAAACCGCCACGGTATTTAAGGTAGCCAGATCAAACCCCTCAAGCGGTGAGCTTAGCTTTGCAGTCATGCGCAGTACCTCATCCAGCGAGTCGGCTCTAAATAGTAGCCACCCGTAGCAAGTCAGAATGAACATCGCCAGTGTGCAGAAGCTTGCGGATGCGAACGCCCCGATCTTTCCCGGCCAGGCAAAAAAAGTGGCCAGCCAAGGTCCGGTCGCACGGTGCATGGCAAGCAACAGGCCATGATACCCCCCCCATAGCACGAAATTCCAGGCCGCGCCGTGCCAAAACCCCCCGATCACCATGGTCAGCATCAGGTTACGATACACCACCGGGGCCGACCCACGCCCCCCCCCGAGCGAGAAGTAGAGATAGTCACGCAGCCACGTTGAAAGGCTGATGTGCCAGCGCCGCCAAAAATCCTGCGGGTTGCGGGCAAAATAAGGAAGGTTGAAGTTGAGCATGAACTCAAAACCCATCAGTTTCGCAACACCCCTCGCGATGTCCGTGTAGCCGGAAAAATCGCAGTAAATCTGCACGGCGAAGGCAACCGTTGCGGCGACCACTTCAAACCCGCTCGCGGTGGGCAGATCATAGACATGGTTCACGAAAGGGGCAAGGTTGTCTGCGATGAAAACCTTTTTAAGATACCCGCAAAAGATCAGGTGGATGCCGTCGGCCCATTTTTCGCGGGTGATCACCCGTGGGGCATTGACTTGTCCAAGCAGGTTGCTTGCGCGTTGAATCGGCCCGGCTACAAGATGGGGGAAATAAAGCACCGCCAGGAAAAAATCCCAGAAGCTTTGCGTCGCATGGGTTTGCCCGCGGTACACGTCGATGGTGTAGGCAAGCGCTTGGAAGGTGTAGAACGAAATTCCGACCGGCAGGATGACTTGGAGCGTCGGCAGCGAAACATCCATGCCCATCAGCGCCCCGGCCTGCTGAACATTTTCCGCAAAAAAATTAAAATATTTGAAAAATCCAAGCAGCCCGAGATTGGTTACCAGGCTGAGGATAAGATAGGGGCGTCTGTCCGATTGGGGGCTGCCTTGGCTGACCAGTTGTTCCAGCCGTCGTGCAACCCAGTAGTCAATTGTTGTGGAAAATAACAGGGGAAAAACAAACTTCCAATTCCAACTCGCATAAAAAAAGATGCTCGCCGCCAACAGAAATCGGTTCTGCCTCCGCCAGGGCAGAAGCAGGTAGACGATCAGCACTGTGGGGAGAAACAGTAGAAATTCTAGCGAGTTAAAAAGCATGCTGTAAATTCTACCATTCTGGGGAACGGAGGGCTATAATTCTTCACGATGATTTTGCATTGTGACTATCATTTTAGTTAGCGTCTCTCCAATTGGATTGTGTGCCAGCCGAGGAAATCCGAAAAATGGTCTTTTGCCTGATAAATCGATTCATCGTCATCCTGTCCCACGCCCAGCGCAAGACATGGCCCTAAACTTATGTTTACTGTTCATACACCCACACAGATGCGATTAATATGACTGTCACGGCAAATTCAACCTCCGCCACGCAAAAGAAAACCCCATCGGATCGCCTTCTCTATCTCGATGCCCTGCGGGGCATGGCGATTATCTTTGTGGTTTGGCTTCATGCAAGTTCATATAGCCACCACGAAATTACCGAGCCTACCGCACTTTTTGTTCTTCGCTTCATCAATCCCGGTGTGGCGTTTTTCTTTTTGGCCGATGGGTTTCTCTTCGCGCGCCACATGAGCCGATACCAAGAATTCGAGTATGTTGATTACATGCGCAAAAGCGCATGGCGGCTGCTTCTGCCTTGGCTGATCTTCACAGCGTCGTATGGCATGCTGCGGGCCGGTTTCGAGTCAGTAGGTTTTTTTACCACTTATCTGCTAATCGGACATTCCTTTACTGAAATTCTGGGCAGCCTGTTTAACTCATCATTTGCCATGCAGATGTATTTTCTGATGTCGCTATTTTTAATCCGTGCGTTGTCCCCCGTTACCCGGCATCTGGCGATTAAAGGGGGCCTTGCGGCACTGCTGGCAACCGTCGTTTACATTATTATCTTGAATTCCAGCAACTTCAAGCTTGGAACCGATCCGGTCACCAACGCCATTGCGGGGCTCCAGTATTACTTGTTAGGCATTCTATATTTTCATCTTGATGCTATCTTTCGCCGTCGGACACTGCTCATTGCGCTATTATGCCTGCTCGGATACGGGATCATGGTGGCCTTGGAGGTTCGGGGGCTGCTACCCGTCTCTGCTGGGATACTGACAAAGCTTGTTGCAATGACGGCAAACTACGCACTGTATCTATTCGTGGTTCGACGCGTAGGAGTTTTGGTGAGGCTGGGGCAGCACACGATGGAAATATATCTTTTGCATGCGCCAGTACTAATATTTGGCGTTGCTTTGGTCGCGGGGCGGGTTGTTACCAATCCGTTATATCTGCATTTAGTGGTCACATCGGCGAGTTTATTAGGCGCGATTGCCGCCGGTTGGACCATCTCCCGTATTCCCAGAGGCAGATTTGTCTTCGGGGGGGCATCTCGGTGGGTTGCTGGGTGAGGCGGACGTAACCATTTACCACGGGATCGCGGGCATCTCGCCCGCTGAAATGGGGTAGCCAAGATGGTCACGTTCCTAGGAAAAGGCAGGGGGGGGTGAACGCTTACAGGTGGACGAGCATTTGTCTGGCCAACCTTGACAAAGCCATCTAGACAGGGTATTAATTACCCGGATAAACCGCCGTTCCGACGGTTCAGTCCAGTAGGGTTTATCTGCCAAATCCGATGCCGACTCTTTTTTATGCTTAGTGGCGCGGCGGATAAACATTAAGTATTTATAACATAGAGGGGTATCAGGTGATAAATTTACTATACAAAAATTATACAGATTCTGATTTCTTGGTCAAGTACGATCTATTGACTGGAAACAAGCGAATACTTAATGCTGGTTCAAGTACTTTACGGTATGGGACAAACTGTGTTAACGTCGATATACAGAGTAAAGATAATGTGGACGTGGTTTGTGACGTGCATGATCTACCGGATTCATTGGGTGAGTTCGATGCAATCGTATGCAACGCCGTACTGCAACATTGCCATAGCCCGCAAAAAGTCGCCAAGGAGTTTTATCGTGTTCTAAAGCCCGGGGGTTATTTGTTTGTCGATGCTCCTTGGGTACAGCCTTTTTGCCGGGATACGCCAGATAGGTTTCGTTACTCGGAAGAAGGCCTAAGAGTAATTTTTTCTGATTTTGAAATTATCGAGATTGGTGCTTCAATCCGCCCGGGTTCCGCTTTTGCCATGCAAGGTGTATACATAGCGCGGACTCTAACTTCAAATAAATACATAAATTACGGCTTAGGTAAAATCGCTACGATTCTACTTTATCCATTTAGATGGATAAGGACGGTCGATGAAAACAAAACAGCAGGGGCTTTCTATATGATTGCTAGGAAAACCGCCTAACGGGATGCCGTGCTGGATGGCAATCCTGCCATGCTGTATCCTGTATCAATGAAGGCAGGGTTTGCCCTTGTTTCCTTGAAGAATATCTGGAAACATGAGTGAAGATTAGGTCTGCACGTCACATTCGGATCGCCAGTCCTCGCCTACGGCGGGGACTAGGCTCGTGTACACGTATGAAAATCGGCAGAAAACCTTAATCTATCCTGGCGCACCGCATAACGCTCTATTTGGTAGGGCCGAAATATTGTAGCCGTGCAGGGGATGGCATGGGCAAAACTTTCCACCATTATTAATGGTCACTTGGAAATGCCTCCGTCAATAAACTTTTGGATTATAAATCATGTCACTTAAAAATATTGTTTTTACCGCCGCTAAATTGGGCGGTATTTTTAATCTTGCTAGCTATTGGACTGGTGGCTGCTTGCCTATTCTTTGTTACCACGGGTTTTCATTCACAGACGAGCACTTGTTTCGTCCTGGGCTATTTATGAGCGTGGAGTTGTTCAAGCAAAGAATGTGCTGGCTAAAGCAAGAAGGCTATCAAACCTTGTCATTAGATGAAGCCATGCAGCGTATGTGTGATGGCGGGTTGGGCCGCAAAGATTTAGTGATCACCATTGATGATGGCTTTTACAGTGTTGCAGCCATCGCCGTGCCCATTTTGAAAGATCTAGGATTCACGGCAACTATATACGTCTCAACCTATTACGTCGTCAATAATAATCCTGTTTTCCGCCTCTGTTTATTCTACCTTTTTTGGAAAACGACTCGCAGGTTGGTAGTGTTGAACGATTTGCTGCCCGGATTGGAAGCGCGCATAGACCCAAAAGGAGATATGGCTGGGAGCGTTCAGCAGAAGTTTGTCGAATTTGGCGAAACTCAACTTAATGAGCAGGAACGTATGGGGCTTGCCCGGGAGTTGGCGTGTCGGCTTGAAGTTGATTTTGAAGAATTAGTCACTTCGCGCCGTTTGAATTTTATGAATGCAGCAGAGTTGGCTGGCTTAGTAAATCAAGGCTTTGATATTCAACTGCATACCCATCGCCACCGTCTGCCCGAAAACGATATTGAAATAAAACGGGAGATTTCTGACAACCGGGCCATACTTGAACCCATCACGCAACGCACTCTAAGCCATTTGTGCTATCCCTGCGGAATATGGAGTCGAGCCAGTTGGTCGGCCTTGGAAGCAGAAGGGATAAAAACTGCCACGACATGCGATCCAGGCATTAATTCTCCCAAGACACCGCCTTTCGCCATGATGCGTTTTCTAGATTTTCAATCAACCCCCCAGATTGTTTTTGAATCCGAGGTCAGTGGATTTTCCCATCTTTTACGGCAAGCCAAAGCTTTGACATTGGCCCGTTAAATCGTGGTTCGCTACTTTATGCTCACTTAAACAATCGTATGAAAGTGTACAGCCCAACCAGTGTGGCTATGTTTATAAGCGCAAAACGCTTTATAAGGGCTGAATTTACTCGAAAACCCAATATCTTCGGTAAATTGATTAGGCGCAGATAGGCGGTCACCAGACCTAAAACCATGTATGTCGACATGTAGAGGTTTTCGCTTAGTGTCAGCAATTGGGTTGCCAAGCCAGCAGTGATGGCCATCATAATGGGCTGTGTTCGCAGGAGAAATGGATCCGCAATTTCTGTGCGGGCATTGCCTATGCGATAAAGCCCCCATAAGGCAAAAAAAAAGCACCGGTGAAAAACGGGCCTCCAAATAGCCCCAGTTCGGCATAAGCCTGGACATAGGCATTATGTGCGACATGGTGACCGGAAGTAAAATCAGCGAACTTTCCCGCGCCGACGCCGAAGATTGGAGAGCTTTTAAAAAACTCAACGCCATCGCTCCACAACTCTATCCTTGAGTGGCTTGTGGCTTCTTGAGTCGAAATAGCGGTAAGCCGCCCCTTGAAAATGACCAATAGGACAGGCAAAACCGCACACCCTAGCATAACCGCTTTTTTCCACCCGTAGTGCGTTATCAGCAGTACACTGCAAGCAACCATTAAAGCAATAAAACCGCCACGGGATTGCGTTTTCATCAGGCCATAGCCGAAAACAAGCGATGACATGACGTATAGCAGTCTTGGCAGCCTAAAAAAACGCTCTCCGATCAAGTAGATGCTCAGGATAAAACCGATGACGATTACTACGCACAGGTCGTTTGGATCGGCGAAAAGGCCGCTGCCTGTCATCCGCTTGGACATCGTTTCTTCTCCCGTCTCCATGACAAAACGGCTGTCCACGGCCTCCATATTACTCAACTCAATGAAACCGTGGAATTGGAGCAACGCCAAAACAATCGAGAGCACCGTAAAAAGCCATAGCCAAAAGAGAAGCCACCTTAAACGGCTAGGCGTGTTTACCAGGCTAACTAACAAAAGGTAATAGATTACGTTCTGAAGGAATAACCGACCAATTGATGTCGCCGCATCGATATCGAAATGCGCCAAGTTTGATGCCAGCATGGCTAGCAGCAGCCCAAGTATGCACAGTGTAATGGGTTGCTCCTGCAAACTCCGCCCGGACAACTGTCCACAAATAGATTGGAATGACAGAAAAATGCAAGGTACAGCGAGATAAAAGAAAAATTGCCAACCAACCAACGCCGGGATGATTTCCCCTGGGCGGACAAATATCATCCCGGTGAGAAGTATAAAAAGGAAGAAGCTCATGTTTAATGACCAGAATTAAGGTGGCACAGTTTATCGGTACGTCACACCAAACCTTCAAGTTACCGTCGGAAGGCAGGGGTAGCCGTTTCATGCACGGTGTCGGAGGCGAACCTGCTACGCGCAGCCGTCCAGAACAGCGGCAAGATGCCGGGCAAGGTTCTCCCTAGTGAACTGTAGCCGCCCCGGATTTGGCTCAATGGCAGCACGTTTATTTTCGATGGCATTGATAAGTTCTTTTAGGCACCGTTCAATAGAACCCGGATCGTTTGGGTTTGCGATCCGGTAAATAGTGCTTGTCTGGCGAAGCACCCATGCAGTATCGCCTTCGGTTTCCGCCATGGCCAGGATCGGTCGGCCCGAGCCAATGTATTCATAGAGCTTCGCTGGAACCCCAACCCGTCGCCCTAGCGTATCGAAGAGCAAAAGAATATCCGCGCGGGCCATCTCGGCTAGGGATTGAATGTTGGGGATTTCTCCTCGCACCGATAAAATATTTTCCAGCCCCCTGTCGCGTATTTCCACATCAAGGTCGAAGGCACGATTGTCAAACTTCAGCAAACCGAAGAAATCGACTTGGATTGATGGCTGTTCCGTATTCCGCTCAACCAACAATGACTTCAACGCATCAAAAAATGGCCGCGGATCGCGTCCATCATAGAGATGACCGCAGTGGATCATGCGGATAGCTGGATCGGCGGCATCAAGTTTAGTCAGATTTTCGAACGACTCCGGATCGTAGCCATTAGTGATCACTACAGTCTTGTCCATATGTTTGGGATAGACTGTGGCGAAAGTCTCGCAAGACCGTGGGGCGTTCACGATGATCGCATCAGAATGGCGAACTACAGTTTGCTCTAGGGTATTTTCCAGCCAGGAGGCAGTTGCCCGGGAACTGAACGGATCTCGGAAGCGAACGGTCCAAGCCCAAGGATCGCGGAAGTCTGCTATCCATGGAATCCCATGCCAGCGCTTTAGGCCAAGCCCCAGTAGATGAACATGATGCGGCGGACTGGATGTCAGAATGGCATCTGGCCGCCGCTGATGGATCGCTCGCTGGCAGGCCGTCCATGCCTTCGGAAGCCAACTGTCGACACCGGCGAGACGGCGGACAATTCGCGAATTTGCATATGGCACATGGTGGAGGATGGTTTCTTTCGGAACTTGGTCGAGAAGCATCGGGTCAGTAGGCTCCCATGGCATCTCCGGAGGGGCTACAACTTCGCATTGCCAGCCGAATTTCGGCAAGTGCCGACAAAACCCCAAGAGACGAAGCCCGCCCACCGCAGCAGAAGGTGGAAAGTTGTAAGTTATGATCAATAGGTTTTTGAACGCCACGCATGCGCCTCATTTAGTTTGCTTCATCTAGGAATTAGTAAATTATGATTCACAAATTCAAATAATTCACTTATCATTTTTATGATATGCGAAGTGTTAATATTTTACTGTAAAACAGGCCAATTGACGAATAGGTAAACGGCATGTTCAACCCCCGACAGCACATGACAGCCCAACTGTCCGGCACATTCTCAAAATAGGTTTTTCTGTGAAAGTCTCCGTAATCATTCCCCTGTATAACAAAGCCCGGTACATACAACGTGCGCTGGATTCGGTTCTTGCCCAGACATGGGCTGAATATGAAGTCATTGTGGTGGACGATGGGTCCACCGACCACAGTGGCGAGATCGTTAGCCAATATAGCGATCCACGCATTCGACTGATTACCCAGGCAAACGCCGGTCCGGGCGCAGCCCGCAATTGCGGCCTTGCCGAAGCGAAGGGGGAATATGTCGCCTTTCTGGACGCGGACGACGAATGGCTGCCAACCTTCTTGGAAAAATGTCTGGATGTCCTGGAGCGTCCGGGCAGACGCGTGGCGAGCGTGACCTCGGGTTATCTGCTCTATCCGAAAGGTCACTCCACAGAATCCATGTGGAAGAAACGTGGTTTGCGGGAAGGCATCTATGAGATCAACGCGGCGACCCCACCCCAATTTTTAGTTTACTTGCTTGCCTACCTGACTCCATGCAACACCTTGGCTAGGCGCGACGAACTCTGTCAATGGGGCGGGTTTTTCTCGAAAAACCGATGCGTTTATGGCGAAGATTCGTACCTGTGGCTAAAAATTATTCTGAATGAGACGATCGCGGTTACTCTTGAACCTCTAGTGTCTATCCACAGCGAAGCGTCGGCCCTGAGCAGCAACTTGCCAGGCCCGCGACCGGTCGAACCCATGCTCACCCATCCGGAAGGCATCGAGGAATCTTGTCCGGCTTCGCTACACGAACTGCTCAAACAGGTGCTGGCGCTACGTGCCATGAAAACGGCCTGCGTACTCAGTTATTGGGGACACTGGCGTGAAGGCCGACATTTATTGCGGCAGTTCTGTCCATGGTCAACCCTGCACTGGCCATTTTTTTGGTTTGCACAGTTGTGCGCCACTCCTTTAGGTACTGGATCCTGGAAGTTTTTGAGGTTTATACAAAAAATGGGTAAAGCCTCTATCCAAGGCTAAATTAGGTAACCTGCAATGTGCTTTTGTAAAGCGGCGTTGTACTATAGCAATTATGTGAAAATCATTATCATATTATTTTAAATTTTTTCGAGTTCCGAAACTTTAGTAAATAAAATATGAATCCAGATAGGACGTGGGCGCATGATACTTTGTTGTAGGTGATTCAAAGTATTAGCTATTATCGAAGCTATTCGCTGGAATATTGAGCGTGATGTCGGCGGTAAAAGACTATATCCACAATGAATACAGGATTCTTCCTGTGCATATGTTCCAAAAGGGTTACCGGAATAATCGTAAAGCTTCGTAGATAGCCAGTTGGTGACATCTTTACAAGTACCTACATATTCTATTCGTTCAACATGCAGATCCTTGAAAAGTGAAATTAATCGTTTCTCGTCGAAACTGTTGACATGCCCCCATGGTGGATTGATGCCGCCACAAGTTACACATGTCGTACGAGCTAGTCTTATGTCCTGTCGATAAGGCACACCTATGACAACAGCATTGCGTGTTACTCTTGCTATTTCATTACAAGCATTTTCAAGAAGGGATTCTTTTATGTGTTCAAGTACTTCCACACACAAAACGAAGTCAAACGAGTTATCGGCAAATTGGAGATCAGTCACGTCACCCTTAACACATTCGATGTTTGGATGTAGTATCTTTGGCTTTTCAAGATCAAGTGCTGTTACAGTCGAAAAGCGATCCGTCATTTGCATGGCAAAAAAGCCATCGCGTGCGCCAATGTCAAGGCATGTGTCACCTTGCGCTGAAATTAAGGAGGCAAGACTTTTGCTTCGCTCTTGTTCCGATGGAGATTGACGATAAGTTAATATGTCCATTTCTGTTTCCTGTCATTTAAAGTGGGCAAAGTCTGAAGGTAAGGCGCTATTGCCGAATCGTTGCGAAGACGTGGCGAAAAGCCAACAGCCGTTGACGATGAAAGACCCAAACGGTGAGGGCATAGGCAAACGCCCCACACGCTACTTGGACGACAAGACGAACCCCATGCCCAAAGTGACCATCGAGAAACCATTGCAGCATTTGCGTAATTTGCGGTAGATAAGGCACATCCGATGGACACCCTTGGATGACAAGCTGCGCCGTCGGCCAAAAGTGACCATTCAGTAGTGACTTTGAAGCCAGCACAACCAGCGACATAAAAACCGTCCCATTAATGGCGGGTAAAAGTGTGCGAAAAAATTCCACATGAGTCAGCCCAATTTTCTGATGGACTCTCCAGTAGAGAGGAACCGCATTCACCGGGTAAGCGACTATCCAAGCAGCGGCAATCCCTGCAATTCCCCATCGGCTCCCAAATAAGAATGCCGCAGGTAGCACGATCATCGAAATGATTCCATTCCACATGACGAATCCTGCTTCCCCGACCGCCATCAACACTTGCGGGAACAAAGGCATTATTGATCGTACAGATGCATACAGGGCCAGTAACTGCAAGGCTGGAATCGAAGCTTCCCATTTCGCACCGAGCAGTGTGAGTACAGTATCTCTAGCCACCAGCGAGAGGCCCAGCATAGTCGGAAAGACCACCAAGGCAATCGCCTCAATGGGCCTCAACAGATAACGTCGAAGGGCTGCGGGGTCTTCTTTGACCGCCGCATAGAATGCAGGAGTCACACTGCCCACGATCGAGGTCACCTTCTCCAGAGGCGTGTTTGCGAGAGTCCACGCGAGATCGTAACTGCCTAGGGCGGCTTGCCCCAACAGTCGCCCGGCTATGGCAAAGTCGGCATTGGAATAAGCATACCACGAGAAGCGCGTCACCAGCACTTGCCAACTGAACCTGAGAATATGCGTCAATGAAGAGAAACGGGGAATTGCCAGCCCATGCCGCCGCACCCATAACGTCAAGCCTACGCCTAGGGCTGAACTCAGGAGGGTCCCCAGCGCCAAGCTCCAGTAGCGAAAGCCCATCCATGCCAACAACATTACGATGCACGATTGCGCCACCCCGCGAATGGTTCCGATCACAGAAAGTGCTTTGAAGCGTTGCTCCTTTTGCAATAATGCAGATGGCACAGTTTGAAAAGAACTGATGATAAATCCAAAACCCATGACCGCTATGATGGCAGGCAGGGAAGGAGCATCAAAAAACCAACCCAACGGCACCGCCACAACGCAAGATATTAGTAACCCTGCCAAACCTATCAAAATGGATAGTGCGTTGATTTGGGATATCTGATTTTCGGACAGACCCGACAGCATGACAATCGAACTGCCAATTCCAAACTCTGTCATCATTTGAAGCAAACCGAGGTACACACCCGCCATGGCCATCAGACCGTAGTCATAAGGTGTCAGCAAGCGCGCGATGACCAAGGTCGCTATCCAAGTGAATAGCTGGATTGACCACTTGCCCGCTCCCGTCCATGCCACGCCTTTGACGAACGAGCGATCTAGCTTCTTGTGTTCGGCCGCAGACAGGGGAGGGGGCGCTTTAGGGGGTTGCGAGGTCATTGTTCTTGGACCGGGGGCGGATTGGCCTCTTTTGCGGGGTCGGCAACGCGGGGAGCGTTCACAGGGTAGGGCCGGGCGCAATAGCGTCCCCGCCGCGTATTGCGCCGAGTGCGCAATTGTACCATGAGAAGGCGGTAAGTTTTATTTTTGACATGGGTGATATAGGATTGACCGATTTCAGTCTAGGCGATGTTTTATCATACGGCGCAATACGCGGAATACCGCTATTGCGCCCTGCGTCACTCACCTAAGCTGTTGCAGAATTTGTTTAATATCTGATTCTAACAAGCCTGTCACCTTGGCTATTGTCTCAATTGCTGTGCCTTCTTTTGCTAAGTTGATGGCTATATTTTTTGTTGTCTGTTTTATGCCATCAACCATTCCTTCTGCTTTCCCTTCTGCTTTCCCTTCATTATAACCATCCCCAAAAAAGGACTCAAACATGCTGGCTTGATAACGCAAGTCGTCTTTGTAATGTTCGTAGGCTTTTTGTTCATCTTCGGGCAGCTTCATGATGCTGAGTTTCTCTTCCGCTTCTTTTAAGCCTTTTGCGGTGAAACTTTCTTTGATTTCTTCATTTTTCAAGAAATAAATCCATTCATCCAAGGTGTCTTTGGCGATGTCGTCAAAGCGGTTTATTTTTATCAGGTAATATTCCGGGTAGAGTGTTTCCACGCTGTCTTTTTTAAAGAGTTGTTTTTGTTTGGCGTTGAGTTCCAGAATGTCAAGGTTATGTAAGCCTATAAAGCGGGTGGTGCCTTTGTAGATGTAATCGGTGCCACTGCCAAGGTCAAAATAGAGAATATTTATCGAAATGACTTTGGTTATGCCAGCGTATGATTTATTTTCTTCCAGGTGTTCGATGGCTGTTTTTGAAACGCCATAAAATATGCGCTGCAAGTAGTCATATTCCCGCTCGTATTGAATTTCTATGATGATTATTTCTTGCTTTTGGTTGCGCACTTTTAGATCAACACGGTTAAACTTGTCGCTTTTATAGTCTTTATTGCTCTCACTGTCCAGTACATCCAGGATGGCGATGTCTTCTTTAAGCAGTTCACTTAAAAAGCCTTCCAAGATGCCAAAGTTGGCTTTGCTACGCAGTAAGCGTTTTATGGCCCAGTCGAAGGTGATGAGCTTTCTTTTTTTGTTCATAGTATCTTAACTATTCCCATTTCACTCTAAAATAAGCCCGCTCCTACGATTCCTTAACATTCAAATTATAAGTAACTGATGTTACGCATGGATCTATGGCTGGAGCGTCAAAGCTTGCTTTGACATCAAGGCGAAGCCTTGACGGATTCGTTGCCAAAGCAAGCTTTGGCGCTCCCTGCGTAACATCAGTAAGTAACAAATAGATGCAGAAAACGCTGTATGGTAAATATTTCATTCAATATCAATAAGATGAGTATATTTCATGCAAAGTGATCATTGGAAACCCATCATGTAGGCCGGAATAAACCCGCCTTGGCGGGTGTTTCCTGCGAAGTAAGTGTCGCACTTGTCCAAGTGTGTTTATCCCGGCCATCCCCGCACGACGAAACCGCTACATTGCCGGGGACAACGAAGGGTGAAAAGGGAAAAGCTCATTCCATCATGCCTGGGTGTCGTTATACTTTACCCATTCGGTTAATTCACTCACTTCGGCCCAGTCAATGATTGCCTCTGCCAAGTCCTCAAGTTTTTCAACCGGCAATGTTGGCAATCGCACCAGCAACGGGCCCAGTTCGGGATGGATGCCGAATTTTCGCCTTAACAAGCGTGTCACCAAGGCAACGCATTCTTCTTGATCCACAAAGCTATCTTTGCGGATTGCCAAGGTACCGGGCAGCAGAAGCGAGGCGATGTCTGCCGGTAAATGGTGGCGCAAAAAATCAGCCGCCACATCCTCGCGGCTGAATACGGCCTTGAAAAACCGATCATGCGGATTGGCGGGGCTTTTCATCGATTATGGGTAATCCTCTTTGCAGAAGAATTCGGATTCATGCATCCGCCTCTTCGGCAACATGGGGGGCGTTCATAGGGTAATACGCTTTGCCCACGGTCTCCTCTGACTTGTTTAGGACAATACCCATCAACTCGGTGCCTTCCAGTATTTGCAGGGATCGGCGAATTTCGTCTGCGGTATTCTTGCCGTCCTCCACGACCAGCAGGGCGGCGTCGAAATGGGGCATGAACAGCAGGGTGTCATCCAGGGCCAGCAACGGGGGCATGTCGAAAAGGATGATGCGCGAGTCGTATTTCGACTTCAGGTCGTTCACCAGGGCGATCATTTTGGGCGATGAAAGCAACTCGGATGAGTGGGTCGTGGAACCCTTTCCGGGCAACACCACCAGACGCTGAAAGCCCGGGTTGACTAATAGCTGCCCCAATGGCGCGTCTTCGCTCAGATAATCCAGCAGGCCCTTGTCCACGTCCAAGCCGAAAAACCAGCCCACGTTGGGATTCCTAAGGTCGGCATCGACGACTAGCACCGTCTGGTTGACCTCCATGGCCAGGGCGATGGCCAGGTTGACCGTCACAAAACTCTTTCCGACACCGGGTGTCGCACCGGTGATTGCCAAGCTGTTCCATTTGTTTTCACGCAGCCGCCTCAGCACCTTGGTGCGAAGCTGGCGGAAAATATCGATATGCGGGTCATTCTTCAACCCCATGATCACGCGCCGTTGGCGGAAAAGATCAGGATTGCTTTTGACCACTTTGGTATGGGTATACTGGATAAAGAGTTGTTGATCGGTTTCCGACGGTGTCATTTTATATTCATACTCCGGCAAAATATCCAAGCGGCATCAAAGGCGCTGCATGTTTAAAAGCAGCCTTTCCCCTATGATATTCAAAGGCATCACCAAGAAATGGACGAGCAGGATAGTGGCAACCATTAACACCAAGCTCGTGACCCACGCGAACTTGACCCGTCGCCGGTGCCGTTGCACATCGTCGTCATTCTCAATGTAGGGAATCACGATAAGGGGGGGTATGCCGGTTATAGCCTGCAAGGCCCTATGCCCGCGCACGCTGCTGTCCAAGGCTTCCGCCAAGACAGTCATGCCCAAGCCCACCAGCAAACTGGCGGCAAGCCCTGCCAAAAAGACTTTTGTCCGGGTTCCCTTTTCCGGCCTGTCGGGAAAGGCGGGCGGTTCGATCAGGGTAAAGCTCTCGCCTTTCTGTTCTTCCTCCAGCGTTTGCGCCAGCTTGGCCTGCTGCACCTTGGCCTTGAGTTCGGCATATTTCGCCAAGTTGGCCCCCCGCTCCCTCACCAGTTCATTGTAGCCCCGCTCCACCTGCGGGGTTTGGGCAATGATGCCGTTGAGTTGCTCCAAAACTTTTTGCAATGCGACTTGCCGTTTCGCCAACCCCTCAAGCTCGTTCTGGGCGCTATTGAGTTGCCCCACTAGATTGATATAGATGGGGTCGCTCGAACCTGCCGGGACATCAGGGACTGCCCGCGAATCGGCGGGATGCGAGACCGTCTGTCGTTTGAGTTTTCCGGCCTTTTGTTTGAGCCTGACCACATCAGGGTGGTTTTCGCCATATTGTTCTTCCGCCGCGTCCAATTCCTGCTGGGTCCTCTCCAATTCCAGCGCCACGTCCTGCCCGTCCAGCGTCCCTTTAAAGTCGGGGTCTAGCGCTTTGATCTGCCGCTCTGCCCTCACGACATCCGGGTGTACGGGGCTGTACTGGCTGGACAGACGCATATATTCCGCTTTTAGGACTCTGATTTGCTCTTCCTTGCTGAGGCCGGGCGGACCCTTTTCACCCTGCGGTTGCGACCGTGGAAGGGGGGCAATCTCTTGCCTGGCCAGGGGAAGCGACGTGGTAAGATAGGCCACCCGCTCTTTCAGCAGATTGATCTGGCTCTCCGTTTGCTGAAGGTCACCATTAATGCGTTCGACGGCACTCAGGTTGGTGGGCAATAGCTCCGGCAAGCTCCGGCCGAACTTTTCCTTGAATTCGGCAATCTTGTTTTCCATGCCCTGGATGTCCCGATTGACCCTCTCCGCTTCTTCGTTGATAAATTCTGTCGTCTCCGTGGCGCGTTTGGTCCTCACCCGGCTATTTTCCGCCAGGAAAAGGTTCACTATTTCGCTGGCAACCGCCTGTGCAGTGGCGGGTTGATCGGATGTGAATGCAATGGTGAAGGCGATGGTGGCCTTGCCAGCGCCGCCCGAGCTTTTCACATCGGCCGCAATCATATCCACTTTGACATCGCCTTGGAACTGCTCCACCAACTCGCTGGGGGTCAGTCGCTCCCTTTTCTTCGTATAGAGGCGATATTTGTCAATGATCGACAGGATGCGCTCCCGGGTCATGACGCGTTGCTGGATAAAGCGGATGCGCTCGTCGGCAAAACCGGTGACAGTGGTGTGGATCATGCTTTCGGGAACCTGCTGCTGTTCGATCAGAATGGTGCCTTTTGAAAGGTAGGCCATTGGCAGCTTCAACGCGACGACGGATGCAACGATGCCGATGCTGATGAACGGTATCAACAGATAAAACGCATGGCGTTTCGCCATGCCTAGGAAAGCTCTGATCGTTTCAGTTAACGTTTTTTCGTTTTCTTCCATAACTTCTCAGCACCTTAGGGATGACATCCCCTTACAACTTGCATTAAAACCACTGTCCACTGTTCTCGATGGAGCCACTGTAGGCATCTACATTATCAAGGATATTATCCCTATTGGCACTGGGTGGTGGCCACCGTTAATCTTCGATTCCGTCCCAGGCATAGTTCAGCGTAAGCATCACCGCGTTTGAATCGGCGGCATTGGCTTGTTGCTTGAGCTTCTGCCATCGGTAGGCATAGCTTCCGCTAAGCTTCCAGTCCCTTGCGAATTCCCAAGCCAACGCCGTTGTGGCAGTGAAATAATCGCGGCCATAAGCAGTCGAAGCATTCGCGAGGGCAATGGCCGATTGGCTGGCGATCGGTTGGCTATGTAAAAAACTACCCCCGGTGTTCCACGAAAGATGCGGGGCAAGCTGGTACGAATAGTTTGCATAAAGCGTGTGGTTTTGCAGCGTTTGACCAATGGAGCTCGGCAGGGCGGCGTTTGAATAGCCGGTGGAGAAACGATTGAGGCGGTCATTATAGCTCACACTGACATTCGCGGTCGTACCCAAGCTCGAACTGTTCGCGGTGGACAAGGCCCCCACCACCGTGTTGCGTTGGATGTCCGCCATCCTTAACCCGCCGTCCAGATTGGCAACCCAGTTTTGACTGATCATATACTGCCCCCCCACCTGAAATCCATATAGCGTCTGTGTCGACCCGGTCGCGCCCGCGTACTGGCTGTTCATAAAATACACGCCGCCGTTCAAACCGAGGCGCCGGCTCCATGCATGGTTCATACCCAGATTGACGGTATAGGAGTCGTAGTTTGAGTAACCCGTGGGACTGGTGGAACCGGTGCCCACCGTCGAACTCGCGCTGCTGCCGCCATAGCTTCTTTTTGTATACGCAGCCCCCAAGCTCACTTGACTGCGCGGTGCCCACTGCCAAGTCCAAGAGGGGGCCAAATTGTAACTGGTGGCCTGGGCACCGGGTATCACCACGCCCGTTTGCTGGGCTTGCTGGGCATAGGCACAACTGATGCCCTGCGTCCCGGTTAGTGCAAAAACACTGCGGGGAGTTTTATATTTGCTATTCAGGCCAACGGTATAATTTTCGCAGTCCCAGCGCGAATCGTCATAACGCCGAATATTGCCTTGGGCGTTCAACCCAATATCGAATGTCTCCGTGGCGTGGCTGGCGCGCACGCTGGGATTCACAACATAACCAAAGACCGGCTGCTTTTGGATGGAATTCAATTGAATATTGTCATTGTAGAGCACCTGTTGCATCACCGAGGCTTTCAACTCCCCCCACTCGGAAGCCATTGCCGGCTTGCCCAGCCCCAAGCAGGCCAAGGCCAACCACCCGATTTTTCTGCGGCAACACATTCCTTTATCAAATAGTTCTTAAGGAACGACGATGGTGTCGCCGCTTTGCAACACAATATTTTGCTCCATGTTTTCCCCGTCCTCCACATCGCCATACTCGAAGTCCAAGGTTTGGGAGTGTCCGTCCGCCTCGCGGCGCAATATCCGGATGCTGTTTTTATGGGCAAACTGGGTCAACCCGCCGGCCACGCTCAAGGCTTGCATCACATCCATCGGTTTCGTCATGACGATCGCCCCCGGACGGGTGACCTCGCCCAGCACGAAAATGGTGTTGCCCTCCGCAGCCAGCAGGCGGATGTTTATTTCCGGGCTGGGGATGTATTTGCCCAAGCGTTCGCGCAGCAATGCGGCCAGCTCCTCGGTGGTTTTGCGGGCGGCCGGGACATGCCCGACTAGGGGGAAGGAGACGCTGCCGTCCGGCAGGACCACCACCTCCGAGTGCATGTTTTCTTCATGCCAAACCGTGATTTCCAGCCTGTCGCCCGGGTTGAGGCGGTAAGCGGCATCGGCCGCCACGGCCAATAGCGGGTAGTGCAGACAAAGTGCGCAAGCGAAAAGCAACGCCAAGAGGCCGCGCCTACGGAGGGAATTTAGCATACGCCCCAGGGTCAATCGATTCATGCTCGGGTTGTCTTGAAATGGGTGGTTGGAAACAGGCGCTTTCCGCCTACTGCGCCATTGTGGCAGATTTTCATGGGCAGCGAAAGCCGGGGCGGCCATTTGGGTGCGATTAAACAATACCTTCGCCAAAATTCATGCTGCTTTTGCATGAATCCTGCCGATTTCAGCGGTTTGGAAAATCCTGTCGTCGATTAAAAATTCCTCGCCATTTCTGCAATACCTTCGCCAATCAGCATGAGTGATTTTGGGTTTGGTCATCATCCGGCAAGGCTTGCTGTGGCATGGCATCCGGGGGATTCAACGATGCTTGTGGGCCGAACGATGGCAAAGGCGTAAAAGTTGTGCAAGGATGGGTGGTCGGAAAAGGTAGAATACTAGGGTTTACCACAACGTCCGGCATCCAATCCCAATCCGACCATGAATGAAATCATAGCAACCCTAGGCGCTTTGAGTCCACACTTGAATCGGCGCACGCTGAACCAGCTCACCATTATCGTTGAGGCCGTGCTGGCGATGACCGTGCGTGTCACTATGCTGGGCCTGTCCCGCTGGGCCGAAAAGGGCGGGAGCTATCGGACGGTGCAGCGTTTCTTCAAGGAAAAAATAGAGTGGCCGATGCTGCGCTGGCAACTCATCAAGCAGCATTTGAAAGGGGCCAGGCCGGTGTGGCTGCTGCTTGGCGACGAGGTCGTGGTGACCAAGTCGGGCAAGGAAACGCATGGGTTGGGGATTTTTTTTCTTCGATTTACAACAAGGCGCTGCCCGGCCTGTGTTTTTTGAACCTGTCATTGCTTGAGGTTGAAACCCGCAAGTCCCACCCTTTGATCACAGAGCAACGGGTGCGCGAAGAGGTTCGGGAGAGTGCGCCGAAAGCCGTCAAGGAGAAACGCACCAAGCGGGGCAGGCCCAAGGGCAGCGCCAACAAAAACAGGAAGGACGTGGGGTTGTCGCCTTTTCAAACCCAGTTGCAAGGCTGCATCCTTGCCGCATTGAAACTGGCGGGGTGGATTTGAGCCTCGTCGTGTCGTGTACGACGGCGCATTGGGGAACAATGCCGGTCTGCAGGCGGTTACGCAAACGGGGCTGCACCTCATCTCCAAGTTGCGCCATGACGGCTCTATGTGAAATACCGTGGGTAGTCGTATTTGAGCTTCCCGCAGAGGAAGTGGATCATGTTGATGAAATTGTCGATGTTGCGGTATCCCCGTGCCCTGCGCTTGGCTAACTGGACCTTGTTGTTGATGCCCTCCAGGAGCCGAAAGCTGATGTGGGACTCGACGTAGTGGACGATGTCGCTCCAATGCGCCTTGACAGTCCTGGCGAACTTCATGAACGCGGGGATATTGGCTTCCTCCACCTCGGCGCACCACTGCTTCAGGAAGGCATCGGCGGCGGGCTTGTCCGGCATGGACCACAGATCGTTGAACAGCGTCTTGAGGCGGTAGGCCTCGCCGAGGGTCGGGTAGAGCCGGATCATCTTGCCGCTTGGTCTCGGACAGGTTTTCCGGGTTTTTCAGGAAGGTGTACTTATGGCCTTTCAGCTCCTCGTGTTCCTTGCGTTCGGCCTTCGCTACCCAAGTTCATGGCCTCGTCGGGCAGTTTGACCACATGGAAGCGGTCGAAGGTTATTTCCGCAGACGGGAAGGATTCCTTGACCCCGGCGATGAA
>Ga0194049_1000156_pt1 | contig 25884 bp, 28 predicted proteins | sample JunL2225m_MetaG_FD_148665 | JGI IMG/M metagenome (GOLD analysis project Ga0194049, IMG submission 148665) | Anoxic zone freshwater microbial communities from boreal shield lake in IISD Experimental Lakes Area, Ontario, Canada - Jun2016-L224-25m | ecosystem: Environmental > Aquatic > Freshwater >... | reverse complement strand
TAAGCCCTTTTAACTCTAATAATCTTAGGGAGACAAGTTTTGCAAAGGTGGAAGTTCTACCCGAGATAAACCAGCCTGAAAAATTGGAGATTGATCCTAAGGACTTAAAGATTGATGTTTATAGGGCAGGCGGACACGGTGGTCAATCAGTGAATACTACAGATTCCGCAGTGAGAATTACCCATATTCCAACAGGAATTAATGTTGCTATTCAGAATGAAAGAAGCCAAGCGCAAAATAAAGAAGTAGCAATGACAATAATTAGATCAAAGCTAGTTCAATTACAAATTGAACAGCATAAAGATAATTTATCTGATCTAAAAGGACCAAATCAATCTGCAGAGTGGGGAAGTCAAATACGATCATATGTTCTTCATCCCTATAAGATGGTTAAAGACTTGAGAACAAACTTTGAAACCAGCGATGTCGACTCAGTTTTGGACGGAAATATCAATCAGCTAATTGAAGCATTCATTGATCACGAATAAAAATAAATTACTAATCTAGTTCAAGTATAAAAGCGCTTTTGCTATAATAGATTCATAATATGATTTTGTTAGACAGAGTATCAAAAATATACAATAGAAAAGCAACAGCACTGGATAGGATAAATCTTCACATTGAGCCTAAGGAGTTTGTAATTGTAGTTGGCCAAAGTGGTGCCGGCAAAACAACCCTATTGAGATTATTAACTAGAGAAGAAAAGCCAACTTCAGGCAAGATTGTTGTTGGTGGAATTGATTACGATAAACTAAAAGATAAAGACATACCGCTTTTAAGAAGGAAAATAGGAGTTGTTTTTCAGGATTTTAAATTACTCCCCAACCGAACTGTTTTTGAGAACGTAGCGTTTGCTTTAGAGATAGTTGGTATGGGCAACAAAGAAATTCAAAATACTGTGCCTAAAGTTTTAGATATAGTTAACCTAAAGAATAAAGCTAATAATATGCCATACGAGCTATCCGGTGGTGAGAGGCAAAGAGTAGCTATCGCCCGAGCTATTGTTAGGCAGCCTAAAATTTTAATTGCTGATGAGCCTACAGGAAATCTTGATCCTAAATATGCATGGGATGTAATTAAGGTTCTGGAGAAAATTAATAAATTTGGAACTACAGTTTTGCTGACCACTCATAATCAGGAGATTGTAAATAAGCTAAAAAGACGAGTTGTTGTTATAGAAAACGGTAAAATTGCTAGTGATAGAACCAATGCGAGCTATAGACTATGAAAAGATCATGGATAACATTTAGTAGGGTCATCAAATCTGGTTTCGTAAACTTTTTTAGGAATCTTTCTTTAGCTTTGCCAGCTATAGCAGTAATGTCGGTGACTTTGTTCATAACTCTTTTTCTTTACATAGCAAATATTACTTTTAGTAATACGATTAATCAGATAAGTAATAAGATTAATATTACCGTATATCTTTCCGACAAAACGAGCACTCAGCAACTTAATGGTTTTGAGAAGAGCCTGAAAAGTTTCCCAAACGTTAAAAAAGTCGAGTACATATCCAAGGACGAAGCATTGGCTATTTATAAAGCTCAAAATGCCAACAATCAAAACTTATTGAAGGCTGTCGATGAAACAGGTAATCCGTTGCCTGCGAGTATTAATATTACGCCTTATGATATTAATAAAATTCAAGACATCAAGAACTTTATCAATCAGAAACAATATCTAGCACTTCAGGATTCTCAGCTTGGAACTTCTTATTCAGGAGACAGAAAACAGGCTATTGATCGTATAGCAAAAGCTACAAAAGTCTTAAGAGAGGCCGGATTAATTGGCATAGGGGTTTTTGCCCTAGTTTCAGCAATGATAATATTTAATACTTTGCGGATGGCTATTTTTAACCGAAAAGACGAGATTACTATAATGAGACTATTGGGCGCCAAACCTTGGTACATCAGAGGGCCTTTTGTTGTTGAAGCTTCATTCTATGGAGTTATTTCAGCATTAGTATCGGTTGGAGTAGTGAAGATTATGTTTTCAATTTTCTCATCAGCTCTAGAGGCGAGTAGCCTTGGCTTATTAGACATAGGATATGCTTCCAAATACTTCAATAAATATATTTGGTTTATTCTGTTAGTTCAAATTATCTTAGGATTTAGCCTCGGGGCCTTATTCTCTATTATTGCTACTGCAAGATATCTGAAGCTACGTACATCTAAATAATAAGTTCGTCATTTACACAAATAAAGAGGTTATGCTATTATTTAATAGTATAACTATGCTGAAATAAACATGAAAAAACATATCAAAAAAATAAAATTTAATCGTAGCGTTTCATTTTTTATTCTTGGTGGATTAATTTTGATATCTGCTCCACTCGTAAGAGCTGATACGCTTCAGCAACAAATCAATAATTTACAGAATCAAAATGCTGTCGTTCAGAGCAATGTTGATTCGCTTCAAAATCAGGCGAAAAGTTTTCAAGATGCAATAAACATTTTACAAGGAAGGGTTAACGCCATTCAGGGAGCTATTAATGCAAGTCAGCAAAGTATTGCTGACCTACAAACAAAGATAGCTAAAGCTCAGGCTGACCTGGATTACCAAAAAACAGTATTAGCTTCAAATGTTAGAGCAATTTATGTTGGAGGTTCAGTAAGTACTATTGAACAGTTAGCTTCTAGCAAGAATATGAATGTTTTCGTTGACCAACAAACATATCACAAGGCAGTTGAGGGTAAAATCCAAAAAACATTAACAGACATAGCTCTATTACAGAACCAATTAAACACTCAAAAAGCTCAGGTTCAACAGACTCTTAAGGTTCAGCAAGAGCAAAATGCTCAACTTGCTAGTGACCAGCAAAAACAACAGTCAATGCTGGGATATAATCAGAGCCAACAAGACACCTTCAACCAGCAAATCAAGAGCAATTCTTCACAGATTGCAACATTGAGAGCACAGCAAGCTATTTTAAACGCCGCAGGTTCAGGTAATATCATTCCACCGAATAGTGCTGGCGCTGGTGGGGCATGTGATGCTGGACAAGGCCAGGGCAATGGCGGATATCCAATGCCATGGTGTAATGCCTACGAGGACTCAGTCATAACTTCTGGGGGATTCCCTAACCGAGAATGTACATCCTTCGCATATTGGTATTTCACGAGCATTGAAGGCAAGTCCCTATACGTAAACGGAGATGCAAAATATTGGATATATACCGCTAACAGACCAGTAGATCAAACACCTGAAGATGGAGCTATTGCGGTTAAGACAAGCGGGCAATGGGGGCACGTAATGATAGTTGTTGCCGTACCTGGCGAAAAATATGGTGGAAGGGTTGTTCCCGATGGTTCAATTGTAACTTTTGAAATGAATACCTATCTTGATGGTAAGTTTTACGTGAAAGAACGTACATATTCCGGCTATTACTTTATTCATTAAACTTTTAGTGAATTATCTTCGAATTGTCTATAATTAAAATATAAGTAAAAGAGGGGAGCCGATTAGGTGTCAAAAAAACATAGTTTTAATTTTCAGAAAATTACCAAAAAAATTCATTTTTCTAAAATCATGATCTTATTAACTTTTGTCATAGTTTATTTGCTGGGAGTAAATGTAGGAAATGGAAATATAGGACTAGGCACTGGCAAGCCTTTGAATGAGCAATTAAGTTCAAAAATTGACTACAGCTCAGTTAATCAGCTTTACGAATTACTTAGAAATAATTATGACGGGAAACTAAACAATAGCCAGGTTTTGGATGGACTCAAAACTGGATTGGCAAATTCTACAAATGATCCATACACCGAGTATTTTAGTCCTTCACAGACTACTGACTTCAATAATCAGTTGAATGAATCCTTCAGCGGAATTGGAGCCGAAATGGGCAAGAATGATAATAACCAGATTATAATTGTTTCGCCTATATCAGGATTTCCTGCAGATAAGGCCGGTCTTCATGCTAAAGACATAATAACTGCCATAAACGGTGAGAGCACTTCAGCAATGAGTGTTGATACTGCAGTTGGTAAGATTCGTGGACCTGCTAACACAAACGTAAAGCTCGATATTATCAGAGGTGGTAATCAGCAGCTTACGTTTAATATAAAAAGAGAGAAAATTACATTACCAAGCGTTAAAAGTAAAACTCTAGATGGAAATATCGGCTATATATCTATTAATCAATTTACTCAAGATACTAACAGTCTTGCCACTAAAGCGGCACAGCAATTCAAGAGCCAAAATGTTAAAGGAATTGTGCTAGATTTAAGAGGTAATCCGGGAGGGCTAGTTGACGCTGCGGTTGGAGTTTGTAATCTATGGCTTAAGAGCGGCCAGATGATTATGCAAGAGAAAAAAGGCAACCAAGTAATTAACACATATACAGCGGATGGAGCTAACAATATATTGAATGGTATTCCAACCGTAGTTTTGGTAGACGGCGGAAGTGCAAGTGCGAGCGAAATAACTGCCGGAGCGCTACACGATAATAATGCTGCAACAATTGTGGGTGAAAAATCTTTCGGAAAGGGAGTCGTCCAGCAAATATTCAATCTTAGTGGTGGAGCAGAAGCAAAAATAACCGTTGCTAAATGGTACCGACCCAATGGAAAAAACATTCAGCATGTCGGAATAACTCCAGATAAAAACGTAACTAATACAAAAGATCAGGTTAGTGCGGGTACGGATTCACAGTTAGATACAGCTAAGCAAATTCTTCAAAATCAATAAAAAACTTGCCTTAGTAACTTGAAATAAGGTAGTATCTAATCAATAAAAAGAGGTAACAAGCGGTGATGAGTAGGCCGACTAAGTATATTTTTGTAACGGGTGGCGTCTTGTCAGGACTTGGCAAGGGTATCACGGCCGCCTCGATCGGAAATCTATTAAAGGCCAGAGGATTAAAGGTCAACATTCAAAAATGCGACCCTTATTTAAATATCGATGCAGGTACTCTCAATCCTAGAGAGCACGGTGAATGCTTTGTAACTAAAGATGGCGCAGAGACCGATCTGGATCTTGGACATTATGAAAGATTTTTGGATCAAGAATTAACCCAGTCTAGTAGCCTAATGAGTGGTAGGGTTCTCATGAATGTTATTCAGGATGAAAGAGACGGAAAGTCTGGTGGTCATTCAGTACAGATTATTCCCCATGTTACTGGTAAAATACAGGATTACATAGAAGCTGCGGGTAGTGGCTTTGATGTTCATATCGTAGAAATCGGTGGTACCGTTGGAGACTACGAATCACTTAGTTTCATTGAGGCAATTAGAGAATTTAGCTTACGTGCTGGTAGGGAAAACTGTGCATATGTACATGTAGTTTATTTGCCATATTTAGGAGCGTCTCAGGAAATAAAAACTAAGCCTGCTCAAAATTCAGTAAGAGATTTAAGAAGCCTAGGTATCATTCCAGACATTTTGGTCGCTAGGAGTGAGTCGCCATCCCAGGAATCAATTAAAAAGAAGCTAAGTATGTTCTGTGGCATTAGTGAAAGTGCAATTGCTCTAGTACCTAATGAAAGTACTATATATAAAGTGCCTCTTACCCTAGAGAATACTGGACTTATTAATGAAATAATAAAAAAACTATCTCTTAAAAATAAGAAAATAAATATTAAGCCATGGGAAAAAGTTGTCACTAAGGCGCTTACTAAATACGATAAAAAAATTACAGTTGGATTGGTTGCTAAGTACTTAGATAACGCCGATACTTATATGTCTGTTTTTGAAGCATTAAGAACCGCAGCATGGACCAATAACTGTTCTGTAGATATAAAGTGGATAGACGCTGAACTCCTAACGAAGAAAAATAAATGTGAGAGTTTACTGAAGGGTGTGGACGGCATAGTTGTTCCGGGAGGGTTCGGAGGTAGAGGAGTTGAAGGAAAGATAGCCGCTGCTCAATTCTCGCTTAATAATAACTTGCCTTATTTGGGACTCTGTTTAGGTCTTCAGGTAGCAGTCATTGCCGCAGCTAGGAATTATGGAATTGAAGATGCCAATAGTGAAGAATTTAACCCTAGATCTAAGAATTTAGTTGTTTCAACAATGACTGGACAAAAAGGTAAGGAGAACACGGGTGGTTCAATGCGACTCGGCAACTACCCTTGCGAGCTAGAAAAAGGTTCTTTGGCATCAAAGCTATATGCGAGTAAGATGATTTTAGAGAGGCATAGGCACAGATATGAATGCAATAACGCATATAGAGCTGAATATGAGCAATGGGGCATTAGAGCCACTGGTTTATCCCCGAATGGGAAGCTGGTTGAGATTATAGAAGCACCCGAACATAAATTCTTCTTAGCTAGCCAATTTCATCCAGAATTCACATCAAGGCCCAACCGAGTTCACCCAATGTTCAATGGTTTCATTAAGAGCATATTGCAATAACAGTTAAATTCATATAGGTTATACTTAATGGAAACGAATTATAAAGATTCCGAAAATAAAAAAAAGATCCTGCTAGTCGAGGACGATAATGCGCTAGCCGATGTCTACTTAAATAGATTAACTAGCGAGGGTTTTGATGTAAGAAGGGTTGATAATGGTGAGGATGCGCTTGCTGCTGCAGTTGAATTCCACCCTGATCTAATAGTGCTTGATGTTATGATGCCTAAGATTTCCGGATTCGATGTTTTAGATATTTTAAAAAATACGCCAGCCACTGCTCAGATTAAAGTGATGATGCTAACTGCGCTAGGGCAGGAATCAGATCAGAAAAAAGCTAATGACTTAGGTGCCGATGACTATTTAGTAAAATCTCAAATATCTACAAGCGAAGTCATCAAGAGAATTGAGAAATTGGTATAAATTAGTCTACAAAGACTTCAGTTCTTCGAACTGAACGACCAGTAAATCTAGTGATTTTACGAGTTCTAAAACCAACTACGCCATCTTTAGCAGCGTGAATTGTGTAATTGCGGCTTAGCATAGTGCCTTTACCGGCTCTTTTCGTAAGTCCAACTTGTCTAACGATAATTTGACCTACTGTTACTTTTTGACCAGCATAAAGCTTAACACCAAGTCTTTTTCCTTGGCTATCTCTGGTATTTTTTGCTGCTCCACCAGCTTTGACGTGTGACATATGTATTAATTCCTAGTTAAAACTATTATTTGCCGAGCAACTATTTGCCCTTGACGATGATAAAACAAATTATTGTTATTAATAATTGAAAAACTTAATTGATTATATCCCAAATCATAGAGTTGGTCAAGAAGGGGAAGGGTAATAAAGTTTCTATTTATTCTGTCTTCCCAGGCTGGTAATGCTAGAACCATTTTTCCATGCATAGGTAATTGATCATGTATATTTCTGAGGAATTTTTTTATGATGGTATCGCAATTCTGAATATTAGTTTTTAAGCGCTGTGAATCTGGATATGTGCTATAGGCTTGCCCTAAATAAGTTTCACAAGCAACGGCATCAAAATTATCCCATTCATAGTCAAGAGCGTCACCAATATCAACAACTGAATCAGACTTTATTTGATATATTCCTTTTAGCCAATCAAGGTTACCTTTGGAGTATTCAATCATTCGTGGCTCGATGTCTGTTCCATATGCTTTAAAACCATCCAATAGGGCTTCTTGAAGCAATACACCTGTTCCGCAAAAAGGATCAAGAATAGTGCTATTTTCTTTTGGATTGGCAAGATTTATAAGTATTTGGGCAAGCTTTGGCGGAAGCATCCCAACCCTCGCATCTCTAAATGGACGGTTATAGTCTCGTTGTGAGTAGGCATCAATGTTTTGTTCTTGTACAGTTTGACCAATAATGCAGCCTTCGCGAGTTCTTATTAGTATTATCTCCATGCCTCTGGGTCCAGTTAGTTTATTGTGGAGTATTTGAGCACTATTTAACTGTAATGATTGATTAGGTATCATTCTGACAGATTGCTCAATGTTTCTAAGTTTTCTTTTTGCGTTTAAGCTGAGTTTTTTTAATTGGTCTGTTCTTATGTTGAAGCCAAAAGTGCTAAAACCTAATTGTAATTTACCTTCATGGGGGGAGCCGGTTATCGATATGATGTTTTCTTCCATATATCTCTCAACTTGAACCCAGTCACTAAATGGTAGAGTTGATAATATTTTTGCTAATTTTATGCTTCCACCTAGCCTATTGAAATCTATATCTTTATCATCAAGAATAGAGCCGACAATGTCCTCAGAAATCATATCGAAATTTTCATTTCCATATAGACTCTCAAGTTCTGCAAGTGCGATATCTTTCTGTCTTCCAAGTAGCAATAAACTCTTCATTATAATAAGTATAGCGCCTTAAACGGTTTTTTAGGTATAATAAAAAACATATTATGGGTGAAAAAAATTTATTGAAAAAGCGTTGGAAATTAATAATTAATTATTTAACTATTGTTGCTCTTATAATTCTTGCAATAGCACTTCGACATCAGTTGGCTCAAACATTCGATAATTTGAAGCATGTTAATGCGACATGGCTTCTACTTATGATACCGATACAGGCATGGAATTATTATGCTCAATCTAGGTTATTCCAATCCATTTTTAGTCTTTTGGGCAGTAAGCTGAAGGCTACACGTTTGTATGTATTGTCACTAGAGTTAAATTTTGTTAATAATGTTTTTCCAAGTGGGGGAGTATCAGGCGCATCTTACTTTGCGGCTAGGGTTAGGTCTGCAGATATTAGTTTAGGTAGAGCGACATTCACATATGTCATGAAGCTTGCTATGATCTTTGTTTCCTTCCAGTTCCTGGTTTTGCTTGGCTTATTCATGCTAGCAATTCATGGTAATGTTAACCAATTTGTAATATTCGTGGCATCATTTTCATCAGCTATTATTATTGTTGGAATATTTCTATTTATTTATATAATTGGCAGTCAGACTCGAATTACTTCTACTTTTACTTATTTAACCAGGATATTAAATAGAATTGTTAGCATAGTACTTCCGAAGCATCCAGAAGTAATTAATTTAGAAAAAGCTAAAGAAGTTTTTGTAGATTTTCATCATAATTACAATATTTTGAGATCGAAGAAAAAAGAATTAAAGACACCGCTTTATTATGGCTTCCTAAATAATATTTCTGAATTGCTTTCAATTTATGTAGTTTATTTAGCTTTTGGTCACTGGGTAAATCCTGGAGCTATTATCTTAGCCTATGCAATCGCTAACTTTGCAGGACTAATCGCAGTTTTACCTGGTGGAATTGGTGTATATGAAGCGATGATGGTGGCAGTTATGGTAGCAGCTGGAATTCCGGCCAATTTAAGTCTTTCGGTTACGATTATGTACAGAGTATTAAATACTTTAATACAGCTTCCTCCAGGTTATTTCCTTTGGAACAGAAGATCTAAGTTTGATGTAGGCGGATCTTTAGATGGAGCTAGTTGAATTAAGCGTTAGTCAGTTTGTTGATTCGATCAATCAAACATTTGAATTCGCATATCCAATCATTTCTGTTGTTGGTGAAGTTGCTAATTTTAAAATCAGTAAGGGTACCTGGGTTTATTTTGATCTCAAGGACGAAAATTCTAGCATTAGATGTTTTACGAGCGTATACAAGTTATCCTTCCCGGTAGAAGACGGGATGATGATCAAAGTTATTGGCCAGCCTAAACTACATACTAACTATGGCTTTAGTTTTAATGTTTCATCATTCCAGCCGGTCGGCGAGGGAACGATAAAAAAAGCAATCGATTTACTTGAAAAGAAATTGCTAGCTGAAGGATTATTCGACGACAAAAGAAAACGCCCATTGTCTTATCCTCCTAAAAAAATCGGACTTATCACTTCTTCCGAATCAGCAGCTTATGCTGACTTTATAAAAATCATCAATTCACGATGGGTGGGTTTAGAAATAGTTCTATACAGTGTTTTAGTGCAAGGTGAAAAAGCCCCAGGTGAAATATGTTCAGCAATAAAATACTTTAATGAGCTTTCTGATGCGCCAGATGTTTTGGTCATAACTAGAGGAGGTGGTTCCAGCGAAGATTTATGGGCTTTTAGTACCGAAGAAGTTACAAGGGCTGTTGCAGGAAGTAGGGTTACCACCCTCGTTGCTATTGGTCATGAAATAGATTTTTCACTCGCAGAGAAGGCTGCAGATAAACGAGCAAGTACACCTAGCAACGCGGCAGAAATATTAGTTCCTGATAAACGGGATTCTATCAATAACTTCACTAAAAATTACGATCAATTGCTATACCTATTGAAGAATATTTTTATTCAGAACAATAAAGAAATTTTATTAATTTCCACGAACCTAGAAAAAGATGTTAGGGATAAAATACAAAAAGCACTATCCTTAATTGTTTATCAGACAAGTTTAATAGAAGCCCTCAACCCAAAACAGATTTTAAAAAGGGGCTATTCAATAATAAAGTCAGAAGATACACTTATTAAATCTGCGACACAGCTGAAAATTGGATCCGTAATTAATATGCAGTTTTATGATTCCGAAGCTAAAGTAATTATTAACGAACTTAAGTAATGGAGATAGAATGAAAAAGAACAGCGAAGTTAATTATAAAGATTTAAAAGATGAACTGGATAATATCTTGGTCAGTCTTCAGAGTGATAGTATTGATGTGGATGAATCATTGATTAAATATGAGAGAGGTAGAGAGATAATAAATAAATTAACTGACTATCTAAAGAATGCCGAGAACACAATAACCAAAATAAACGCTAAATAGCAGATGATTTTTTTAATTCTAATAGTAGTTTTTTGTTTTAGCTTTGTGATTTTATTTGGTCCTCCATATTTGCCAACTTTGAAAAAGCAAATTGAATCAACATTTGATGTTTTGGAATTAAAAAAGGGGGATACGCTTATTGAGCTCGGATCAGGGGACGGAAAAATACTTATTGCTGCAGCAAAAAAAGGATACAGCGCCATAGGATATGAACTTAATCCATTGCTATTCGTGATATCAAAAATTCGGACTTTGCCTTACGGCAAAAAGATAAAAGTATACTGTCGTAACTTTTGGAATATAGAATTGCCACAAGCTGATGCAGTATATACATTCTTATTAAAGCGACAGATGAGTAAGCTAGATCAAAAACTAGAAGAGTATAAATACAAACCTTTAAAACTAGTAAGTTTTGCTTTTAAAATTCCAAGCAAAAAAATCATTCAACAAAAAGACGGAATTTTCCTCTACAAATATAATAAATAATATTTCTATCTTTTTCCCAGTACTTGATTATTGTTATGTTTATAGGGTAACATTATCTTAAATGAAATTAAAAAATGACCAAAGAGGCAATAGTTCAGCTTTAGTAATTATTGGATTATCAATTACTCTACTTATTTTTGTTGCGTTTAGCTTCTGGGCTTTCTCTGGTAGGCAAAAGTACAAAAATAACGTTCAGGCAATTTCCGATCAGGCTGTCCAGCAGGCAGTACAAACTACTCAACAGCAAGACGCTGTTAAATATAATGAGCAGCTCAAGAATCCTTTTAGGACTTACTCTGGCCCATCTCAATATGGTGGGTTGAGCTTAAAGTATCCGAATACTTGGAATGCCTATGTTGATGATACGGGCAGTGGCCAATCTTCTATAGATGGTTACTTTAGTCCAGGACACATTCCTTCAATCAGTGCACAGTCATCAGTATTCGCATTAAGGGTACAAGTTCTTAATCAGTCGTACTCAGACGTACTAGGTGGGATTACATCATCGAGTCAGCAAAATCAAGCAAAAATTTCTCCATATTCATTACCTTTGCTTCCTAGCGTAGTTGGAGTAAAGGTTACTGGTCAGATTGGAAATAATCAGACTGGTGAGATGGTAGTTCTTCCTTTAAGAGGAAATACGATTGAAGTTTTTACTATGGGTACGGATTACCAGAGTGATTTTGAAAATATAATTCTACCTAATTTAACATTCTCACCATAATTTTTATATAAAAAATAGTTTATGATGTGTCATATAATTTGATGCTATAATTATTTTGGAATAGGGGTTGAAGTGAAAGGTACTAATAGTTTAGTCGGGGTAGATCAATATTTATTGAAGTCCATAGCTGAGGAGCTAAGGCTACCTTTGATTCAAATCTCCAGATTAGCAGAACTAAACATGCAAAATCAAAAAATCGACCAAACAGATATCAAAAAAATGGAAAGTAGTGCCGACCTAGCCATTCAATTACTTGAAAGTTTTATTCTTGGAGTTGAGTATAGTGATAGGCAAACCGAAATTGAACTCAGCCCAATTACGATTGGAGCCGTCTTAAATGACGTAGCACATCAAGTAAATAAATTAGCCACAGCAAATAATTATGATATAGAGCTTTCAGTTAAATCTGCTCATCCAGTTATGGGAAATTACGAGGCAATAAAAATGGCCTATCTAAACATAGCCCACACCATAATTACGGGAAGCTCAAAGAATGAAAATAATCGCCGCAGTTCATTAGTCTTTGCTGTTTATAATAGAGGACCTAAAAATATGGCCGGCATTTATTCAAACAATTTAGATATTAATAAAAACGTATGGGAAAAATCAATTAATAATTTTGAGAAATCAAGGCAGAAAATGCCTGAATTTTCACATATAAACGGTTCCGGATTTTTTGTTGCATCATCAATATTAGAAGCTATGTCTTTAGAACTTGGCCCAAGTAAATTTCACGGCAATAAAGGTCTAGCGGCTGGCTTTCCTCTCAGTCAACAGCTTCCATTAGTTTGATTATGAAAAAAATACTACTCATTGAGCCAGATAAAACATTATCTATAGTTGCGCATGATTATTTGCAGGGCAGAGATTTAGATATTCAAATAGCTGAGGGTGCCCAGGAAGCAGTAAATTTAGCCGATAAAAATGAGCCAGAATTAGTTATTCTTGAGATACAACTTAAACATCATAATGGGATAGATTTTATTCATGAATTTCGTAGTTACCCAGAGTGGCATAAAATACCAATATTGATATATTCAATGATACCCAAGAAAGAATTTCCATTGGACGATAATGCATGGCGCCAACTAGGGGTGGTGAAATATTTGTATAAACCTAAAGTTAAATTAGGTGAGCTATACAATGAAATAAATGAAATTCTTTCAGAGACTAAAATATGAAGCAACTAGTGTCATCCGCAATTGTTTTGAAAAGAACTAATTATGGAGAGGCAGATAGAATAATCCAGGTAATTACACCGGATCAGGGAAAAATGAGTCTTATGGCTAAAGGGGTTAGAAAGGTTAATTCTAAATTGGCCGGCAGCATAGAGCTGTTTAGCACTATAGATGTTACTTATATACCTGGAAGAGGTAGTATAAATCGACTAATTACCGCTAGGCTAAAACAGCATTTTAGCAACATATCTAAAGATTTAGAAAGAGCTAATTCGGGATATGATTTTATTAAAGTCATAAATAAGGTCACCGAGGATGAAGTCGATGAGCAATGGTTTGATTTATTAACAAATTCATTCAAGTATCTAGACAACTCGATTATAGATATTAATCTAATAAGAATTTGGTACTATCTAAATATTTTTAAGTTGACTGGACATACCCCAAATCTAAATAATGACAAAGATGGTGGGGATTATTCTGAAAAAGGCAGGTATAGTTTTGACCTAGAATCAATGTCATTTTATCCTGATGATAGTGGAAAGTATTTTGCTCAACACATCAAGGTGCTCAAATTAGCCAATCAGTTTACTCCCACGAAAATGACGAACATTAAAGACATTGTGCCTATTTGTGAATTACTTTATTCGCTAGTAAGAGATGTCTCAAGGGTAACTCTGGATATATAAACTGTACTGCTGGACTAGTTTGATTTATAATCTGTTACAACATGGATAAAAATAAACTAGAAAATATAGTAAGTTTAGCAAAAAGACGCGGTTTTATATTTCAAGGAAGTGAAGTATATGGTGGTATTTCTGGATTTTATGACTACGGTCCATTAGGAGTCGCACTAAAACGAAATGTAGTTAATCTTTGGTGGAAGACATTCGTGGAAGACGCCGAAAATATGTTTGGAATAGACGCTGCAATAATTATGAATCCTAAAGTTTGGCAGGCCAGCGGTCACGTAGATACTTTTACAGACCCTATGGTTGAATGTTCGAAATGCCACAATAGATTTAGAGCTGACAAGATAGATAAAAAAACTTGCCCAAATTGTGGTGCAAAAGATAGTTTCGGTGAAGAGCGCCAGTTCAATATGATGTTTAGAACTCAAGTAGGTCCAATCGATGACGATAACGCACTAGCCTATTTGAGACCTGAAACAGCACAAGGAATTTTTACTAATTACAAGAATGTCGTCGATACTATTTATCCCGATTTACCATTCGGTTTAGCTCAAGTCGGTAAGGCATTCAGGAATGAAATTAGCCCTCGAGATTTTATATTCAGAATGAGAGAATTTGAACAGATGGAAATTGAATATTTTGTTGATCCAGAAAATTGGGAAGCTGAATTTGAAGAGTGGATAAAGAAAATACACAATTGGCTAGATTTGCTCGGCCTCAATAAGAATAAAATACATGAATTAGAGGTAGAGGAGACAGAAAGGGCGCATTACAGCAAAAGAACTGTAGATTTTGAATACGAATTTCCAATCGGTAGAGAAGAATTACTGGGACTAGCCTACAGAACCAATTTTGATTTAGAAAATATTGATAAAAACAGCGGTAAATCCATGGAGTACCTTGTTAAGGGAACTAATAAGAAGTTTATTCCTCATGTTATTGAGCCTTCTTTTGGTTTAGAGAGGACTATCATGGCAGTGTTGTCAGAGGCATATACTGAAGATGAAGTTAATGGTGATAAGAGAATATATCTTAAGTTTCCAGTTCAACTAGCACCTGTAAAAATATGTGTTAGTCCCTTGCTTAAAAATAAGCCAGAGCTTGTCGATAAGGCAAGGGAAGTTTATCTAGAGCTGAAGAAGAAATACGGTGCTGTTATGTGGGATGATAATGGAAATATCGGTAAAAGATATAGACGTCAGGATGAGATAGGAACCCCTTACTGTGTAGTAGTAGACTTCGATAGCTTGGATAATAATACGGTAACTATACGCAAAAGAGATGATACTACGCAAGATACCGTGAGTATGAATGATTTGAATAAATACTTTTCTAGTAATTTGTAATTTTATTTACCATGATAAATAGTAATTTACTGATTATCATAGGGCCATCGGGAGTAGGAAAATCTTCAATTTTGAATGATGTAATGGAAAATTGTGACGATTTAGTAGTTCATCCTACTTACACCACTAGACCGATAAGAAAAAATGAAACTTCCAAATTCAATGAACATATATTTTTATCAGATGAAGAATTCGACAAATTAGAAAGCAATAATGAATTCATAGAAGTCGTTCAATTATTTGAGCTTCCTTACAGATACGGTCTGAAGAAGATAAAAGCAGAAAAAGGAAAATTGAATATAGTAATGCTTAGGCAGTCAGTAATGGGATTAATGCAAAAACACTATCCCGGTGGGATTGTCTATCAGATCGAAGCAGATTATGAAAAAGTAGGGCATAGGCTCAAGCAGAGAACTCGGAAGGGCGATAATCTCGGCACAAGGCTTAAAATATATGATGATGAAATTAGAAAAGGCAGGGAAATCGCCAATAGAATAATAAAAAACAATACCACTCTAAGGGTTGCTAGCTTCGATTTTATCGATAATTTAAATAAAGATTTTGCTTATTTAAAATATGGTATTATTGAGTAATGAATCCATCCTTAAATAATGGACAACAAGATAATCCGAATCCTAACAATGTTGCATCGGAGACTCAACAGGATGATGCGAATACCAAAATGAAGTTGTTTGAAAAAATTCCAAAAACTTTACTAACTTCAATTGCAGTTTTCACATTAGTATTGCCGGTTTTAATGGTGATGATATTGAGTTTTAGTAAAAACTCAATATCTTCTTCCACCGTATCAACTCCTAATCCTGCTTATCAAACAGAACTGAATTATTGCAAGCAAAATAACCAGACTCAGGACCAAGATGTTTGCATCAAGCAAATCTCAAATAATGGCACAAAGCAATATAACACAAAACCTAGTATATGGATTTTTGCGATTCCTAGTTTCTTACTGATCATCTCCACGTCTTTATTGCTAGTATATGCTAAATCAAAAATAGGTTTTAGATCCTCATGGCTTATACTGGCAATCTCTTATAATTCTTTGATTATATTAGCAAAGTTCCTTATCAGCCCAAGCACGCTTTACTCAGCAAATATCACAGTCACTCAGGGATTTCTGACACCAAATTTTGATCCAAATTCACATAATGGCAATTTTTTTACAGCTGCGTCTATATTAATTCTCTATTCGTTGGCTATGTTATTGGTATATTCTTTTTTTAGAAGAAGGTTTAGGACCAAAATGAAAAATATTGGCATAGATACTTACGCTAAAAAACCAAAAATCAAAAAATCAAAAAAACTGCATGCATTAATCTCGATAGTGATATTGGGATCAATATTCGGAGGCGGAATACCGATATTCATTTTGTTTGCTGTGATCGGTGGTGTTGGTGGTTCAGCGATTGGTTATTTAGGTTATATAGGTTCCGTAATTTTACTACCTATTTTAATAGCTCTAATATTTTTCATCTCTGCTTTTCAGAGTTCATACAAACAATCTGTCGAAACTAGGAATGTTATATTTATGTCTAGCTTTTTCACATTAGCTTTTTTATTGATTTTAAGCATACATATTATATGGGTAGTTTTCTTAGTGCTTATATCAACTCTTTGGCCTTTCAATATCACTTACTATAGCTCCAAATGACAGTCCTTAAGCTTTTCATTACAATGCTAAGACTGAGAGTTAGTATGATACTGGTAATCTTTTTTTTTATAGGAGCGTTTTTTTCAACCAATGTGCATGACTTAAGCTTTAAAATTATTATAGGAGCATTTGCACTTATTGTCTCTTATGGAAGCGCAACTTGCTTTAATGATTTGGCTGATGTCGAGGCCGATAAAATTAACCTAAAGGGAACTAAAGATAGATTGCTTGCGAATAATAAGGTTAATAAGCGAACATTGATTATTATGGGCATGATTAGTGGGGTTAGCAGTATTATATTATCTATTTTCCTGGGCAAGATACCCTTTGTATTAATGATAATTATTTTTTTGATCAACATAAATTATTCCTTACCGCCAATTCGGATTTCATTCAGAACAGCATTGGTTCCTTTCTTTTTGTCTTTAGGATATAGCGTTCTACCATTTTTAATTGGATATTTTGCTTTTACCAATAGTATTAATGGGCATGGGCTAATTTTGGTTGCAGGTCTTTATTTTTTGTTCATTGCACGAATATCATTAAAAGATTTCAGGGACAGAAAAGGTGACAAAGCTGTTGGTAAGCAAACTATCCTGCTTAAATTTGGCAAGAATACTGTTCTGCTACTAAGCTCCACAAGCTTAGTCATGGGAGTAATACTGACCTTGTTTGGTTCAGGCGCTAACTTTAGTGTTGGAATTTGCATGATTGTATTGATGTTAATGAGTTCTTTTTTTCTTTTAAATTTATTTAGATCAACTAAACTTGAAGATGAACTATTGTCGATAGGATTGGCCGCTAGATTCGGAAATGCAGCAATAATATTACTTCTAGGATTTTTCATAATCTTGAATTCTGGATATTATTCAATTTTTAATTTATATGTTTTCGAAGGATTAATTGTTGGGATTTATTTGACTCAATTCTATTTGTTTTTGAATAGTCCGAAATATTATAAATATGGTGGTGGTGGATGGAAATTCAGTAAGGATTAATATGTTACAAGATGCCCTAAAAATTACACTCGTTTCAATATTCTTCCTGATTATTTTTGTTAGCACTGAATTAATGCACCGAAAAATGAATATCAGGGCTGAGATAACCAGAAAAATAGCTCATGTTTTGAGCGCAATTACTTTAGCCATTTTACCAATTTTTATGAGCATATTAGACATATCTATTATCGCTCTAATTTTTATTATAGTGCTGATAGTATCGTTTAGATTGAAAGTCTTCAGATCAATTCATAGCGTAAAACGTAAAACCTATGGTGAAATTCTATTCCCAGTTGGGGTCCTTGCTGTTTTTATATTTTCAAGAAATGTTATGGTTTTTGAGGTAGCAATGTTGATATTAGGATTTTCGGATACAGCTGCAGAACTTATCGGTAAAAAATTTGGAAAAGCAAAATATTTAAATAATCACAGTACTATTATCGGTAGCATAGCTTTTTTCTCGGTAACTATTATAATACTAAGCATCTTTAACGGCATAGGCTTAAGCTTTGCAGACAAAATAATAATAGGAGTAATATTAACTATCGTAGAAGCTATTTCAAATTATGGTATTGATAATCTATTAATCCCACTATTCTTCTCAGCACTAATCTTCCTCAGTCAATAATCATTTTTGAGTTTAGGATTATTACTAGTTTATTCATTATTTCATATTTCCAATATTCAGAATTATTCTTTTCTGTGAAAAGATAGCAATTTTCAATATTATCTAGTCTGATTTATGCGTATAGTTAAATTCATCATCTGCTACAATAATTTAATGGATAGAGACAAAAATAATAAATTGTTTGATAAAAATTTTTTATGGGGAGCCTCTACTGCAAGTCACCAGGTAGAGGGCAGGACCGAAAATCAATGGTCTGTATGGGAATTAGAAAATGCCAATCATCTCTCAAAACATCCTGACCGGAAACTAAAGAAGCTTAGTAATTGGGAAGAGATTAAGCCAAAAGCTGAAAATCCCGCCAACTATGTATCTGGAGAGGGGGTAGATCACTATAGACGTTTCAAAGAGGATTTCGATCTTGCTAAGTCATTAAATCTAAATTCATTTAGATTTGGGATTGAATGGTCTAGGATTGAACCCGAAGAAGGCCTGTGGAATCAAAAGGAGATAGATCACTACCATGAATATATTGATGAGTTGATTGCCCGGGGCATAAAACCAATTTTAAATTTATGGCACTGGACTATGCCAACTTGGTTTACTGACATGGGCGGTTTTGTTAAATCGTCAAATGTTAAATATTTTGATAAATTCACGACAAAAATAATTCAAGAATATGGGCACAAATTAGAATATATCATCACAATCAACGAACCTAATGTATATGCTAGCTACAGCTATCTACTCGGAACATGGCCTCCTCAAACAAAAAATCCATTTACTTATGTAAGAGTCATGGTTAATCTTGTTAAGGCGCATAAAAATGCTTACCGAATAATTAAATCTATGAACGACAAGATTCAGGTTGGTGTTGCAAATCAGGTGGGAAATATACAGGCAAAAAGACCACATAATATCTTTGATGAAGTTGCAACAAAAATTATGAGATACCTCTGGAACTGGTGGTATTACGAGAGAATCAGAAACTACCAAGATTTTGTTGGAATGAACTACTATTTCACTGATTATTATTATGGAATCTTTATCAAGAAAAACCCTGAATATCCGAATAATGACCTTGGCTGGTACATGGAACCCGAGGGACTTTATCCAATAATTCTTAGAGCCTGGACTAGATTTAAGAAGCCAATCATCATTACCGAGAATGGTCTAGCAGATTCCAAAGATGAATATAGGAGGTGGTGGATTGAAGAAAGTATTATTGCTATGGAGAAAGCTATAAGCGAAGGAGTCGATGTCAGGGGCTACATGCACTGGAGTCTATTAGACAACTTTGAATGGGCCTATGGATGGTGGCCCGAATTCGGACTAATACACGTTGACCGAAAAAATAATATGAAAAGAACCGTAAGACCAAGTGCAATTTGGTACGCAGATAAGATAAAACAGCTTAGAAAATAAGCTTGACCATTTAGGTAATTAGTGCTATAATACAACGTATGAATAAATTAGATTCGCACGATTCAAGAAAAACAACTAGACCATTATTGGACCCAAGTCATCCTGACCACAAATTGTACACTGGAAGAGTAAAGAAGCTTGTAGGCTCTGCAATACTTGCAGGTTTAGCAGTCTTTGGTGCTGAAAAAATGTTTGGCAACGATAGTTTGCCTGATGTGGATGGTACAAGTATTTCTGTTGTAGATATTTACGCTGGCTCAAATGAACGTAGTACTCCAGCCCTAATTGACGATAAAGGTGATGGATCCACGAATGTTATAGGTAGTGTGCCTGAAGGACAAGTCATACGTATAACAAACCCTGTTGAGGCTTCAGCCTTGGTAAACAAAGGTTATGTAACAATGATTGGGGCTAAATTACCAGGCTCAACAGACTATGTTTGGTTCGACGAATCAGATTTAATAGGACAAGGAAAAGCACGGGTAATTGCTACGGGTAATTCTGCTAACTCCAGTAATGGTCTTGCTGAGACTAAAATTGAGAACAATATATATATGTTCAAAAATTCAGACGGTAAGTTTGAACAGGCAAGCACAGCCGAAATACTGCCAGCTAACTAACCTGAGATAATAGTGTCTAAAAACTTATCCACAGCACCAGATGTTGTGGATATTTTTTATTTCAAAAGAAACTGTGGATAAGTGGGTCTTATTATGGTTTTTTATGTAAAAAAAGACTTGTATGTGGGTAGCTGTGGGTAGTATCATTCATGTCAGTGGGTAGTCGTGGGTAACACGATAAAACAAAAACCACTTACTTAAAAAAATAATATGGCTACAGACTACTTCCAGCGTAAACTCGACGAGAAGCGGCGGTTAACCATACCGACTGAAGTTCGTGCCGAGTTCAAAACAGGCGCTGTAGTAACAAGAGGCTTTAAAAAATACCTGCATCTTTATCCAAAAGTCATCTGGGATAAGCAGATAGAACCGTTACTCGAGGGCAATATGCTTGATGAGAAAATAGCGGATCTGAATGTGCAATTCCGAATGGGTAAAGAAGAAAGTGTTATAGACCAGAAACAGGGTCGGATAACGATAGATCAGCATTTGCTTGATTATGCAGGAATAAAGCATGAAGTCGTAGCTGTAAGAGTAGGTAAATACTGGCGAATACAATCACCATAGGATGGGCATTCGTTTAGTAGTTCTTTAAAAATACAAATATTAAAAGGCTCGAGATCAGCTATTTGGCAGTCAACAAATGGAACGAGGGCACCATTTAAAAAACCCTAGTACATTTTTCAAAAAACACCTCCCAAAACTCCACCTCACACATAAGTCTCTCAAAAAGAAACTTTCTTAATTGCTTACAGTCTAGTACGGTAAGTGATTATCTATAAAAACAAAAACAACAAAAAAATAAAAAGTTGGCTGCTGAATAGGTGATCTTGCAAAAAAATAAAAACAAGAAAAAAATGCACCAAGATCAAAAACACAAACCGGTATTAATAGATGAAACTTTGCATTATTTAAATCCAAAGAAGGGTGATAAGTACTTAGACTTAACAGCTGGATATGGTGGGCATGCAAAGGCTATTTTAGATATTACCGAACAATACAAAGGAAGCTATCTAGTAGATAGAGATCCGTCAGCAATATCTTTCTTAATTGAAAAATTTAAGAATAAAGATTTGAAAATGCTAAATCAGGATTTCTTCTCGGCTAGCGAAGAATTGTATGAAGGTGGCCATAAGTTCGATTTAATTATGGCAGATCTAGGAGTATCATCACCGCACCTTAACGAGCCTAACCGTGGATTCTCGATAGAGAATGAAGGACCTCTCGACATGAGAATGGATACCGATCAAACTCTAACAGCGAGAAAAGTAGTTAATAGCTATTCGGAAAAACAATTGGCAAAGATTTTGAAGGAATATGGCGAAGAGCCTAAGTACGTCAAAATTGCACACCTAATAGTTACCAATAAGCCAATTAATACGACCACAGAGTTAGCAAAGATAGTTTCTAAAGCATGGCCTGGTCATTCAAGGACACATCCAGCTACAAGAACTTTTCAAGCAATAAGAATAGCTGTCAATGATGAGCTTAATCTTATAAAGAAAAGTATCCCACTGTGGCTTAGTATGCTGAACCCGGGAGGTAGGATAGTTATAATAAGCTTCCATAGCCTCGAAGATCGACTAGTAAAACATGCCTTAAGAGAAGTTGGTGGTAATAGATTAGATTCAGAATTCACTGAGCTTACAAATAAGCCGGTACTAGCCACCAAAGATGAATTAGTTTTTAATCCGCGAGCGCGTAGTGCAAAATTACGAGCCGCAGCAAAAATAAATAACAAAAAGAAAGGGGAGTACGATGCCAATACAGGTAAAAAGTAGCTCCCGAACCTACAAAGTAAGAGTGAAAGTAATTTAAAACTTTCACTCGCCTAGTAGGCGAAGCAGCAAGGGTACTGGAGATTATATCAAAGGTACCCATGCGGAAAAAAAATAAAAATATGACATATTCAAGTTCAATAGCAGTGAATAGGCAAAACTATTCAAGAAAAAATCAAAACGCAGTTAGCTTTAGAAGTCGTGAAAGAGTACTAGGACCTGTGAGTAATACGATTGTTTTAGTAGTGCTTGCTTGCCTTTTAGGCCTTCTATATCTAACCCAAGTAACTAAGACTAATAGCTACGGCTCTAAAGCTTATTCACTTCAACAGCAACAATCCAGATTACAAAACCAATATAATGATCTTGAAGTTGCTTCAGCTCAACTGCAATCACTGAATAGCATACAGAGTAGCCCAGTGAGCAAAAATCTTGTTCCAGCAACTCCAAGCACAACTATAAATAATTAGATATAATTAAAAGATATGAATAATTCGGACAAGCGGTATGATTTCAGAGCAGTTCGAAATATAAATTATATTTTTTGGATCATGCTCTTGATTATGGGATTATTTGTAATCCGGCTTTTTTATGTTCAAGTCATTAAATATGATTATTATAAAAAAAGTGCTCTGAAGGGCCAATTACAGCAATCTAGGATTCCGGCAACCAGAGGATTAATCGAGGCTCACCAGGGCAATCAAATAATACCTTTTGTTCTTAATCAACAGCTTTTCACTTTGTATGCCGACCCGTTCTTAGTTAAAAACTCTCAATCGGCATCAGAAAAATTAGTATCTATTTTAGGCGGGACATTATCAAATATCGAATCTAAGCTTAAAACACCCAAAACTAGATACGTTGTTCTAGCTAAAAAAATCTCCCAAGCCCAATCAGATAAAATACTGGCATTGAAGATTCCTGGTATAGGGACTGTAGGTCAGGACTATAGGGTCTACCCCCAGCAAGAACTTGCATCTCAAATATTAGGTTTTGTTAATAATGACGGCAAGGGAACATATGGAATTGAACAGGCGCTAAATGATGAACTTGCAGGTACTCCTGGATACCTAAAAGCAATCACTGATATTAATGGCGTTCCGCTTGCTGCAAGCAAGAATAATATTGAAATTGCACCTACAGATGGTAAAAACATAGTGCTAACTTTAGATATCGCCATTCAAAAGCAAGTTGAAGATATAATCAAAAATGCAGCAATACAGGAAAAGTCTCCGCTAGTAAGCGCAGTTGTTATGGATGTCAACTCTGGTGCAGTAAAGGCCATGGCAAATTATCCTACATATAATCCAGCTAATTATTATGATGTAACAACGCCCGGAGTATTTAACAATGCAGCTATATCTAATGCAATTGAGCCAGGCTCTGTAATGAAAGCTCTTACTGCCGCCGCCGCACTAGACCAAAACGTTATTCAGGATAACACTACCTATAACGATCCAGCTCATTGGATTATCGATGGGTTTAAGATTACAAATATTGAAGAAGACGGTGGAGCTGGAGTGAGGAGCGTAGAAGATGTTTTGAACCTTTCGCTAAATACTGGTGCTACTTGGATGTTGATGCAGATGGGCGGTGGTCAAGTAAATCAAAAAGCTCGTCAAGCCTGGTATGACTATGAGACCAATCATTTCAAATTAGGTAGTTCTACAGGGATAGAGCAGGGCTATGATTCACCAGGAGTTGTCCCAAGGCCTAATATCCCTAATCAGTCCGGTGATCAACAGGATTTAACCTATGCTAATACTTCATTTGGGCAGGGTCTCACAGTTACCGCAGTTCAGATGGCGAGCGCCTTATCTTCAATAGTTAATGGCGGCAAGTATTATCGTCCTTATTTGAGTGATGGAATAATTGATGCTCAAGGCAATATTAAATATAACAAACCAAAAATCATTGATACTAATGTTGTCACATCGAAAACTTCAAAATCTATGGTCTCGTTACTTCAACAAGTTGTTACAAAACATTTTCAGGCAGGTTTTTCATACCTAAATTTTCCATCTAATTATATAGTTGGAGGAAAGACTGGCACTGCACAGGTTGCTAATCCGAAGGGGGGCTATATGGATCATGAATACAATGGAACATATCTGGGTTTTGTTGGTGGTGATAAGCCGCAGTATGCAATTGCAATATTCGTTACAACTCCTACAGTTAATGGATATGCAGGATCTTATGGTGCACAACCAATTTTTGGAAGTATTGCACATATGTTGATTAATGAGTCATTTGTGAGTCCAAAAGGCTCATAACATGTATAATGTATGAAGGATAAAAAATGGTACAAATTATAAATTTTTCCGTAGAAACAAATACTTTAATTAGAATTTTAAGCCTTGGATTTCTTGGTTTTGTACTTTCTATGATAATTACTCCAATTTACACAACTTTATCTTACAAGGGGCAGTGGTGGAAGAAGCCAAGAGAAACTGCCGTAACTGGTGAAACCGCAAAGGTATTCAATCAGCTGCACGCCGAAAAACATAAAAGACACATTCCGACGATGGCTGGTATTATTTTCGTGCTTTCAGTTTGTGCGGTAACCTTAATTTTCAATTTAAGCAGAAGCGAAACATGGTTGCCCCTAGCCGCCTTTGCGGGAGCTGCATTAATCGGATTAGTAGATGACATAATAAATATTAATGGTTCAGGACTAGGTGTAGCTGGCTTGCCTTCAAAGTTAAAGTTTCTGTTGGTCACAATAGTTGCACTTGTCGGTGGACTGTTCTTTTACTTTAAGCTGGATGTAAGTAGTCTTCATATACCTGGGGTGGCTGGTCAATTTCATATAGGCTGGCTTATAGTTCCTCTGTTTGTTTTAGTCGTAGTTGCAACAGCAAATGCAGTAAATATCTCAGATGGTTTAGATGGACTTGCGGGTGGTTTAGCATCAACTGCATTTTTAGTCTACTCCATTATTGCGTTGCTCGAAGGAAGATACGGTGTTGCCGGTTTCTGTCTTGCAATCGTTGGTTCATTACTAAGTTACACTTGGTTCAATATTTTCCCAGCTCGATTCTTTATGGGCGACGTTGGTTCTTTCGCATTGGGTACTGCACTTGGAGTCGTGGCCATGCTAACTAATACAGTTCTTTTGCTTCCAGTCATTGGCTTAATGTTTGTAGTTGAAGCCGGGTCAACCATTTTGCAGGTAGTATCTAAGAAGCTAAGAAATGGTAAAAAGATTTTTCGTATCGCACCAATACATCATCACTTTGAAGCTGTTGGTTGGCCAGAAACAAAAATAACTATGAGGTTTTGGGTGTTGGGTCAGGTTGCTGCAGTACTGGGATTAATAATCTTTTTACTCGGTAAATACCTATGAGACCTAGTTCTTTACCAGGAGAGAGACGAAGCCCTTCTATCATTAGCTCAAATGGGCTACCCAGAAGACACAAGCCAGATTATGTACTATTAATAATTGCAATTCTATTATTGGCTATTGGTTTAATTGTTATTTATTCTATAGGGCCAGGTTTAAGCGTTAATAGTAGAGTCAGTAGTAATTATTATATCAATAGACAAATGATTTCAGTGCTCATGGGCATTATAGGCTTTTTGGTTGCAGCATTTTTGCCACTTCGACAATGGCGCGTTATTGAAAAACCTCTGATTATAGGCGCGGGTATTGCAGCAATTGCGGTTAGACTATTCGGGCAAGAAGTTAATGGTGCTTGGAGATGGGGG